>Ga0208162_1001897_pt1 | contig 10511 bp, 5 predicted proteins | sample CB_VirMetaG_4_FD_184539 | JGI IMG/M metagenome (GOLD analysis project Ga0208162, IMG submission 184539) | Freshwater to marine saline gradient viral communities from Chesapeake Bay - CB_1508_1M Viral MetaG (SPAdes) (version 4) | ecosystem: Environmental > Aquatic > Marine > Coastal | place: USA... | reverse complement strand
ATCCTTGATGGCAGCTCGCAAGTCCATTGCATCCTTGCCGATCTCCCCGATGTTGTTCGTGTTTCTCCTAAGCCAATCTAGGGTAGGTGTGAACATCTGTGGTGGCTCAATGAATGGCTTACCACTCTGGCGTTTAGGTATTGCTCCCACAGCCGCATCCCTTGCCTTGTCTACGACCTGACCAGCGGCATCAACTGCCTTTGCGGCAGCAGCACCTGCAAACCTAGGTGGAGCGGTTGCTGCTGAAAATATCGCGTCTGCCCCTTTGCCAGTGTTGACTACAAACTTAGCTAGGTTTTTCGAGACAGGTTTCACAGAGGCTTTGGCTAGTGCCTTTGCGCCACCTTTAGCGATGGCACTTGTGCCTAGGCTTAAAGGAACCGATGCATCCAGAAATATGGAAAGACCCTCTGCCAGACTGTTATTAATCAGACTGTCAGGGAGGAAAGACGCTTCACCCATATACTGTTTCGCCCTGCGTTGCTGGATGCTTCGGCTCATTTTAAACCACTGCCTGCTTGCATCTTTGATGAAGTTCGGCAGTTGCTTGTAAGCCTGTTCAGTATCGCCTGTAGCGGCGTTGAATAACATCCCGCCAGTTCCACTGGCAATCTGCATCAAAAGCCCGCCTAGGTCTGTTGTGCCTCGAAGAACACCCTCTACACCAGAGGGAACAGCTTTAGCAAAGGTCTCTAACTTGTCCTCCTTTGCTGCTGCGGTGAAGGTGTCCTTAATCTCTCCCATCATCGCGCCTAATGCACCAGGCAATTTTGAGATGGCATCAAAGATATCGAACCCTTCGGCTACTCTTTGGGCAATGTATTCATCCCACTCCTCATCAGACTGCGGGTTATAGAATATATCATTGTCGATTCGGGATGTGTCCATCCTTTCAATGGAACCTTCCTCTCCAACGAAGCCCAAAAACCCGCTCAGTTGATTCGTAGACTGAGGCGAACTGTTCGTGAATGCCGAAGGATCGGCACTGCTGTATCCTAAGAATCCCTGCGGGTCCATTAATTAGTATTGTTTGATTTGATAAACTGGAGACGGAGGAGAGAACAGTCGCATGCGTTTCATTGCCTGCTGTTCATTTCTCTCCTGTAAAGTGCTGCCTGTCTCAAATTTCTTTATTTTGTAGCCACCGTGCTTGCGTTCCTTGTATTGCTGCACCGTAGGGGTTAGCGAAGCACCCTGCTGATATGTTTGCTGGAGTTTTTGTTCTCGATTGCTGTGAGCCACTGCGGCGTCATACACATCAAGGCCCTTCTGAAATTGCCTTAGTTGGGCTAGGGCGACTTTAGGGTTCTCAAGCCGAAACTTCGCCATTACGGGTGTCCCTTTTGTTGGATGGATCATTTTTGCCTGATAGGAAGATCCGATGACTATTTCGCCATCATTAATGAAATTCATCATCTCTTCAGGGGTTCCAGCTCTCTCTCCCATCAGTTTGGCCACCATAGGAATCAAACCACTAATGTCCTTGCCCTGGCCTGTGAGATCTTCAACGGTAACCTTGACTCGTTGCCTCACCTGATCACGAAGCATCGTGATCAGGAGTTTGTTGAAGTCCATAGGCCGCTCTGGGTCTGCAATCATTTGGGCATACCTTCTGGCATCTGTATCGGTTAAGACCCCCTTTTCACCGAAAATACCTCTAGCAATTTCTGGAACAAGCTTTTGAACCTCGTTGAAAAAAAGCTGAACATCACCGCCACCACCGTAATACTTCTTAAGTTTATCTATCTGAGAGGCGACCCATCCCGACTTAACTTTGATGCCGTTTCTTTCCACTGTATCCTGCACAGCATCTTCTTCTGCTACGCGAGTGGAACCATCCATAAGTATCAAGAAATCTTCCAAACCATTAATGGCATTCACTTGCGCTGATAGTGCGGTTCTTTGGTCTTGCGTGAGTATGGATGAATCGTCGTCAAAACGAGAGCTTGCCTCCATTCTGACAAACATGTTGGTAATGTCATTTAGTTGAGCAGGCTCTGGATCGGCGAGTTCTTTAAGGTGATGCCTGTAAATCTGAATGTCCTTTTCCAAAACCTCATAATCGACCTTACGCTTCACCCGATCACCGTTTTCATCAGTTTCGTCCATCATGCCAAAAAGCATGTTGTAAGGATCTGAAACTCCGATCTCCTTTAACTTCAGTATTGGATTTCCAGTGTTGAGCATCTCATTTTTAATCCCATCGAGATACTCATACATTTGGAAGCGTTTGGTTTGCTCACCAACCTTGCCAGTCAACTGCTCCTGCTTCAGTGCTTCAATGTCAATCGGATCAATTCTTTCAGACTGAATGAATGAGGCAAAATTTCTGGTGAACTCTTCAGCCCTGTCTGCTTTTGCTAGAGCATCAACAGCTCTGGTTTCATTAATAGCCATCTGCGTTTTATAGACGGGGCTGTTTTTAACAGTTGCAACTTTAGCCTCCAGCTCTGCGGCAGCAGGGTGAGTGGGGTTCCTGCTGATCAAACTCTCCATTTCAACAAGAGCCCTTGTGGCGGAGTCGTAATCACCTCCATCGTAATTGACCAGCGTGTCAAAGTTCTCAAGCTTCTCCTTTAGCAGGTTGTCATAATCTTTGAGCCTGTCTGTCTCCATTTGCTGCTGTTCCACAGCAAGCTCTTTGCTCGTTAGCTCAAGGGTTTGAAGTCTTTTGGCCTGATCTGGATCAAACAGTTTGGCTTTTGCAACCTCTGTCCTAACCACATCAAGATTTGCAAGTTTGGTCTCTAGCTCAATTTCCTCCAGTCTCTGTTGCTTCGCAGTCTGGAATTGCTGCAACACAGTGTCCTTGTCCGAAAGCTTTGGGTAGGTTTCAGAGTAATAGTCCTTGAGGAGTTGATTCTGCTCCTTTGGCTTGAGCGGCAAAATGCCGTCCTGCTTCAGGAATCCATCAGGATCATTCGCAACAAGCTGACCTAGTGCCGCCTCATTCTTTACACGCCTGTCATTATAGGATTGCAGAATGCCGCCAACAGCATCGCCGACAGAATCGAATGCCTTCTCGATGCCTCTAGCATAGGCCCTGCCACCCTCGTTGGGGTCTACAAAAAGTTGAAGTGCCATAAATTACCTTATCCTCCGAATTTGCCACCTGCACCAAATAGTCCGCCACCGATACTTCCAGCAACTTTCCCTATGCCGCCAATGATCGCACCTTTGAATGCATTGCTTGCGTTGGCATTTGCCATCGCTACATTCACAGCGGTGTTATAATTGGTGTTATATAGGTCCTGAAAATACGGGTTCATTCCGAAATCTGCGCTCTGCATTCCTTGTGCGCCCATACCCTGAGCCTGTTGACCAATGCCGCCGATCATGCCTCCTGCACTACTCTGACGACCCAGGAGTGCCATAAATGGATCAACACCTGCGGAACTGCGTAGGTTAACCACATTGCCAGCAAATGCCTGCCTCTGTTGGCGCATTGCATCTTTCTGTCCTGCGGTAAATGCGGCTTCTGCTGCTATATCGTTTGTGCCGTAGCCAAAGCCTCTTGCTGCCTGTCCCGCTCTCACGCTTTGCTGAAACTCTCGCTCCATCTCAGGGGAGATAGACGATCCTAATGCAAGACCCTCTTCAGCCTGTGTGGCTAGGGTATCGAGCAATCGTGTCCGCTGGGGATCGACTGCCATACGCACATCTTCGGAATAATCCTGAATGGTTTGCAGATCACCCTCAATCATCGCTCGACGGTTTGCAGCTTCTGCTGCTGCCAGTTCGGGCATATACTGACTGTAAAGCGCAGTCATCTGAGGTAGGTTCTGTGCGAGCATGTCCAACTCAAGTTGGGCATACTGAGGTGCATACTGTCGCTCCAGTTCTAAAAGCTTCGGGGCATACTCGATTTGCGTGTCGAGCATGCTACTGTATTCCTCGCCACTATCCCTGGGTGCGGGTTGTTTTATTTTGGTTGATCCCATTTTCTTTAACTAAATTTGCGAACCTTTCCCAACGGTAGGTCCTAAGATTATTGTCTGTTCTGCGATGCCACCCAATGTAGGGCAGCGGAAAAGGCGCTAATTGCTGGAATCTAGCTAATTTAGCTCTTCCTGCTGCTAAAAATACAAACCAGCAATTTGGGTTTTTATGTTTAAAGTCAAAATCATCCCACTTGTCTGCATGCTCCAGATTAATGGGCCTGGCAGCGATGAAGGCTTCAGGGCCTGAGTAAACATAACCTTTGGCTAGGTAGTTAATCAGGTCAGCGTTGAATGACCTGTCACTGTCCTGATATTCCCTCAGTGCTTCACCGAAAGGCCCGTTCATAATCTTGAATCATTCTGACTTTCGGAAGGAAGCCTCCAGACCAGTTCGCTCGATACCAGCATCCCATAAATAAATGCACTGCTTTGGTCTGCGGATAGAGCTTCCTTGTCCTCTCTAAGCGATCAAATTTTCGGCAACCAAACAGAGGCCAATCAACTGGGGTGAAGTCCCAGTCCCCTCGCTCATACAGCTCTGACATCATGCCTGGACCTGTCTTGAAAATGACTGTGCGCCCTGTTTGCTTTAGTCGCTTCCAGGCTTCATCGAGGCAGGCTTTGATAAATTTGTTTCCTGGCTCACAAGCCATCGCCCAATTGCAGATAACCTTGTGCGGCATCCATCCTGGCTCCTCATACCCAATGTAATGTTCAGCCTCTGTGGGTAGGGTTCCGATACAATACATATCTGCATCGAGATACCAGCCACCAAACTCATGTAGCAGTTGAAGGCGGAATATATCTGCTGCTTCCACACCCACTACATCATCGTCCTTGTATCCCAGTGCCGAATACATATCCCTGTTGGAATACATGCGGATATCCCAATCAGGGTGATGGCGTTTGACGCTATCGAAACACTCCTGACCTCCAGCGGGGATGTGAGGCCCCATCGTCTGATGGATGATCTTAGGAATCAATTTGCAGGGTCTCGTTGTTCCAGCCAGGAATTGTGACCTTTGGCTGGAGCTGTTTAGTGATATCGTCTGTCAGGATCTTGTCCCATTTACGAACCCTCCTGATGGCTTCGCTAAACGATTCGATGACTTCTTTGGTGTAGCCTTCCAAAGGCTTGCAGGCGGAGCAGGGGACTGTCTCTGTGACGAATGCCACTGCTTCGGGCTCCTCTGTCTTCTCGTCAGCCCAGGCAAAACATCTGAGGGTTAAAACCCACTGGCAGACATCTGTCTCAGCATGTTGGCACATAGGTTCCCTTGAGACCCACTTGAATTCAGTAATCATGATAGTCTGTTTAGTATTCCAGTTATGGCGGTGGTCTCGAAGTCAGTGATCAGTTTTTCACTCCAGCCATCGTCGATGAACTCAGCCTTTGCTTGCTCTTCTGACTTCATGTCTGGAAAGGTCATTCGCCGCTTGTTTGCGCTAAATAGCTTGCCACCATCGTAGGTGTAAAACTCAAGGGTGCAGACCACTCCGCATTTCTCGCCTTCGGTGAAGTATTCCATTTTCTTCTTCACCACAGGTTCCCACCGTAGCTCTTCAGGGATAACACCAGCCTGCCGCAATAACTTGTGGTCAGGGTGGTCCGCCAGTTGTTGTTTAAGGGTTTCTAGGTTGCTCATGAATTAAGATCCTGTTGCACAATCAGTAGGACAGGTGATGCCAGTAATGACGATTGTGGCGGAGTCGCTAATTGTCGCCCCATTGTTGTAGGTAAGGGTTGTATTTACATTTACCCAGTCTGTGTTCGACGACACAAAGCCTCCAACTGAAATGTTGGTGATGTATGGGTTGGAGGATGCTGTTTTCCACTCCAGGGTTCCGCTGGAATTGGTTCCTAGGTAACGATTGGCAGTTGTTGTTCCATTGACGGAGATAGCTGAGACATCGAGTGTGTCAGTGACTTTTGCTGTGCCTTCTACGTGAAGTTTTGCAGTTGGAGAAACTTGATTTATTCCCACATTCCCGTTCGGCAAAATTCTGACCTTCTCAGCACTGTTTGTTATTAGTCGAAAATCATGATTTGAAAGTGTGCCAACGAAGGTGGTTGAAGTTCCGCCACTATTTACCGATTGAAGGATACCTTTAACAGTGCTGGAGCCATCATGCACCTCTATTAAACCTCTGCCTGATCCGCTTGTGCCTCTTACAAGCAAATTGGCAGATCCAGTTTCGACATAATGAACTGAACCAGATGCACCAATCTGAACGGAATTAGTGTTTAAGAATGTGGTTCCTGCTACGTGAAGTTGGTATGATGGGGCCACTGTCCCAATGCCCCATTTACCTGTAGCATCCATTGCTGCGTAGCTCGCCCCACCGCTCTGGAATAAGATTTTGTGGTTGGCTGAATGGGAAGCGTCTAATCGCAAATCTTCATCATATGACCTAATTAGACCAGTGTTAACAACCAGGGCTTTGTTAAAATAGAATTTGTCTCTATCAGTCTGAATGTGTGCGTAAGATGCATTGTCTGGGCCAAGGAAAATGTACCCGTATGCTGTTTGAAATAGGACGCCATTGCCATTCGACTGAAAATACCGATTGGTATCGCCAATGTAGGTATTGCCTGTGACTAGGGAGTTGCCGTTTACGTGTAGCTTGACTGTGCTAGATGGAGTGCAGTTGATTCCTAGGCTTCCATTACCATCAAATCTGGCATATTCAGTCGTGCTTCCATAGAAGCTAATTGTGTCGCTAGGCCCAGCTTGAATTTTAATTGGATTACCATTTCCTGCTGCGGAAATTAGGAAGTCATCATTTGCTAACCCAGGATTTTCAAAACCAATATATGCAAAGTCATACGCACTAACATCACTTCTTCTGAATCTAATTACAGAATGTTGAGTCGACCCTCCTTTTACGACAATATCCCCTCTAACATCTAATTTATGCGTAGGACTTGTACTGCCTAGGCCTACGTTACCAGAAGTATCAACTGTAACGTGTGTGGAGCCTCCACCTCCTGACATGTAGAGCTTGTTACCGCTTTTAATATTAAGAGCTTGAGCTGCACCTACACCATCGTATGATGTTAAATAGCTAGCACCTGCGTTATCATTGTGGAATAACCTAAGACGAGTTGCGCTCCCATTCTTAATGGTGATACCAGTATCGGTAGCACTCGCAGCTCCAGCGATCTCTAACGGCGCACTAGGACTTGTTGTGCCGATACCAACATTACCAGATGTATTTTTTATGTATAAACCTCTGCCGACCGTATTATCCACAAATACAGCTAGATCATTACCAGAGGTAACAGATTTAACTGCCCAATAATTAGCTGTTTCCTTCCTGATCTGGAATGAATTACCAGTGTATTCAGTTCCGTTGTCTAAATTAATTTCTCCAGTAGATTGACTACCACCTCCAGAAATTCTCAAATAACCACCGTTTAAATGAAGTTTTTGAGTAGGACTCGTAGTATTTATCCCCACATTGCCATCAGCACGAACATAAAAAGCTGATGACCCACCTGAAGTCGCACTAGCCCCACCTCTTATTAAATTCATCAGATAGTAACTAGAGCTAGACGCAGTACTCCTAAGAGCTAATCCATACCCATCTCGATGAGATATATATGTCCCAACATTGTTACTTTGAGTAAGAGATGCCCAACCAGATCCAGTATGGTTAACATACAGCTTGTAGGAACCTGGGTCATTTGATCCAATTGCTAAACCATATGAGTTATTGATATAGTTGTTAGCACCACCGCCAAACGAGATCTGGGTGTAACCTGCATAGCCAATACCTAATCTTCCAGTATTGCCGACATCATCAATATAAGCTACTCGACCGTTGGCAGAATCCGCCCTGTAGTAGGTTCCATTAGCCTGGTAGCTCTTTACATACAGCTTGCCATTAACTGAAGTTGTCCCCACTGATAAGTTGCCGCCGACATACAAGTTACTGGGTTCCAGCCTTCCAGCATCCGTATTATATGTATCGTATAATAATCCGATATTTGCTGATGTGCCTGAATAATCAGAACCATCTGCGTTCTTTACTGCAAAAGTTGCGTTACCACTTGTTAGGGCAGATGTGGAATAATTAACAGTATCTGCTGAAGTCGTTATGTAATAAGTTCCACCTCCTCGTAAATAGATAACTGGACCATAACTACCTTGCGTACCTCGATAGATTCCCAGAATAGATCTTTCGTTTGTGTCGTAGAAGGTGTGATAAACACCACAATACGAAGGGTGATCTGTCCAACCAGCGGCCACTATCCAACCGTACAGGTTGTGTGCGTTATATGATACTCCGCCACTTTGACTAGGCATCCTGACGCTTACATAGGTATTATCAATTGATCCTATTGACGTGTAGTTCACCAATAAATGAACTGGATAAAAATAGCTTGAGCTGTAGCCACTTCCTGTGGGCATAGTCACAACTACTTCCCTGTTTGCGACAACAGTTTTTCCTGATAACTTATAAGTGCTAGATGTGTTTATCTCACCTGCTACATCGAGTTTATAAGAAGGACTTTGAGTATTTATACCTAAGTTGCCGCTATTGGTAAGACGCATTTTTTCAGCATTACCTACCCCAAATACCATTCCTCCAGGGTAATAGTTCAGTATATAGGATATGTCTGTTGTATCATTTTGATATAATCTTAGACCACTTGAATTCCCCAATGATCCGCTTGCATCACCTTTAATTGTTATCTCGTTAGCAAAATGAGCGTTTCCATCTACTTCTAATTTGGCACCTGGACTCGTAGTACCACTACCAATACGCACGTTGCCGCTCGCATCTATTAGGAATCTGCCAGTATTGTTGGTTTTGAACTGCAAGGCTTCTGAGACTTTTGTTCCAAATACAGTCAGTCCTCCAGTTGACCATTCCCAATCGGATTTAACCGTCCCGCTGACAAGATGCTCAATTTTGCCACCCCAGGTCCCATTCATCGACAGAGTGGCTTTATTGGCATAGTTGGTTGGAGTGCAATTAATGCCAACATCACCTGCACTGCTAATTGTCACCCTATCCGACCCAGCGGTAGATAGCTGAATAGAGGAGACACCTCCTGTAGACGCTATTCGCAAGGTCTCACCACTCTGCTGAATATAACCAACTGTCGCATAGGAGATGTCGAAATTGATCCTTGTGTTGGTTGTCGCATAACTGGATGCACTACTGTCCTCAATCGTCAGAATCGGATCAGCAGATTTAATATCTAGGATTGAGTTAGGGGCAGCACCAATGCCAACTGATCCACCTCCAAAGGTGTGTGTAGATGCATAGTAAACGGTTGGTGCGTATGAACTGCTAACCCTGTTGTAACTCTGGATAACGCTATTCGATCCATCATAACCAATCTCCAGCCCCGTCCTGCCACTACCAGTTGGGTTATTGAAGGAAGTGAAGTAACCAGCCCCATTGTTGACATCAAGTCCAGCTACTGGGTTTGTTTGACCTAGGCCCAATCCAGTCGATGTCAGGCGCATGCCTTCCTGAATCGCATCTGTTCCCTCTGTGCCAGCAGTAACTCCGTTTACCCAGAAGCTTAGTTCTGTGTTCCAGGTAGAGCTTGTTGCACGTTCGCCCACTATTGCCGCACTGATATTGTCAGTTCCATCCCCATTTACATTGAATACCAACGGAATTCTGTCTCCGAAATTTGGGCTGGAAGAAGCATTCGAGATGACAAATTTGTCAGTGAAATCTGCCGTCTCATTTACTGTTGTGGATGATGTGGTTGGGTTTAAGGCAACCTCAAATCTGCCATAGGGGTTGGTGACGTTTACGCCCAGCTTTCCAGCAAAATAACTTTGTAGACCTGTTACATGCAATGCGTGTTCTGATCCTGAAGTGGGGCCTACCACTAATAGTGTATCACGAGCAGTGGTAAGACTTTTGATTTCATGATCAGCAGTTCCAGCCCAGGATGTGGCTCCCAACACACTACCCGCACTCCAGCTAAGGATTCCTCCTGCTAAATCCTGTAAAGTTCGTGAAGATCCATCAGTGAATTTAAAAGTCCCACCAGAGGCAGCAGAGTTGCTGACATGCAATTGAACCGTAGGCGAGAGTCCAACACCCAGCTTATTGTGGGCCTTAACATCACCGTCTGCCTCAATCGTAAGGCGGGTTGCGCCAGCTGATCCAAAGACCAATTGGTCTGATGCATGCTGATACACCGCATAACCCCTATACTGCTGATTTCCAGACGTGCCATCCGCCCAGTATATGGCCCCCTCTGAGTCAGACCCACTGACAATAGTCAAACCCTGGTTTCCGCTGGGGCCGCCCAGAGCCAGTTTGTTGGCAGCAGAATAATAGTTTGCTGGGTCCACACCCACACCCAAACTGGAAACCTGAATCGTATCAGCCAACTGAGTGCTGGTGACCGTATTGTTGGCGAGTTTGGCTCCCGTCAGCGCACCGTCTGCGATGGTGATTTGATTGGATGCATTGTAGCTGACAGGTGCGGCTACTGCTGCTGCATTGTTGGTGATGGAACTGTCTACGTATCCCTTAGTCGCTAGATGGCCCGTTGAAGTAGGTGTGGCCGCACTGAATGTCCCAGTGATC
>Ga0208162_1001896_pt1 | contig 10521 bp, 15 predicted proteins | sample CB_VirMetaG_4_FD_184539 | JGI IMG/M metagenome (GOLD analysis project Ga0208162, IMG submission 184539) | Freshwater to marine saline gradient viral communities from Chesapeake Bay - CB_1508_1M Viral MetaG (SPAdes) (version 4) | ecosystem: Environmental > Aquatic > Marine > Coastal | place: USA... | reverse complement strand
CGTTAGACCCTGATGCTGCACACAAGACCTTGGCATACAAGCGAGAGATAGAGTCATGGACAGGGTTAGACACAAGAGCATTAAGACTTGACGATGACCTGAAGTATAAGGTAGAGTCTGATATAATGAAACTTAAGGAGTTAGTTTAATGGTATGGGTATTACTCTGGATACAAATGACTAACAGTCAAGGGGTAGAGTATTATCAAATAAATACTTACCCTAAGAAAGAAGAATGTACTAAGGCATTGACTGAAGCAGAGGTAATGCTAAACCATCAAGGAGAAACAGTAGTTTGCTTGGAGGTAAAAGTTAAATGATAGAAGTAACTTACGTGAATCACATGGGTGATGACTTATCTGTAGTTAATGCTGCACGTGTTAGCTTCGGTAAGAAGTCAGACTACATGCCACGTGTACACATGGGTGAGCCGAAAGTGTTGCAGTACAAAGACGATAGACTGATCAAGTACCTTGCAAAACATAAACACAAATCACCGTTCAACCACACGTTCACTACATTCCATGTCAAAGCTCCAGTGTTTGTAGCACGTCAGCTAGTCAAGCATGAGTATATGCCGTGGAATGAGATCAGCCGTAGGTATGTGGATAGTGAACCAGAGTTATACGAGCCTGATGTATGGCGTGGCCGTAGTGCTGACAAGAAACAGGGTAGTGAAGGTGTCGTTACACTCTATGAGGATCACCAAATGCGGCAAGCCTACCACCCGACTGAGATAAATGTCTACAGTCTAGAGACATATAACTACCTACTGGAACAGGGTGTAGCACCAGAGCAAGCACGTATGGTACTCCCACAGTCTATGATGACAGAGTGGTACTGGTCAGGTACACTGTATGCTTTCGCTAAGATGTGTGGACTACGCTTGAAGGAAGACACCCAGGCTGAGACACGTATCGTAGCTGAGAAGATCGAAGATGTAATGGCTAAACTATATCCCGTATCATGGGAAGCATTACGAGCATACGAGGATTGAGTTAACGGCGAGTCAGACCCGACTAGAGATTCCTGACTAGTATATGGCCTTTTACGGCGAAGTTCTAACACGAAGCACCAACTGTGATGTGCTCAATAAAAAACGAGTTAGACCCGACTAAAGATTCCTGACTAGTATGTGGCCTCTTACGGCGAAGTTCTGACACGGAGTGGCAAACTGTGATGCACTCAATACCGTGACCACCCTGAGCAAGGTGTAAAACTGCTCCCTTATAAGGAGAAATAGAATGACTAATGAAGAAAAATACTGCGAGATGTGCCTTGAACTCCATAGTGAGGACAAGTGCAAAGGCAAGCAAGAAAAGCACCCATGCCCATATTCGGAGGAAATTTCCCGAGATGTGATTTATTGTGACTGTTGTGACTTCCAGTATGGGGAGTGCTGCGATGCAATATAGCTATATGAATATCATGAAGGGGAAGAATGATGACTGACTCAGGTATGATAGGAGTAGAACAAGTAGAGGAGCACGAGGATGGTAGTGCCACCTATCAGTTCCACTTGGATAACAACTGTGCCAAGCTACTACAAGAAGAAGGGCTGAAGCTAGTTCTGTACTGTGCAGCTGCAAAGCTAGACTTGCAGGTAGTCTACGACTTCATTGAGGATCACATAAAATATGAGACAGATGAACTAACAGAGTATGAGTTTGGTACTGATGACACAAACAAGTGTGTAAGCTGTGGTGGCCCAGCGCAAGATGACTTTTGTAGTTTCTGTTTGGAGGAAGAGTAATGTACACTGTAGAGTTTGAGCCTGACGCAGCTATCATCAAGTCATTAGATGAGTCGGATACATGTGAAGACATAGAGATTATCATAGCTGATGATGGGATAGTATTCCTTCGCCAGTTCGTAGAAGAGTTAAACAGACACGAGATAATATCAATTACATATCAGCAGCTACTAGATATTATGGCTGCACTTAAGTCACCTGAAGGAGCATTCTATGCAAGATTCAAATCCGCCAAAGACAGCAATAGTTGATACCCGTGTACCGCTTGGTTATGTGTACGTTGACCTACCTGTTGACGAAGTACTAGAAGCGTGTCGCATGTACATCAATAACAAAAAGTTTGACAATGCACTTGACGCTGTGTATGACGGTAGTCATATTGAAAGCTGGGACTACTGGTCACAAGGAGATGTAAAATGAAAGAGCTACAAGAAGAACTAAAGGAATGGCAAGCTAAGCTACAACACCCTAAGCTTGAAGCATATGAGCGTAAGTTGATCCAGTGTGAGATCGCATACTTACAGAAAGAAATACAGGATAGGCAGTACACAAAGAAGAAAGAGTACGCCTAACCATAGTCTTAGAGGAGACACAACATGATGGAACTAGCTTTACTCCGCACGATGTTGGACAAAGAGTTCTATGAGAATCACAAGGGTATCCGTTGCCCTGATAAGATATTCACTAAGGATGTACGTAAGATCAAGCAGACCTTAGACTACGCAATGGATACGTATGACAAGACACTAACACCCTCTGAGTTAGAAGCTTTGTTCTATGCTAACAACAACAGCATGACTACAGCTAACAAGGAAGCGTATCGTGATCTGTTCAACAAGATTGCTAGAGAGAATCCACTCAACAAAGAGATCGCTGATGATGTACTGTCTAAGTTATTCCAACAGGTAGTCGGTGAAGAGATTGCTAACCTTGGCTTTGACTATGTTAACGGTAGCAAGAACACACTTGAACCATTGCGTAACTTACTGCGTGACTATCAAGATGACTTCATGCCTAACCTAAAAGTAGACTGGGATGACATCAGCATTGAGACACTACTAGAAGCTAACGACATTCAGTCACAATGGAAGTGGAACATACCATCCCTACGCCGCAAGGTTGAGGGTATCAGTGGTGGTCACTTAGTTGTTGTAGGCGCACGTCCTAACACAGGTAAGACTAGCTTCCACGCTAGCACTATCGCTGCGCCAGATGGTTTCGCACACCAAGGCGCTAAGTGTATGATCCTCTGTAATGAGGAAAGCTATGAGCGTGTAGGTGCACGTTACCTTAGTGCCGCTACCAGTATGAGTATGGATGAAGTTAAGAACAACATGCCTGTCGCTGCGTTACGCTACAAGCCTGTCAAAGAGAACATCTTTATCAAGGATAGCACAGGTAAAGACATGTCATGGGTAGAGGCTATCGTTAAAGCATACGAGCCAGACATCGTAGTGCTAGACATGGGTGATAAGTTTGCAGCTAAGACAAGTGACAAGTCAGATGTGTATCTGAAAGAGGCAGCTATCCACGCACGTAACATTGCTAAGCAATACGGTTGCGCTATCATATGGATGTCACAGCTATCTGCTGTAGCTGAAGGTATGGTACGTGTAGATCAATCAATGCTAGAAGGATCAAAGACAGGCAAGGCAGCAGAGGCTGACCTGATGGTACTGATCAGTAAGAATAGACCTGTTGAAGGTGAGGATGATGAAGAGGGTAACCAACGCCATCTCAACATTGCAAAGAATAAACTCAAGGGTGGGTGGCACGGTGTAGTTCATTGCGAACTAGATGGTGAGCGTAGCCAATACCTTGCGTAGAGTTAAACACAGAGGGTGCAAACTTTAACCAAACCTTGGAACGTTGCGCTTTACTTTGTATCCTCTGTGTTTATTGAATAAGGAGAGCAGTATGAGAAACGTACTGGACGTAGAGAACACAACAACTAAACGTGATGGCAAGAAGATGATGGACCCCTTCGAGCCAGGTAATACATTGACACAGGTAGGTGTGCTTGATGTAGACAACTGGAAGAATGAGAACATCATTACGCTTGACCATGTAGAGTACAAGGATACAAGTGGTAACGGTAGAGCCGTGCTTCAATCTATCCTAGACATGACTACTCTACTCATTATGCACAATGCACAGCATGACTTGATGTGGCTATGGGAATGTGGCTACAAGTATGATGGTCCTATCTATGACACGATGCTAGCAGAGTACCTGCTTATGCGTGGACAGAAGATACCTGTAGGGTTAGAGGCATGTGCTGAACGCAGACAGCTAGACTTCCAGAAGGATGACACGCTGAAGCGTTACTTCAAGGAAGGATACAACACAAATGAAATACCTCTCAACGAGCTTAGTTTTTATCTCAGGCATGATCTGCTCACAACTCGTGAGTTGTTCCTCAGTCAAGAACATGACTACGCCCAACCAGAATCGGCTTCCCTTCTTCCAGTCAGAGAAGTCACCTTCAACACCTGTAAAACCCTCACAAGAATGTACATGTCAGGATTCTGTGTGGATAACAACGCCCTTGAAGTAGTGCGTAAGGAGTTTCAGAATGAGAAAGCACAGATCGAAGAACGTCTTCAGCAGCAAGTCAGGGAACTTATGGGGGATACACCTATCAATCTCAACTCTCCAGAGCAAATGTCCCAAGTTGTATTCTCAGTTGCGATCAATAACAAAAAGGAATGGGCTGCGCTCTTCGACTATGTTGAAACACAAGAAGAGTTTAAAGCGGCGGTTAAAGCTAACTCGACTCCGATACTCCGTACCAAGGCTTTCACCTGCCCGACATGCAATGGGGAAGGCAAAACGTACAAAGTAAAGAAGGATGGTACACGCTTCAAGAAGCCTAACAACTGTAAGGATTGTGATGCACGTGGGTATCAGCTAAAGAAGATCAACAAGATGGCAGGGCTATGCTTTGCTGCACCAAGTAAGAAGTGGGTAACAGCTAATGGGTTTGGCACAGGCAAAGACAACTTGGATGTACTCATTGCGACTGCTAAGAATAATGGCATGGATAGTGCTGTGGACTTTCTTACTGACGTTAAAAGGCTTTCTGCTATTTCTAGTTACCTTAGTAGCTTTGTTGATGGTATCGAAATTTATAGAAAGCAAACCACAGGGATGCTACACGTGGGACTCACTCAGCACATCACCAGTACAGGTAGATTCTCTGGACGCAATCCCAACATGCAAAACATGCCAAGAGGTGGAACCTTCCCCGTGAAACGTGTCTTCGTGTCAAGGTGGAGTGGCGGTAAGATATGTGAGGCTGACTTTGCCCAGCTTGAGTTTAGAACTGCTGCGTTCCTTGCACAAGATGAAGTTGCTATGGAAGAAATTGCTACAGGGTTTGACGTACACAGTTACACAGCACAGGTTATCACTGATGCAGGTGAACCTACGTCACGCCAAGAAGCCAAGGCCCACACCTTTGCTCCACTCTTCGGAGCTACTGGATACGGTAGAAGTAAGGCTGTGGCTGCATACTACGAACACTTCACAGAGAAATACAAAGGCGTAGCTAAGTGGCACAAGAAGTTAGCTGATGAAGCAATGCGGTTCATGAAGATCACTAATGTGAGTGGCAGACAGTACGCTTTCCCTGATGTGACAAGACGTAGCAACGGTAGCGTGACACACTTTACGATGATCAAGAACTATCCAGTACAAGGCTTTGCTACAGGTGATGTTGTGCCTGTTGTACTGTGTGAGATAGAGCGTAGGCTTTGGGATATGCAATCATGTTTAGTTAACTCTGTACACGATTCAGTGGTGATTGACGTACACCCAGATGAGACTAAAGAAGTAATACAAACTATTACGGATATGAACGAAGACCTAAACTCTTTAGTTGAAAAGGCTTACGGTGTTACCATGAATGTGCCTCTATTATTAGAAGCAAAACTTGGTGATAATTGGCTTGACATGTCTGACGTTTAGAGTATAACTAAGCATCTTTTAACTTTACGAAAAGGATATAAGTATGAGTACAGAACTAGCAATCGCAAACGATCTTGGTATGTCTTTGGCAGAAGCCATTGGTGTAACAGGATCAGGTGGTGAGACAAAGAGTGTTGCATTACCACGCATCAACCTAACCCACAATGGCATCATGGGTAGCATTGAAGTCAATGGCAAGACAGTCAAGACTGAGGTAGTACCTGCGGGGTCATACAAGATCACACGTGGTGAAGACAACGTAGTGTACAGTGTTAACCCTAGCATTCGTATATTTGCTGTTCGTCAACAGTGGAGCAAGTGGAACTCTGCTGAAGAGATCATGATGAAGACTGTCATGAGTACAGACCTGAAGGGTGACCTAAAAGATAACATGGGTACGTTCAACCTGGGTAGACCTTCTGGTTACATTGAAGACTGGAACTCTGTGCCTGAGAAGACTAAGGACTTGATCCGTAGCATTAAGCGCAAGAAGATTGTCTTCGGTATGCTGACAGCTAATGATTGCATTGACGAGCAGGGCAATCCTGTTGAGACTATTAGTGAGCCTATGCCGTTTGTGTATGAGGTATCACCGTCAAGCACTAAAGCATTGGACAATGCGCTGGGTTCACTAACACGTAAGAACATCTTACCTATCCAGTACACGTTCAACTTAGGTGCAGAGGAAGGTACATTACCTAACGGTAACACCTATGCTATCATGAAACTTAATGCAGGAGACAAGGTAGACATTACCCCTGAAGATCAGGATACCCTGAAGAACTTCATGGAGTATATTGAATACCAGAACTCTTACATCTTGCAGCAGTGGGATGAGAAGAACAAAGAGACTATCTCTGAAGCTGACGCAGATATTGTGGCTGAGTTTGTCAACGTAGAAGAGGCAGACTAATGAACCACCCTGCTGAACTAGCTGTCTACGATTACCTAGCTCGTGCTAGTAAAGGTGAGACAGACATGGCTGAAGACATCCGTAAGCAAGTAGCTGCTGATGTCGAGGCTGCATTAGAGAAACAGTTCAGCAGCGGTCCACGTGACAAGTTTAAACTACGGATGTCCAACATTGGGCGTCCGACTTGTCAGTTGTGGTTTGAGAAGAATGAACCTGAAGAGAAAGCACCTCTACCCCCACACTTCCTGATGAACATGATCATTGGGGATATTGTAGAGGCTGTGTTTAAAGGACTTCTTCGTGCTGCTGATGTTGACTTCAAGGACAACGATAACGTTACGCTTAAGCTTAGTGATGGTACTGAGATCAACGGCGAGTACGACATGGTTATGGATGGCAAAGTGGATGACGTTAAGTCTGCATCTCCTTGGTCATACAAGAACAAGTTTGCTAGCCTAGAAGCATTAGCACAAGGTGATGGCTTTGGGTATATCCCACAGCTAGTTGGCTACGCTACTGCAGCAGAGCTAGACGTTGGTGGTTGGTGGGTAGTCAACAAAGCTAACGGTGAGTTTAAGTATGTGGATGCATCAGGTGTAGACACTGGTGAGGTACTAGAGAACATCGAAGCTACTGTGTCACACATCAACGAAGACAAACCGTTTGAGCGTTGCTACGAGGCTATCCCTGAGACTCACTATCGTAAGGCTACAGGTAACCTAAAGCTTGGTTCTGAGTGCGGCTTCTGCTCATTCAAACACAAGTGCTGGCCTAACCTACAGACGCTCCCTGCTGTTAAGTCTACAGCACAGCAACCGCCTATGGTGGACTATGTGTTAGTACAACCTGAGTACTTAGAGGAATAGTGTGGCACAGCGTAGACACTTGAAGAGCTATCGCAGTGGCTTAGAGAAAGAGGTTGCTGCGTGGCTCAAACCTAAGCAGAAGAAAGTCAGATACGAAGAGTTAAAGGTAGAGTGGGAAGACTTAAAGTACAGAACCTACACACCTGACTTCGTGCTTGACAACGGTATCATAGTAGAAACTAAAGGCATATTTGATTCAGCAGATAGACGTAAACACCGTGAGGTACAGCGTCAACATCCTGAGTTAGATATACGCTTTGTATTCAGTAATGCTAACGCTAAGCTTTACAAAGGTGCTAAGTCTAGGTATTGTGATTGGTGTGACAAGTACGGCTTTCAATGGGCGCATCGTGTGATACCTGAAGAGTGGTTGAAAGAAGACGGTGAAGAGATCAAAGTCAAACGCATAGAAGTCAAAACAAAAAGGAAAGTATAATGGGACATACATTACGGGACGATGAACTAGCTATCGTCATACGCCCTAACAACTATGAAGATGAGTGGGATGGTGATTGCTCTATAGAGCTAGTTACATCTAAGGATAACCCAGTACCTAACGTAGTTATGGCACACATCATGAATGTAGCTACGCTGATGTCAGCATTCCTTGATGTAGCAGCAGAACATCCTGATGTGTATGACTTAGTAGAAGAGCATCGTAACTATCTTATGGGTATCGAAGATGAAGAAGAAGAGCTACAAGTTACACGTGAAGGTAACGTATACTCATTGAACACATGGACTAAGACGAAGGGTAACGCATGAAGATAGAACCAACACTAAAGAGTATGATACTTGAAGATGACATTGATCCAGTAAACAAACCTGTGCATTACAACCAGGCTGGTATTGAATGCATTGAGGCTATCGAAGCTATGACTGAGAACATGTCAGGACATACAGCACCACACGCAGCTAACGTACTAAAGTATCTCTGGCGGCACGAATACAAGAATGGTCTTGAAGATATTGATAAAGCTATCTGGTATCTCAACAGACTACGCAAACGTTACACGGAGTTACATAAATGATAAACGAAGATGACATAGAAGCAATGCGCCCACGTATGCCACACGAGAAAGTAGCAGACTTTATTGTAGCATTCAAAGGATCACTAGACCCACGCTTATGGATCAGCTTGATTGATGAAGAGCTAGCAGAGTATCGTGCTGAGAAGTTTGGTACACACAACCACTTGAAGGAACTGTGTGATCTACTATACGTATCGACAGGGCTATCACTTACAGTCCCTGAACACATAGGAATGCTAATGCGTGATGATGAACGAGAGAAGTCTCTCAAGCAGCAAGGGCAGGTCAGTCGTGCATTAGAGGAAGGCTTGCAGTACTACGGTGAGGATGTATTCATGGAAGCATTCGCACGTGTGCATGACAGTAACATGTCTAAGCTAGACAGCAATGGCAATCCTATCCTACGTGAAGATGGCAAGGTTATGAAAGGGCCAAACTATAAGAAGCCCGATCTTACTGATTTACTGGAAAAGGCGGCATGAAGTTTGATATTAAAATGACTATAGATATAGATGAAGAAGACAACATACTTCCTATATCAGAAGAGATGTATGAGGAAACTGTGAAGCAGCTTATACAGGATGTTGTATACGATATAGATGCAGAGATTAAACAGATAGAGGTGAAACAGAAATCATGAGCAACTACTTACCGACAGACTACCAATCATTTATTCACAAGTCACGTTACGCTAAATACTTTGACGACTACGGACGTGAGTCTTGGGATGATACAGTAACACGCTACTCTACTAACGTCATTGGTGACAAGGTAGATGCTGAGACTAAGCATGACCTAGAGCAAGCTATTTTAGGGTTAGAGATCATGCCATCTATGAGAGCTATGATGACTGCTGGCCCAGCGCTAGAGCGTGACAACACAGCAGGGTACAACTGTTCATACCTACCCGTAGATGACCCTAAGAGCTTCGACGAAGCGATGTACATCCTCCTCTGCGGTACTGGAGTCGGCTTCTCTGTTGAACGTCAATACATATCTAAGCTTCCCGAAGTGCCTGTCCTCTATGACAGTGACACTACCGTTGTCGTTAAAGATAGTAAGGAAGGGTGGGCTAAGGCTTTCCGTCAAGTGTTGGCACTCCTATGGGCTGGTGAGATTCCTAAGTGGGACGTATCTAAGGTACGCCCTGCAGGTGCTCGACTAAAGACATTCGGTGGACGTGCATCAGGCCCAGCGCCTTTAGTAGAACTGTTTAACTTTTCTGTGTCTACTTTTAAGAATGCACAAGGACGTAAGCTATCAAGCATTGAGTGTCATGACCTTATGTGTTTCATTGGGCAGATCGTTGTGGTAGGTGGTGTTCGTCGTAGTGCTATGATCAGTCTATCTAACCTGAGTGATGACCGTATGCGTCACGCTAAGTCAGGACAGTGGTGGGAGACTGCAGCACACCGTGCACTAGCAAACAACTCTGTAGCATACACAGAGAAACCTGACGTAGAAACATTTATGCGGGAGTGGCTAGCTCTAGTAGAAAGTAAGTCAGGAGAGCGAGGAGTATTTAACCGTGAAGCATCTAAGAAACAAGCTGCTAAGTATGGCAGACGTGATCCTAACCATGAGTTCGGAACGAACCCGTGTTCTGAAATCATATTATTGCCGTATCAGTTCTGCAATCTTACGGAAGTTGTGGTACGTGCTACAGATAGTGTGGAAGACTTGGAGCGAAAAGTCAAGTTGGCAACAATTCTGGGAACTATCCAGTCCACCTACACTAAATTCCCGTATCTGCGAAAGGTGTGGCGAGACAATACTGAGGCAGAAAGACTGCTTGGAGTGTCTCTGACAGGTATCATGGATAACCCATTGATGACTTCTAAGAACAAAGGATTGGAGAAGACTCTTGAACACTTACGAAATGTCGCAGTTGATACTAATGCTGTTTGGGCTGAACGTCTTGGTATCCCTGTATCTGCTTCTATCACTTGCGTTAAACCATCTGGGACGGTATCACAACTTGTGGACTCTG
>Ga0208162_1001894_pt1 | contig 10527 bp, 26 predicted proteins | sample CB_VirMetaG_4_FD_184539 | JGI IMG/M metagenome (GOLD analysis project Ga0208162, IMG submission 184539) | Freshwater to marine saline gradient viral communities from Chesapeake Bay - CB_1508_1M Viral MetaG (SPAdes) (version 4) | ecosystem: Environmental > Aquatic > Marine > Coastal | place: USA... | reverse complement strand
GAATACACTACAAGTGTTATCACTTAAAGTGCATTAACAAAGAAAATTTAGTAGAGACTAACTTATAGTACATTTAAGTGTTATAGTTAATAAGTTTTTTAAGAATTATTATATAAACATTTAAGTGTATCACTTTAAGTGTGTTTAGTTATACATAATTATATCAGATTTTTTATAGCTTGTCAACCCCCCTTTTGCAAAATAGTTTATATGGTCCATACACCCCCTTACAGTTGCCTATTTTTTAGGCAGTTGCACAATACTTGTGCATATGGATATTGACAGTTGCTCTTGTGGTTAACAGTCAATTTACCTAATCTGTGTATTTCTGTGTATACATATCTACGCTACCCCCCGGTGGCTCCTGCCTACCCCGGCTTACCGTGCCTATATGTGCCGCATTATGCCTCTGCATAGCGCATGGTAAGAGCCAACTTAGTCCAACCTTGGACTTAAAGCATTGAAAATGCTGTATGTTTTCCAAGACAGCCAGTTGTAAACAACTGTTATGGTATCAGTTGCCATACGAAGTATGACTTGTGAGGTCAGGTTTCACAGGATTGCAACGAAGTTGAAGTGCTGATGCATCTATTTTGTATAGCCATAGCTATACAGTCAATCCGAAACACACCATCCCCTCACGCATACGCATGATGCACATACACACACAGGGAAAACTTCACGCCTGTTTCCCCACGCATAATGCGCAGGAGAAATCGCGCACAGTTTTTTCGTTGACATTTCCAGCAAAATCAGGTTACGAAGTAAGGGCTTTCGAGGCAACGGCCTCACCAACCAACTAAACGGAGTTTAGATATGACGAAGAAAATTGCTAACGTAGTTAAGGCTGAAATCAACACATTGGAATCAGAGGGCAAAGCCCTTGCATCAATTTGGCGTGGCATTGCCAAAGGCAACTTTGAAAATGCTACCAAGGCTGATGGCTTCGACACACGGCTTGGAAAGCTGATGCAGAAGCTGAAAGCCGAAACTGATGCTGGTCGTATTTCTTCAGCTAGGCTGAAGGATTGCAATATTCACAACATTGACAAGCGGCGCAGAGCAGAAGCTCTGTGGTTTGTCGAGAATGAGGCTGAGTGCCGTGAGTTTATGAAAGCCTCAAAGAAAGGCTTCAAGAGCCTCACAGCTTTACAAGCTGCAATGAAAAAAGTCAGCAAAGCTGAGCAGTCAACTGAGCCAAAGGCTGACACACCGGTTGAGCCGAAGGCTGACGACAAGTCCAATGTTGGACTAGACAAGCCAACAAAGTTGGATGCCGATACGATTGCAGAACAAGTCTTTGACTTGCTCGACACAAATGGTGTAAGCCTCAAAGAATTTGAGGATGCATTCGCCGCAATCAAGGCCATCCTTAAGGATGAAGACACAAACAAAAAGGCAGTAGCGTAAGCTACTGTCTACCCTTCCCCAAGTCCAATGTTGGACTAACCAATACGGAGTATTGAAAATGATTATCAACGAAATTATGCATGGTTTTTGTTGCCTGTTCATGTGGTGTGTAGCATTCGCATTCTTCTGCGCTGGCCCTGTGACAGCTTTGCTGATTGACCCAATGACTGGCGGCATGTGTTGGTGTGTAGCATTTGTGGCTTGGGCGGCTGGCTTGGCTTTCTACGATAGCCACTTGAGACTACGCCAAAACCGTATCGAAGATAAAATCTGGAGACAATACAATGGCTCGTAAATTCATCACCCCAATGGGTCGCCACAAGCCTGTCCGGTCAAGCTGGGCGGCTATGGATACTGGTGCCTTCAGCCGTAGCTATGAGCCTGAAACTCGTCCAGAGTTTCGGTGCTTTGTGACTGGTCAAGCTGATGCCGCCAATCGTGCTTACAAAGCACAGATTGAGAGTGAGGCCAAACAGCAAAGATTGCTGGCCTTGAAAGCTAGGATGCTTGCCAAGGGTTTACTTTAGTGTAACTTACGTAATAACACTTGAAACTTTGTGAAAGTGTTATTACTTAGATACACTTAGCTAGTCCAATGTTGGACTTAACATCAACGGAGTTGAAAATGAAACAGATTGTTATTGCTGAATGGACTTCATGTGGCTGGCAAGCCATACCTGAAATTGCTTGGACGCAAGAGGATGCTCGTGCCATCATTGAGCCAAAGGCTACTGCCGCATGGGAAGATGCTGTTGGCTGGAAGTGGGAGTCTCGTGCCACGATTGTGGATACATGGGATTCCGATTGGTGTGATTGCGCTGTCATCAACCGTGAAACAGGCGAAGTGTGGGCGGCGTGGAAATGCTGTGAAATTGATGTGCCAAATATCGACTAACAACTTTAGTCCAATGTTGGACTTAACAATACGGAGTATTGAGATGAATACCGAAACTGATTACAAGAATGAGTTGATACAAACCCTGTGGGACTTGTTCAAGAGTGTGCATGGTGTGCGTCCTCGTGGCATGGCATATGAGCAATGGTCAGTGGCTGACCTTGAGTGGGAAATTGCCATGCTGCAGCGTCAGCTTGAGGATGACTTGCGCTGGGAGCGTGAGCAGGAAGACCGTGCAATCAATGCTTGCATGGACTGTGGTGCCAGTGACATAGCTATGGCTATGCGTTGGCTAGAAGATGCCTATGAAATGGAGTGGGTATAATGTCAAAATTGGATAAATTTTGTGATAAATACTATGCCATCACTGGTTTACCTTTTAGGTTCGATGGTGGCTTGTATCTTATGGATACGGATGATGATGGCAATGCTGTTATTACAGACATTAGCCAAGCGGAGAATGATGATGCAAACAGGAAAGATTGTTAAACTACAGGGCAAGACCCGCCATGGCAAAAACCGTGTGAATCAACACGGCGAGTTTTGGCAGGTGCTTGACCTACCCAAGCGTATACCCGAATGGCCTACTGGTACATTCCGCTTGCAGTCTCTTGAGACTGGTGATATACGTTGGCTATCGGATGACTTTACTGCAACCATTGTTACGGAGTAACACTATGACTTATCAAGTACACTTGACCCCGAAATCCAAGAATGAAAAGACTGGTGAGATTCCTGTGTCTACTACAGAGGCACAGACTTGCCCACCAGCTTGCCCGTTCAACAACGCAAACGAGGGCGGTTGCTACGCAGAATCCGGCCCTCTCAAGATGCACTGGATGAAAGTATCCGACAAGGCTCGTGGTGACACTTGGCCTGTGTTTCTTGACAAGATTGCCAACTTGAAAGCTGACACATTGTGGCGGCACAATCAGGCTGGTGACTTGCCCGGACGCAATGACCAGCTTGATGCCAAGGCTTGTATGGAATTGACATCAGCCAATGACGGTAAGCGTGGCTTCACATATACACACTACCCTGTGCTTGACAGCAAGCGTAACCGTATGATTGTGACACACATGAATCGTTCTGGCTTCACTGTCAATCTGTCTGCCAATAACTTGGCTCATGCTGACCAGCTTGCTGACTTGGATGCTGGCCCTGTGGCTACAGTATTGCCTATTGACCAGACAACAAACACTACCACGCCACAAGGTCGCAAGGTAGTTGTGTGTCCGGCGGCTGTGCGTGATGATGTATCTTGTGCCACTTGCCAGCTTTGCCAAAGACAACGTGACTTTATCGTTGGCTTTCCGGCACATGGTACTAGCAAGAAGAAAGCTGATGCCGTGGCAAATGGCTAAACCTCTTATGTATATCTTTGTGTATAAAACACTTGAAACTTTGTGAAAGTGTTTTTACACTTAGATATACTAGATAAGTCCAATGTTTGGACTAACGGAGTTTGACAATGCGTATCAAACCTATCAATCCTGTGGCGAAGGCGTTGGCACAGTCCCGCCGCAGGTCATCTGTTGTGCCTGACAAAAAGAAATACAATCGCAAAAAGGAACAAGACCGTGAAAACAAAACACGAAAAGCTAATGACTGAATTTGACCACGACTGGAATGACTTGTCACTCTTTGAGAAACTGCCAGTGCGTAAGACTGCTAACCCGAAGCGTGACAACTGGAAGCGTGACCGCAAGGCGGCTCGTAATGCAAAGCGTACAATGCAGGAGAAAAACTATGCATAATCCCGAAGATATGTACGGCTGTTCAAGAGAAGAATTGCTAGAGGTGTGCGAAGATGCACAGCAACCTTACATGGGTGGACTGTCAATGTTGGCAATGTCCATCCTGTCTGATGCACAAGAGTGCATTGCCGTGGGGCGTAACAACATGGCACGACAGTTTATCAATCGTGCTAAGTTCGTTATCTCACAAAACGAGTCCAATGTTGGACTAACAAACTAACCAACCATAAAGGAGATTTTATCATGGCTATTCAAACAATTACATATCACAAGCGTTCAACAGGTAAGACAGGTCAGGTGCTTGCATCGCCAGAGATTGAGCGTAAACTCGCAAAGGTAGAGGCATTGTATCGTGAGTATCACGGTGTCAAGCTGGGTCGTGTCAAGTTCTATGACCTTGCATTGCAGTATGCTCGTGAAGCCAAGGCTGAATCAGGCGGCTACCTGCAGTACACAACAGAGGCTGTGGCTGGTATCTTTCTTGACCACTTCCACAAAGAGTTGGGCAAAGCTGTCAAGCGTAAGAACCGTAACCGTGATGTGTCGATTGAGATTGGCAATGTAACTGTCAGCAACCTTCGTGACCTTGCCCGTCAAGGTCGTGGCAAAGCACGGAAAGTTGCATGAGCAAGTGGGTTTGCTATGAATGTGGTGGCACGGATGTATGGGAACTCTCATGGGTTCGTGCCAACCGCATCTCATGGTTGCTGATGTATGAAGAAGATATATACACAGACTATGAGCATCCGCGAAGTCGATGTGATGATTGCGGTAAAGAAGTGCAACTCATAGAGGAGTGCGAAGATGACTGAGTGCTTAACGGCACTATGCGTATACAACCAGATGCCGTGGGACAGTGTGTTCATTGGCGGTTATCTGGTTGTATCTGTAGTTGGAATATGTTATATAATATATAAACTGTTTAAGGATGAGTGACATGAGCAAGACATGGACAGTGTGGGTAGACTTGACCCACCGCATTGAAGTAGAAGCAGACAACATTAATGATGCTAGTGATATTGCTATTGAAACCATATGGGATGAAACTAACATGGTGAATTGTATAATCACGCCAGAACTGTTAGAGGAGAATGATGATGACGTTTGACCCAAACAAAACCTATGGCATTACAGTTTGGAATATGCCAGTAGCCGTAATGGATTACGAAGCTGATGATTACATTCGTAATGAGGATGGTAGCATCAAGCTATTTGAGATACCAAACTACGACTACTCATACATCTGTGATGGTATAGATGTGGATGACTTATGGGAGATTGAAAATGTTACTACATGAGTTTTATAGTGACGAAGATTGTAGCCGTGGTGACGGCAGTTACCGCAAGGCTACTGTCTTTGTAGAGCCTGATGGTAGCTATACTGTATACATGATGCAGGATGGTGCTATCGTTGAGGAACGTAACATAACTGGACACAGTGAGCAGTATGCAGAGGACTGTGCAGAGAACTGGGTATTGGGAGTGATACAATGATAACATTTAACTTACCAAAGAAGCAGGTCAATGCCATACTGGTAGCACTTGATGCAGAGATTGACCATCAGTGGAATTGTAGCAGACCTGATTGGGAATGTTTCCCAGAGATTGCCGCACTGTTGATGGCATATTACACAACACGTTGTAAATTTGATGAGGACGATTGCAGATGAATAGATTTCTAATTGACCATGAGTTACCACTAGACCACGAGCCTTGCATTAACCATTGGGCAATCTTAATGGCTGACGAAGACGTAGACAGAGGATACCATACTAATTGGGATGCTGCCTATGAATCTGCGTGGAATGAAATTGAACTCAACATAAAGTGGGAGAATGACACATGAACAGGTTTTTAATTGAGCATCACCCCGATGCTATCGCTAAGTCACTGTGTGACCAACACATTGTCAAGATGCCACTGGAAGAAGCACAGATGCTATGCACTAGCCTGTGGCATCATGCACCTGAGTATGCAGAGGCTCGTGGTTTGTACAAGCCTGTGCATCAGAAGCATCCTTGCACACTGTGGGCAATGGACAACCAGCGTAACTACAGCTATGCCTTTCGGCTGTACGATGCAATGCTTCGTGAGTATACACACCGCTATGGTAAGCAACATGGTGCTGGCAAGCATTACTATGCGTTAGAGTTTGGTGTCTGCAAGATACCTGACACAACCAACTTTATGACACCGCACCCACAGTGCTTCAGTGGACACGATGACCTAAAGACGGATGAGAACTGGCCTATCATGGCATACCGTGCGTTCTACAAGGTAGACAAGATTGCCTTTGCACGGTATAATAAAGGCCGTGATATGCCACAATGGATGAAAGGAGATGCAGATGCCTAAGAAACTAGAGAACATGACACAAGAGGAACGTATTGCCCATTGGGAAAAGGTGCGTGAAAAAGATAAACAACTACGGCAAAAAGCTGTGAATGGGTTGCAGCCTATGCAACAAGCGGCTTTGTATAGTATAGACAGCAAGTTAGACACCTTCCTTGAGACAGCACTTTACCCAGACATGGGTGGCATACGTGCTGTGTCAGCGTATGACTTACAAGAGTTGAGTGACGCATGGGAAACTTTACGACATCAATTTAACCTGAGAGGAGAATAGATATGCCATTTGATTTCCCTATTGATACATGGTTGCCAGAGAACCTTAACTTTGAGCCAGTGTTTGAGCCTACTAAAGTCAAGGACAAGAAGTATGTCATCAATGGCAACACTGGTGATTACATTGGTGTGGTAGGTGACACGTTCAACTGTGCCAGCCACGCTGACTTCTTCAGTGGTGTGCATGACACCATCACAGAGAACCTTGGCGAAGCTGAGTGTGATGGCATGAACATGAAGTTCAAGGTAGCACGACAGAATGCGTGGGCTATGCTTGACATGACACTGCCCAATGTGACTGCTCGTATTGAGACAGACAAGCACAGCACTACAATTGCACAGCGCATCATTGCCTTGCATGGTATTGATGGTAGCTGTTCTAACCAGACATTCTTTGGTGCGATAGATTTCTTCTGCACCAATGGTATGATTCGTGGTGAGCATGACATGGTGCGCCGTAAGAACTCTGCCAACTTCAGCATGGACAGGTTCATCCGTGACCTGCGTGAATCTACGCAGTCATTCTATGCACAGTCGGAACGCTTGCAAGGCTGGGCTAACAAGCCTCTGTTTGTAGGTGATGTCAAAGCTATGCTTGAATCGCTGCTCAAGTCTGACCGTACAGCAGACAAGATGCTTACCTTGTACAACCAAGAGGCATCAGTGCGTGGTCAGAATGTATGGGCATTGTACTCTGCCTTTACCAACTACGCCAGCTATGCTGATGAGCGTAATGGGTTTGGGTTGCGTAACACTGGCAAGGATACCAACGCTGTGTCTATGTTCCAGCGTGAGAACAAGGTGTCTCAGTGGATTGAGAGCAAGCCATTTAAGGAGTTGATTGCAGCATGACAGACGATTGGGAACCCTATACTAAACGTCTAAATGAGAACGACAAGCCAATGACACTAAATGGAGCGTGGTTTCTGCCACGCTTCGTCTATTGGACTGTAGAGTGTTACGTTCCATACTGGACAAAAGAAAGAAAAGGTAAACACTGGAAGAAGTATAAGTCATACAAGTTTAGGTATGAACGTGGTGAAAATCCAGAGGAGTACGTGCATAGCATATATAATAAGTGGGGAATACACTTGGGTGATGGTGTGTATGTACATGATAGGACAAGCCAATATTATAAGTTTGCTACTTACCAGTATGTGGATAATCAAGATGAGTATGATTCATTAGAACATGAGGAGTTAGTTTGACATGAAGAGATATGTAATTCAGTTTGCACCTGATTGGTGTGATGGTTGTTTATCATATGATACGTGGGCTTCTTCAGAAGAAAAAGCACTAGCTACTATAGATAGGCTGATGAAAGAAGGCGTTGCCTCGTGTGATGTAACCGCAGTTGATGTGTGGGAAAAAGATGACCCAGCGTGGGACATAATAGAGGGCGTTACAGAAGCAGGAAGTTACAAATGAAGACAGTAAAACATCTTGTGGATAAGTACTACAATTCCAATGATTTCAAGATGTTACGAAGCAGAACTAAGAAAGACTATAAATACTTTCTTGGTATCATGCTAGATGATTTTGGCTCTGTGAATTTTTGTGAACTCACAAGTAAGCAAGCCAAACACGCATACGAAGGCTGGGTTGAGCGAGGCATTAGCCTTGCCAACCACGTCTGTACTGTGTCATCTATTCTGTTTCGTTACGCTATTGACATGGAGTATGCTACAGTCAATCCCTTTGCCAATGTCAGGCGCAAGACACCACCACAACGCAAGGTTGTGTGGACAGAGGATGATGTGCGTCAATTCCTTGACACTGCCTATGGCGAGTTTCAATGGCGCAGCATTGGTCTGATTGTACACATGGCATACGAATGGTGCCAGCGTCTAGGTGATATGCGTCTGCTGACGTGGGACAACATTGACTTGGAAGAACGCAAGCTATATCTTGAGCAGTCTAAGCGCAGGGCAGAGGTAACTTTACCCATCGAAGATGACCTGCTTGAGATGCTGGTACAACAGGAGCAGGACTTTGGCTTTCAACAGTATGTTGTTCCCCGCACAACGCCTGTACAGGGCGAGTACCAGCCATACAGCATGGAACGTCTATCCAAAGCTGGAAGGGCTGTCATGCGTGAAGCTGGGCTGTCTGAGGAACTACGCCTGATGGACTTGCGGCGTACTGGCACAACACAAATGGTAGAGGCAGGTGTGCCTATGGGACAAATCATGTCGGTTACAGGACATAGTAATCCACAGTCGGTAAAACCGTACATGAAAAATACATACGCCAGTGCAAATAGTGCCTTGACAGCACGTAAGTCACATGGTAAAAGCACTTAACTGCCGCAACGAAAGTGAGTATATAATGAATAATATATATAACATTATAAGTGATATAGATGTACCCAATGGACAGACTAAACGTATGAACTGTCCTAATTGTGGTGGGTACAAGACCTTCACTATTACTAACAACATGGGTAGCCTTGTGTGGAATTGCTACAAGGCATCTTGTAATGTGAGTGGCGGGAACCGTGTGCATCTTACAGTGGATGACATACGGTCTGGCATAGGTAATGTAGCTGAGTTTGCAGATGAGACATTTGATATGCCATCCTACATCATACCTCACAGAAAGAAGCGTACTGTGCTTGCCTTCTGTTACAGGTACAAGCTAGACCCAGATGAGTTGGGTGTGATGTATGATGTGAAGGATGACAGAGTTGTATTTCCTGTAGTGCATGATGGTGTGACCGTTGATGCTACAGGCCGTGCCATTGGTAAGCGATTACCTAAATGGAAACGATATGGAAAAAGTGGCTTGCCATACACACATGGTTGTGGTAAAGTCGCAGTTGTTGTTGAGGACTGTGTGAGTGCAGCCGTGGTTGGTGGCAAATCCTTTGTCGGGGTTGCGATACTTGGTACATCTCTACAAGAGTCGCATAAAGGGTATCTTGCACAGTTCTCAACAGCCGTAATTGCATTAGACCCCGATGCACTACCCAAGACTTTGCAGATGGCAAAGGAACTACGTGGTCACGTAAACGATGTTCGTGTACTACGTTTGAACGATGATTTGAAATATCGTAACCCGACAGATATGGAGAACTTATATGGAATTATCAATCATTAGAAGCCTAATGGATAAGTCATTCTATGATGACCATCGTGGTAGCAAATGCCCACCACGTTTGTTCAGCAAGGATGCACGTAAGATTAAAGAGGCTATCGACACAGCTATGGATAGGTATGAGCGTACTGTCACACCCGATGAGGTTGAGGCATTGTTCATGGCTAACAATCCTACGCTGACTACAGCACAGAAGCAGGGCTATGTCTCTATGTTCTCTTCTATCAAGCGTGAGCAGCCAATGGGTAGTGACATAGCACAAGAGGTGCTGTCCAAACTATTCCAGCAGGTTGTTGGCGAAGACGTTGCTAACATAGGCTTCGACATGGTGAATGGTGACAGTGCCACACTTGAGAAGCTACGCAACTTGCTTGAGCGTTATGGTGATGACTTCATTCCCAACCTCAACATTGAGTGGGATGACATCACGATTGAAACACTCATGGCTAAAGCTGAACTGGAAGCCAAGTGGTCTTTCAACATACCAAGCGTAACACGTAAGGTAGAGGGCGTGTCAGGTGGGCAGTTGATTGAGGTAGGCGCACGGCCTAACACTGGCAAGACATCCTTCCACGCCAGCTTGATTGCAGCACCGGGCGGGTTTGCACATCAGGGTGCCAAGTGCATCATCCTGTGTAACGAGGAACCTACCCACCGTGTCGGTGCTAGATACTTGACTGCCGCTGCAGGTATGACTGCTCGTGAAGTACGTGACAACATGGGCAAGGCCAAGGCACTGTATGA
>Ga0208162_1001893_pt1 | contig 10528 bp, 24 predicted proteins | sample CB_VirMetaG_4_FD_184539 | JGI IMG/M metagenome (GOLD analysis project Ga0208162, IMG submission 184539) | Freshwater to marine saline gradient viral communities from Chesapeake Bay - CB_1508_1M Viral MetaG (SPAdes) (version 4) | ecosystem: Environmental > Aquatic > Marine > Coastal | place: USA... | reverse complement strand
GGGCCTTGAGGCAACCTGGAGAGAAGGGCGCTATGACTTCCTGGATCAATCTGAGCGCCCTGTGGCCACTGCACACCATCTTGATGATGCAGCTGAGTGGTGGATTTTTTCTTCACTGCATGGAGAGGGAAAACTTATTCCGAGAATTCGTGGAAATTATCTTCGACCTCTTTTGCTAACAAGAAAAGAAAAACTGGTTGAATACTGTAAATACAACAATTTGCCTTTTTATGTTGACAAAACTAATCTTTTGACTGACAGGCCTCGCGTTTTAATTCGTAATAAAATGATGTATGATTGCCTTGAGATTAATCCTGGTCTGCATAAGACCATCAAGAAAAAATACCTCAAGGAGATTGAAGATGAACGTCAGGGTTGGTGACCGAGTTGAAGCGCTATATCACATGAGCAATCGAGGAGTTGTTCAAGAAATTTATTATGTATCAGTAACTGCTGGAAACGGCGGCGGAGCATTTTCTAAGATGCGCAGAATTAAGTTTTTGAGTGAACTTGACGGAAAGATTCACGATATGAAAGCCCAAGATTTACGTGTAATTAGAGAGTAATCTTTATATTTATCTCAGGAGAGATAAATGAAAATTAAGAAAAAAGATCTAATTCATCTAATCCAAGAAATGGCTCTCGATGAGATGGCGTTTATGGGTGTTCGAAATACCGTACAAGACAAGGGTCATCCATATTCAGATGATCCTACTTTCAATCCAAGTAAAATTGAAAGATTTTTTAAGACTAAAAAGTTTCAAAAGGACGCTGAGTTATTTTTTGGGGAAACAAGGGCGTTTCCCGGGTCTAATGTAATTATTGTTCCAAGGTTAGGACAATTTAGGTGGGGCAGCGCAGACGAAGAAAGCCAAGAGAAAAAAAGATATCAGGCTGTTAAATCATTTTTAATTAGTTTAGACGCCGCGCGCTTACAATTTTATGATTTAAATGACGTGACAATGAAAACGCTACTTGAATTTGATCAAGAAGAAATATCTAAAATTAATCAGGAAAAAGATGTTGTTTTATATGTATCTCAAGGACAAATTTCATATGGGTTCAATACAACAGTTCATAATATATTTCATTCTTTTTTTGAAGGTGTAGTCGAATCTTATGAAAATGAAGACGTAAACCTAAAAAGATTTTTACCTAATACATTTCAAGCACTAGATTACCTATACAAGATAACAAGCCCTGATTCCTCTACAATGTTAAATACTGATTCTCAAATTAACACGGTAGGATCGATCATGACAAATGCTACTAAATATTTAAGAGGGAAAGAGCATTTTAAAAAAGGTTTTCTTGGAGGAATAAATACAGGAGACTTTTTCTCTGAAATATTAACAGCTTCATTTTTACGTTATAAAAACGTAAAGAATGAAGTCTTATATGACGACAAAGATTCCGACATGTATGGTAAAGTTGATGAAGAAAAAACTCAGATGTTGAAGAATCTACTTGTAAATTCATCAAATGAACTAACTAATTTTTCCAGAGGAAAAATACTTGAAATAATGGTTTATGAGTCTGACTAGTTTTAAGACAAATATCTTCATGTTATTAAAGAGTAATCTTTATATTTATTTATAGTGAACAGACAAACTCAAGAAGCAGCACGTCTTTTTATCAGAGTCATGACTGATACTTGTATCGTTATTAACGCAATGCTCATGTGTTTGTCTGTCATTTTAATCGATTGGAACCTATTTAAAATTGCAGCTTTATCTGGAAGTCTGTTAGTTTTAAGTAGGTTTTATCGCTATCATGAGCAAAAAGAAGAAGACAAAAAGCAGTAAGGTAAAAGATCTTTACTTGGATCGTCCAACTTCACATGGCGGCTGGCCAAGCGGTCATAGCGGAAGCTATAGAGACGCTGATACGCCTGTCTATAAACAAATAGCAAAATACTTAGAAGACATGGGTCTTCTTGAGTCGCCTGATCATGCTGTACTAAGTGAACAGAAGCTTAGACAAATTGTCAGGCGTTTTCTTTTAAATTCTTAGTCTAGGGCATGTCTATGAAAAATTTAGAAAAGTTAAGAGTTTTAACTGAAAATATTACACGAGAAGAAGAAAAAAGAATTCAAGAGCTTTCTCTCTATCAATCTTTTTTTAAAGAAATTCCTGTCCGAACTTTTGTTTGGTCAGTAGATGAAAAGCTAAGAATCAGAGTAAAAAATAAAAAGTCTTTAAAAGGAAATATCAGCGGGAAAGTATTAAAGAACGGTACACTTAATGATGCTTTTACATGTCCTAAGATGAACGAATTAAATATTCAGTATCATCAATCTGCTTTGAAAGGTCTTAAACAGACTTATTTAAGCTATGAAGATGATTCTACATTTTTAACAACACTTATTCCAGTCAAAGAAGATGGATCAAGCGTTATTTACGGCTGCTCATGGGATGTCTCTACTGTTATTGAAATTTTAGATTTAACTAAAACTCTTCCAGAAGACTGCAGCTTATCTTTGACAAAAGTCATAGAAAAAAATCCAATGTACAAACTAGTAAATCAGTTGAGGTCAGCATGAGCACAGAAGGACAAAATGGATGGGGAGAATACTCCAGACTAGTTTTAAAAGAACTTGAGACGTTAGCATCAGGTATAGAATCTTTACGATCCGAGCTTCTTGATGTAAAACAAGAATTGGCAGCAATTAGAGCAAAAGAAGATAAAGTTGACGAACTGAGAGAGTGGAAGTCAAAAATTGATGATGTTGCATCTCCTTCTCAACTTAAATCGCTTGTTGATGAAGTACAAGAATTAAAACTCTTTAGGACAAAAGCAGTTACAGTATTTGCTGTAGTTCAATTCTTAATGGCAGCTGCAGTAGCAGCTTCTAAGATATTTTAAAAATTTAATGTATGTAAACCTTTTATCATTATGTTAATATACATTTATAAAACAAAGGATAAAAGGTGAAAGAAGTTTTTAATAAATACTATCTACCTCATAGAAAGTCTAACGAATCTGAAAAAGACTTAGTCGAAAGAATTGATAAAAAGATTATAGAAGATCGTTTTAACTATGTTTCTAATAGAGATATATTTACAAAAGAGGATTTTGATGTCAGCGAGAGTCTGGACTGAAATAAAATATATTAATGGTAAAGCGTACGTTTACAAAATTTATACAGTTTATACTCACGAAGATTATGTTTCTTGCAGCAGTGATATTCTTCGCGAGGCAACTAAGAAAGACATTGAAGAACACCGACTTGCAGAAGGAAACAAAATTGAAAGATAAAAACAAATTAGTCTCTTCGGGCAGCATTGAAGAATCAACTAAAATTGAAGTCAAAGTTGAAAAAGAAACACCCAAAGAATTTAAGATCAAATCAAAATCACTTGATTTTGAAACTGACATGAGAGAAATTGAAGAGACTCTTCAAAAACTTCTTGATAATGAATGGGATGAAGAAGTTATGAATGAAATTTCTGCACCTATTTATATGCTTTCGCTATCTAAAGAAGTAGAATATTTTTACAGTCTTAATCGAAAAACTTTTGTACCAGTTAGAAACAACATGGAAGTAGTTCCAATTTTAGAAGAAGGAGTTCCTGGTAGTTCCTCTTTGAATAACTATTTTGCAATTAATAATGAGATATTTGATATCGATCCTAAAAAAGTAATTTATATTGGATGGAATTAAAATGAAAATTGACCACTTTGCAATTCAATCAACTGATATTGATAAATCAGTAAAGTGGTACATGCAATTTCTCGAAGATGCAAAAATTTTATATCAAGACGATACTTGGGCGTTTGTTAAATCAAAAAATATCAAACTTGCTTTTGTATCTCCAAATCAACATCCGCCGCATATAGCTGTAAAAGTTGAAACAAAAGAACAAGAATCTTTTCTAAAAGAAGTTTTTCCCGATCATGGGTGGAAACTTCATCGAGATGGTTCAAAGTCTTTTTATAAAAAAGACCCTTCAGGAAACTTTATTGAGTTTATTAAATATGAAAAATCTGAAAAAGAAAATTAAAGATCTTCAGTATGTCGTAAGTTATCCTTATCATCTTGACAATGAATGGGATATAGAATGTGACGAAAGTTTTCTTAAGTTTTTAGATAGAGTAACACTTACTCTATACGTCGTTGTTTTTGGAATGCCTCTATTGAGCTTTGCGACTCTATTAATACAAAATTATGGAAAATAAATCAGACAAAGTAGAATATTTACTTACAATCGCTTTTATAGTTCCTGCTATTTATTTTTTAGTTTTGAAAAGAGAAAGCAATGACAGATTATCAAATTATGAAAATACTTCTAGAAGAAATGGAAGGCCAAATGACACACGTTCGAGTAGCTCGAGGTTATGGCGTTGGTCATCCGCATTGGGAAGAAAGATCCGGGAAGCAAATGCTGGGAGACACTCCTTATGCAGAAGAAGAAAAAGAAGAAGTTGAGACTGAATTTAAAAAAGTAAAAGTGAGTAGAGCATTTAAAAAATGAATTATATCAAACTTTATTGTGAAACATTTGATCTAAAACTTCTAGAAAACAAGATTTTTGACCAGAATAATAATCTAGTGGGTGAAATCGAAGATAAAGACTACGTTCGGTTTACATATCAAAGTAATCCTGTTAAAGTATCTGACTTATTTTTACTAAGTCTAGAAGAAATAAGTGTACACATTTAAAAAAAATAATTATAATGTGATTACCATTTAAAGGAGAAAAAATGGCAACCGTAAAAGCTAAGAAGAATGAAAATCCAGAATCACTAATCAGACGATTTCAGCGCGCAGTTGAGCAAGCTGGTATCATGAAAGAGCTCAAACGACGCAGGTATTATCTTTCCCCTTCTGAAAAGCGGAAAGAAAAGAGAAAGGCAGCAGAAAAGCGTCGCCGCAAAGAAGCACAAGGCAAGTAGAATTTAAAAGCCATATTTATTCTGCTATGAAAATTACCAGAAGACAACTTAGACAGATTATTAGAGAGTCGATATCTGAAGATGACACAATCAACATGTCAGCTTCGATTCCAGGAAGAGAAGATATTACTTTTGACGTCAAAATACCACCAGTAAAGGGTAATGATAAAACTAAAGTAGACGCTTCTTTTACAGACGAGTCAGGCAACTCTAATCAGCTGTCAAATTCATCAGAAGATCAATTAAAACTTCTTGGAGCACTTAGATCTGCACTTGATACAGCAAAAGACGACGAAACAAAAAAAATTGTTTCAAAAGCTATAGCTAGGGTTACAGGATCACCGGAAGGCGATGAATTTCTTGTGAAACTTGTATCTCAGGCAAAAACAGATAGAAAATTAGCTGCTGCTTCTCAACATGTTCAAGATCCTAAGACAAATTTGACAGCTTAAATGTGGTATGTCTACATTGTAGAGTGCAGAGATCAGTCACTCTATACAGGAATAACTAATGATATTGCTCGCAGAGTATCTGAGCATAATAATTCTAAGCGTGGTGCAAAATATACTAGATCAAGAAGACCGGTAAAATTAGTTGCACATTGTATTGTAAAAGATAAATCAACTGCCTTAAGATTAGAACATAAAATAAAGTCTCTAAAGAAGAGTGAGAAAATTGCTTATTTATTAAAGGAGGGAAGCAATGACTTGGAAGACACTAAGCAAGATTGAGATGCGCAACCGTGAAAACGACACCGAAACTTTTTCCATTCAATATGACGGGAATTTTTACCGCATTCAGAATGAATTTGGAAATATTAGTTTTGAGTTTGATGTATCATCTGGGTATACATTTGCTGAAGAGTTGAATGGTATTATTACTTCTGATATTGAAAGCGAAATTAATACTTTCCTAAATGACCAGGACGTTCAAAATGACAATGACAATGACAATGATTGTTGCAGTGACATTGACGACGTTCGACAGATGAGCTTGTTTAATCAAAAAAACATTAAGTACAAAAACATTAAGATGCCTAAGGGTTTAAATGTAACCATTAATTCTGATGGCATCTCTTCAAAGAAGAACGGGTGAAATGTGGGAAATCTTGCCAGCGCGAAGTCTGTAACTTTTCTAGATATCGAAACAACACATCTCGATCCTAAAAAGAGTGCAATACTTCAGATTAGTTTTATCACAGATTGGGAAGGGGGTCAGCAAGATGTCTGGTCTACTAAGATCAAACCAAAAGATATCGAGCTTAAATTTGCATCGAAAGATGCATTAAAGATCTGTAATTATAATGACAAAGATTGGCAAGATGCTCCGAGTTTTCAAGAGGTTGCCGCAGAGATTTCTAAAAGATTGACCTGGGGCCCTCTTGTTGCTCACAACATCAATTTTGATCTTTCACACATACGTGCAGTTTTTGGTCGATACGGATGGGAAGAAGTTGACAGTGTATCAAAACTAGAAGAAGAGAAAAAATTTAAGATAGGCTATCCAATTATTGACACCTGTGCTTTGGCTTACCTCTTTTTACCAACTGAAAGACAAAATCTAAATGAGCTCCGCGAGTACTTTAATATTTCTACTGACGGTGCACATGAAGCAGTTAAAGATACACAAGACTGTAGGCAAGTTTTCTATAGTATAATCGGAGAAAAGCTAAAATAACTTGGTGTGCATTTATTAATCTTAGGGGATAAAATACAAATATGGAAATAAAAAACATTCTTTCTAATGAAGAAGTAGAAGAAAAGTCTCATGTCAAAAAAATTCAACCTATTACAAAGAGTTTTTTAAGAGAAAACTACGATATTGTATTAGAAGAAATTGAATGGGACAAATATTATCCAGGTAAATACGTTTCTAAATACGCATAGGAGAAAACGTGAAAGTTGTAGAAATTCTTGAAAAGATTAAGTCGACTTCTAAATCAACTGAAAAACTAGCAATTATGAAAGAGCATGCTAATAATTCACATTTTAAAGCAGCTTTGCACTATTCTAGTAATCCTTTTAAGCCTTTTCATGTTTCTACAGTGCCTAGAGTAAAGGCAACTGATAGATCTTCAAGTCTCTTGTCAGAAGAAGAATCCTGGCGATCTTTTTATGGTGCACTTAATAAATGTGCATCGCGGCAAGTAACTGGAAATGAAGCTATCAACTTGCTTGTGTCACATTTTCAGAGTGTTGACAAAGAAAACGAAAAGTGGATGCGAAAGATTCTAAAAAAGCATCTTGCAATCGGCGTTTCTGTCAAGTCTATTAACAAAGCTTTTCCTGGCTTTATTCCTACTTTTGAAGTATCTCTTGCACAAAAGTTTGATGTAAAACGCCTCAGCGGTAGAAATAAAGTCGGAGTTGAGCCGAAGCTTGACGGAATTCGTTGCTTTACAATTGTTGAGGGTGACAACGCTATTATGCTCGCTCGCTCTGGAAAGCCCATTACTAACTTTAATGAAACCATCTTGAAAGAAGTCAAAAAGATGGGTGATGGATGTTATGATGGAGAATTGATGGGAGAAGACTTTACTTCTCTTATGCGTCAAGCTTATCGAAAAGAAGATGCTGATACGACAGGCACTTATCTTGCTCTTTTTGATTTTCTGCCTATCGAAGAATGGAATTCCAAAAAGAGCAAGATGTCTTGTGAAGAAAGATATGAAAATCTTTTTGATAGGCTTGACCTACACAGCGTTGATCTAAATCTAGTAAGGCTGGTCCGAAGAGTTATTTCTTCTTGTGACTATGATGAAATCAAAGCTGATCATGATTCTTTTGTAGCCGAAGGTTACGAAGGCGCGATGATTAAATTTCTAGATGCTCCTTATAAATTTGGGCGCGGATATGAAGTTATGAAGCTTAAGGCGTTTCATGATGTTGATCTACCCATTACCGGTCTTCTAGAGGGTACAGGAAAGCACGCAGGAAAGCTTGGGTCTTTCCAGGTAGATTACCAAGGGGTAGAAGTTCAAGTAGGTTCTGGGCTAACAGACGATCTTAGAGAAGCTATTTGGGCAGATCAAGAAAGCTTTTTAGGTAGAATTATCGAAGTACGCTATCAGGAAGTAACACCCGATGGTTCTTTGAGATTTCCAACTTTTGTATGTTTTAGAAATGATAGGAATTAAAAAAATATTTCTGATAAGTTTTTTGACTTTTGCGTCATGCAAAGAAAAAGAATCTACTAGTCTAGATATATCTTCTGAAACTTCTGACATAGAAACAGAAGAAGTTAGAATAAGTCCATATAGATGTTCTTATGAAGATTGTCTTTGCAGTGTTAGAATTCCTCGATATACACCTGTATACGAAGAAGGAACAGCAAGATCTTGGACTAGTGTCTTTTTCTATGAAGATGAAAGTATCTTGTCTGAAGATTACGCAAAAAACGTCATTGAATTTATGAATGAGCGAATGCATGCTGACACTGTTTTATCAATTGGTCATACAGATGGCTGCGGTTTATATGGCCACAATCTAATTCTTTCTAGGCAGCGTGCGTCAGTTGTATCAAAACTCATAAGAACAATAGGTTTTAGAAATAGAATTATAACAGTAGGAATGAGCGAATTAACTCCTCACCACTCAGATTTAGCAAAACGAACAGATGTCATAACATCTTTTAATTATAGAATGGAAGTTCCTCCACCTAATTTAGTTGCTGATCATTATCTTTTAGATGCTTCGGGTTCGGTGCAAGATTACCCATTATGGGTTAATATAATTGCAGCAAACAAAAAGCCAAATAGTAAATTACACATTTCTTATACTTACACCTGCGAAGATGGAACTTCAGCAACAAATATTACGCCGGGTGGCCCTACTGAAATTTGGTGGTCATATTGGCAAGTTTTAGATAAAATGAGTTCAGGCCAAACGTTAGTAATACTTTCTGATTTTAATTCAAGATATCCGTTGACGCCAGGCGAAAGCCAAGCAATTATTGAAAAAGCCAGAAGAAAAGGAGTAAAGGTTTATGCAGTCAGAATTTAAAGAAGTAGAAATTACCGATCCATTGATTCTAGATTTTTTTAAAAATGAAGTTCTTCGAAATGCTTTCGAAGCTGGTGGTTGGATTGGAGGTGGGTTTGCTCGACTAATTGGAAAGCAGATGCTGATTCCGCATAATTTTGATTTCCAAGAGTCTAATAGGAAAAAACTTATAGGTCACTACTTCGAGACGAGAGGTGACATTGACTTTTTCTTTAGAAATGAAAAAGACTATACTCTGGCACAAACAATCCGAGCATTTCACAGGTCAGCTTTCGCTCACAACGTGTGGCTGAATAATAGTAATGGTGTACTTTCAATTAAAGTACAACTTGTCAACAAGTTCTTTTATGATGATATTAAATCTACATTTGATTCTTTTGATTTCCTAAATTCTTGCTATGCAATCAAAAAGAAGAATTATAAATACTTTCTAGTGTTCGATCCTTCTGCTCTGCATGCAGATGAACAAAAAGAGCTTGTTATCAAACATTCAAACTCTCCTTATACCTTGCAGCGTGTCCTTAAATATCTAAACAAAAGAGGACTAAAGACTATTTCAAGAAGTTCAAATGACACGTTAACAGAAATTCTCATTAGAAATGCTGCAGGAGCATTTGACAGTAAATATGGAGTGGCGTTTAAGCCTTTTATTGAGAGTACAGTCAAGTCTATTTTTGCTTTGAATATTATCAAACCAGAAAATGCTATTTATTTTCTTGGCAAGTTTAAGAATGTTCATACACAAAAGTATGGTCCAACTTATGTGACTGACTGGGCATCTAGCGTAATTGAAGAGAGTGTAAACTCACAACATAAGTGTTAAAATATTAACACAAGGAGTTTATTTTTATGAAGTCTGTTAGAATCTGTACACACTGCGAAATTGAATTTGATCTTAATTCAACTGCAAAAAAGCAGCTAGGTGGAAAGATTAACGAGTGTCCTGATTGTGTTGAAGAATTAGGTACAGAAACCGCAGTAAAATATCTTGGACTCCAAGCTGGAGATGGAAAAGCGAATGCGCTAAGCATTGTTGCTTTTGAGTCTGATGATGATCGTGAAGCTTACTCAAGTGCTTGGAAAGCAGTTACTGGCTATCACAAGGGCAAGTCTTGCCAGCTTGGCGGAGTACAAACTAATATTGGAAACCGTCCTATGCGTCATGTTGCTTATGCGGGCGGAAACGGAAACCACAAGGGGAAGGCAAATTAATACTCTTAAAAAAGTTATTTTGTGGAGGCTCGTGTCAATACTTTTGACTTATGCCTTTACATTTGCATATTCAGGCAGCATTAAAACAGCAACTACCTTTACACTTTTTTTACATGTCATTTTAATGACAGGAAATTTTCTTTTTGAAATTTTATGGGAAGAATATGGAATACCAGAAGACAATTGACATTTACGGTGATGGCATTGGTCGCGTCGACTATGTTAACCACATGGGTGATGACCTTACCGTCGTAAACTCTGCCCGAGTATCATTCGGTGTGGAAAAGGATGAATTAGATGAAAGAGACAAAAAGCTTATCAACTATCTCATTAAACACCGTCACACTTCGACTCTTGAGCACAATCTCATTACTTTCAGGTTTTGTGTTCCTCTCTATGTACGGTCTCAGCACCATCG
>Ga0208162_1001891_pt1 | contig 10534 bp, 7 predicted proteins | sample CB_VirMetaG_4_FD_184539 | JGI IMG/M metagenome (GOLD analysis project Ga0208162, IMG submission 184539) | Freshwater to marine saline gradient viral communities from Chesapeake Bay - CB_1508_1M Viral MetaG (SPAdes) (version 4) | ecosystem: Environmental > Aquatic > Marine > Coastal | place: USA... | reverse complement strand
TTCGATCCACGCAACGGGCACCTACGGGACGGTGATGAAATTGGTAAACATAACTGACTTAAAATCAGTCGGGCGTATGCCCTTGCGGGTTCAATTCCCGCTCGTCCTATAAAAATAAATAAGACAAAAAGCATCCGATATGTCTTATAAGATTGACACTGCATACTGCTGGTATTTGGACCACAGTATGATAGTGAAGATGTATTTTATCAATCAGGTTCCATTCACCTTTGATGAACTGCCTGATGGACACTTGGAGGATGAAAAATTAGTAGAACTCGCAAATAAAGAAACATCCTTTGAGCCAGAAGACTTATACAGGAGTTCTTTCTATCTTATAGATGAAGAAGTACATCCTTGTTTGTTTCCTGTTGACTTAGAAAATCCAGAAGATATGCCAGATGATGAAGTATATTATCATGATGAGGAAGATTTAATGGGTTGATAAATAAAACATAGAAATATTTTGGCGATTATAATCCAATGCCTCTCAATAAGCTAGAGAACTTTATTAAGAGTACTGAAGGGAGAATACTCTACGTTAATCCCAACGATATTAACTCAAGTGATGATATAACCAATCAAGGTAATTCACTCACAAAACCTTTCAAAACAATCCAAAGGGCGCTGATTGAGTCGGCAAGGTTCTCATACTTGAGAGGTAGTAATAACGATATTGTTGAGAAGACAACTATTCTTCTCATGCCAGGAGAGCACTTAGTTGATAACCGTCCTGGATTTGCTATTAAAGATAGTAGTGGAGCAAAGGCAGTATCACCAGCTGGAACAGAGACTGCTGCTCAAGATACTCTCTCTTTAACTTTACAATCGGTATTTGATCTAACTCAAAGTGATAATATCCTTTATAAGTTTAACAGTATTAAAGGTGGTGTTGTTGTACCTAGAGGTACTTCTATTGTTGGTCTAGATCTCAGAAAGACAAAGATAAGACCTAAGTACGTTCCAAATCCAACAGATTCTGATGTAGATGGTTCAGCAATCTTTAGAGTTACTGGTGCGTGCTACTTCTGGCAGTTCTCCATCTTTGATGGTAGAGAAGATGGCGTTGTTTATACAGACCCTGTAGATTTCTCTGCTAACAATCAATCCAAACCAACATTCTCTCACCACAAACTCACATGCTTTGAGTATGCTGATGGTGTAAATATTCCTTCTGGATATGATCTAACTGATCTCCAGATGTACTATAGCAAACTATCGAATGCCTTTAACTTGGCATCTGGTAGAGACATAGATCAAAAATATCCCGATGATCGTCTTGGATTCTATCCACAGAGACCAGAATGGGAAATTGTTGGTGCTTTTGCATCAGACCCAATCAATGTTTCCTCTGTGATTTCTGGTGATGGATTTACTCCAAGTTCGGTTATTACAGTTACAACGACGACAGAGCATGGACTAACAGCAGATACTCCTATTAAGATTAAAGGAGTTGCTGAAGCAGATTATAATGTCTCTGGAAAAGTTCAGGCAGTATTGAGTGCGACTCAGTTTACTTATACTATTCCTTTTGTAAGAGCAAATTTACCTGCTTCTCCTAGCGCATCTTCAGCAACTGTTACTATTGAAACCGACACAGTTTCTGGTGCTTCTCCATACATCTTTAATATCTCCATGCGTTCTGTGTGGGGTATGCAGGGTATGCACGCTGATGGAAGCAAGGCGTCTGGTTTCCGCTCCATGGTTGTTGCTCAGTTCACTGCTGTTTCATTGCAGAAGGATGATAGGGCATTTGTAAAATATAATCAATCATCTAGATTGTATGATTCTATTTCTATCACTAAGCAAACTGGTTCTACTCTTTCTACTCAATCATCATCAACAAATCCAGATACAGTTTATCACCTAGATCCTGATGCGATCTATAGAAGTGGTTGGGAAACCAGTCACATTAAGATGTCAAATGATGCGTTTGTGCAGATTGTTTCTGTATTCGCAATTGGATTTACTTTCCACTTTGATATTAGAAGTGGTGGCGATGCTTCTATTACTAACTCCAACTCCAACTTTGGTCAGCACTCTCTACATGCTGAAGGATTTAGAAGAGAAGCATTCAATAAAGATACTCATGGTTACATAACCAATATTATTACACCAAGAGCAATTACAGCATCACAGGAACAAATTGATTGGGTTTCTATTGATGTTGGTCTCACAACTCAAATTGGTATCTCCAGTCACCTTTATCTCTATGGATACGATAATGCCGATCTTCCTCCAGCAAGTATCACTCAGGGATATAGAATTGGTTCAAAATTAGATGACCAATTACACGTTGTTGCTGGATCCGGAACCAGTGTAGCGCCAATTAGAATGGTTGATGGTGTTGTTAGCTCCAGTTCAACCGTTGCATATGGATCAGTAACTTCAGAAAAAACATATACTATACTTAGTGGTCCAGGATCTAATTCATCTCCATTGAATATTGGAAGTAATACTATTCAAACCGGTGAAACAATTCGTATTATAAGTGATACTGGAGATCTTCCAGAAAATCTAAAATCAAATACAATCTATTATGCAATTAGAGTTTCTGCATCGGAGATTAAAGTTGCAGCAACTAAGGCAAATGCTGATAATAATCTACCAATCACAATTTATGGTGGAACTCAACTGCGTGTAGAAAGTAGAGTTTCTGATAAACTTCCTGGAGAAATTGGTCACCCAATCCAGTGGGATAGTGTCTATTCAAACTGGTTTGTTCTTTCCAATAAAGATAATGAAGTTTACAGAGTTCTTGAATCTCAAGGAGTTGCTGGTATTGGTGTAAGAACAAATGATGCTTATGTTCTTAGAACGGAAGATAATAGAAGTTTGGATGAGAAAATCTTCAAAATTCGTTACGTTATTCCACAAGATGTTCCAAGTGCTAAAGACCCTGGAGAAGGATTTATCATTCAAGAAACAAGCACAACTGGTGCAAGATCTGATTCTGATTTTACACTAACTTCAATTACTTCGGCAGATTACGATTACAAGAGAAATCAAAGATTTATTTCAACATGTACCGTTGCCTCTTCTAATGTTACAGTAATTGCAGATCATCCTCATGATCTTAATGTTGGTGATCGGGTAGTTATTAAGAATGTAACTAGCACAACTAATGCTGATGCTACAGACAATATTGGATTTAATGGAACCTTTGAAGTTACGGCAGTTACAAATGCCAATACATTCTCATATAGTTCAACGGATGTAAATGGTATTGTTCACAGTCTAGGAACTTACACCAACAATACTCATGTAAGATCAACATCTCTACCAAGATTTGAAAGAAATGATCTCAAGAAAAATCTATACATCTACAGAAAAGAGTTAATCACTCCATACATTTTTGGTGTGCAGGATGGAGTATTCCATCTTTATGTAACTAATGCAGATAATGCACTACTGACCGAGTTTACAGATTATAAGTATAGTCAGCAGATTGAAGATCTTTATCCACAGATGGATAAAGATAATCAGAATGATAATCCATTATCTGCAGTTTCATTTGCTAAGAGATCTCCAATTGGTGAAGTTGTTACCAATGATCTTAAAAAGAGTATTACAAGAGAGAGTTTAGACATAACACTCAAAACTTTCCACAAAGGTTTAGAAGTAACTGGCGTTACTACTTCTTCTAGTACTTCTACAATTACTTTTGATAGAGAGCATGGTTTCTCTGGTCTTACCACATATTCTTCATTCAGTGGTGGTTCTGGTCATTCGGACGGAACTTACTACAATGTAAAACTTTATAATGAGATTGGTCTTTCTAACTGGGATGGGGCTACTGCCAAAGTAGTTGTTTCTGGTGGATCAGTTGTTGCTGTTGATATCTTATCTGGCGGTTCTGGTTACAGTAATGGGGAAACACTGTACTTTGATAGTAACACTATTGGAGGAACTGCAAATGCAAATCTCACAATAGCAACATCTGGCATTTCTACTAACATTGGTGATGTTGTTCAAGTAACTGGTATTGGAACAACTAGTGATGGATACTATAGAATTGCATCTATTCCTGCCAAGAACCAAATTGCTGTTGGACACACTGGTGGAGATCCCGTAATTATTACTGGTTCTTATGTACTACCACTTGGTCCTTCAGCAAAAGTTTCTTCAGTAACAACATATGACTCTGTAACTGGTATTTCGACAATTACGTGTTCTGGTGCTCACGGTCTCTTTGCTGGAAATAGATTTAGATTTATTGACAGTAGTAAGAACAACCTTGGAGATTATATAGTTAAGGAAAGAGTTGGTGTTAATACATTCACAATTCACACTGGATCAGCAGTTGGATCTGCAGATTATATCCTAAGACATGGTGTTTCTGCCAATGATGCAGTCTCTGATTCTACTATTGAGAATCTGCAAAGTAGAAGTATATCATTCTATGGTAATGATTATCTGCTATTAAGTGAGGATATTACAGCATCTTCGCCAATCCTTAAGGTTTCTTCGGCAAATTCTGGTATTAGTACTACGGCGAGATTCCCACTTGGATCATTTATCCAAATTGGTGGAGAAATTATGAGAATTACTAGTAGCACTTTAAGTGGTTCTAGTAATAATGAGATTACAGTTCTTCGTGGTCAACTTGGCACAGTTATTACTGAGCATCAAACAGGATCTTTGATTAAGAAGATTAATCCAATCCCAACTGAAGTTAGAAGACCTGCTATTGCACGTGCCTCTGGCCATACCTTCGAATATCTTGGATTTGGACCTGGTAACTACTCAACAGGATTACCACAAGTTCAGGTCAAATCTCTCAATGAAAGAGAAGTGTTCCTGGCACAATCTCAAGAGAAAGCAGGTGGCATCATTGTTTACACTGGTATGAACAATGATGGTGACTTCTATATTGGTAACAAGAGAGTTAGTTCCGCAACTGGTGTTGAGAGAACATTTGATGCTCCAATTCCAACAATCACTGGAGAGGAGACAAGTATTTCGAGTGTTGTATTTGATGAAGTCGTTATTAAAGAAAGACTCAAGGTTGAGGGTGGTAACTCGGGAACGGTTCTTTCACAGTTTGATGGACCTGTTACTTTCAATGGAGAGACCAAGTTTAATAATGTTCTCAAACTAAATGACAATCTCTCAGTATCTGGTCACGTTGAAATTACTAACACAACCGATTCGAGTTCCAAAGATACTGGAGCACTGATTGTTGATGGGGGTGTTGGAATTGAGAAGAATCTTTATGTTGGTGCTGGCGCATCGATTTCTGACGACCTTTATGTTGCTGGTAACGCTGAGATTGTCGGTGTTACAACAACACATGATCTCGTTAAATTGCAGTCGACTCAAGGAAATACCCTTGGCAATGTAGATACTGGAGCACTTCAAATTGATGGTGGTGCTGGTATTGCTGAGAATCTAACAGTTGGTGGAGCTACTTCAATTACTGGGGATCTTCGCGTTAAGGGTAATATTGTTGTTGAAGGAACTGGACTATTCCCAATTGGTTCTATTATTCTTTGGTATGGTGGTGTTGGTGATGTTCCTACTGGTTGGTCACTATGTAATGGTTCAACTGTAAATGGATATACAACTCCAGACTTGAGAGAAAGATTTGTTGTTGGTGCTGGTGGTGATAATAGCACAGTTAGTGGTGCTGGATATGCTGTTGGAGATACTGGAGGTGCCAATGACGTAACACTCACAGAGAGTCAAATGCCATCCCACAATCACTCTTTGACAAATACAAATCACAACCACGGATTAAACTTTACACCAGTTAAAGATGGTGGTGGTATTTGTGCTAACAGGGGTGACAGTGGTTCTTGCCACAACATGAGTACTGGTGGCGGTGTAAATAACGCAACTATTAGTGCAACTATCACTAGCACTGGTGGAAGTACAGCACACGAAAATAGACCTCCATATTATGCTTTGTGCTACATCATGAGAACTTCATAAATAACTAAAAACCATATAAGATGGCAAATTTTAGGAAGTCGTTCAACTTTCGTAATGGTGTTCAGGTAGATGAAGATAACTTTATAGTAAGCTCTACTGGATTGGTGGGAATTGGAACATCTGTTCCCACCGAGTTCCTTGATGTAAGAGGATCTCTAAAGGTTGTTGGTGTTGCTACTATCCAAGATGCTTTTATTGGTGTAGGAACTATTACAGAAAAACTAGAGGTTGGAATTACTTCCTTCAGTTCTGGTATTATTACTGCTAAATCTGGTATTGTCACTTACTATGGTGATGCGAGATATTTACAGGGAATGCCCACTTCTCAGTGGGTTGATATTGATGTAGGACTGGGATATACAAGTATATACGCTTCTGGCAATGTTGGAGTGGGTACAGTAGACCCAAGATTTACCTTCCAAGTTGGTGGAAATAACGATGTTTTAAACTTCTCTCGTGGTGTTGGTATTAGTGATGTAGGAGATGTAACAGTTTCTGGTATCGCCACGATAACCGAAATTTATGGATATGGTATTGGTGTTACTGGTTTAAATGCTACTAATGCTATAGCAACAGGAACACTTGATAATGATAGACTTCCTTCCAATATCAACAAACCAACTGGTATTATTACAGCATCTGATTTTGTAGGTCCTTTAACTGGAAATGCTGATACTGCTAGTGATCTATTGTCAACAGCAAATATAAGCATCGTTGCTTCTAATGTTGGTTATTCAACTGCTGGCATTTCCACCGTATACAACACTTTAAGAGTTGTTGACGGAGCAAAACTTGCTGTTGGGGACCAAAATCCACAGGCAGATATTGAAGTTAGCAGCAGTGGCATTTCTTCTGTTCATGTCATTAGTACTGGAGCAGAATCAAGGGTAATTCTTGGTAGATCAGTTCCTGGAGCAGCATCTAATTATGGATATCTTCAGTTTGGTAATACAAATATAGCATATACTTCAAGTAATTCTAATAGTTTAGATATATTCAACTTTGATACTGGAAGTATAAATCAATACTTACATGCTGGCGATGCTGGAATCAATACTGGTAGATGGGGGTGGATATATGGTCAAAATCTAACTGAGAGAATGTCCCTTACTTGGGATGGAAATCTTGGCATAGGTAAAACAGATCCAGATGAAACTCTACATGTTGTAGGAACTTCTACAGTCACTGGAAATGCATGGGTTGGTGGAGATTTTAGCATATCTGGAAATCTAACACCAACTTCAGTAAATGCTTCTGGTGATATAATTGCTCAAGGAAGACTTGGGGTAGTAACAACAACAACAGCAGCACCATCTTCACCATATGATTTTATTGTAGGTGGAAATCCAGAAGACTCTGGTGTTGGTATTGGATCTACAGGTATCATAAAAGCATCTGGAAGATTGACGGCAGATCAATTGACCATCGCTAATGGCAATTTTAGTGTTAATGGTTTCGGTACTGCAACAATGAGTGCCGTTGAAATGAACTCCGAACAGTTCATATTCTCCATTAGTGGTGGAAATATTCTAAGTATAACAGTTCCTGGAATAGGATCAACACAGTTAACCCTAGCTTGACAATACGGTAAAAAGTAAGTAGAATACCTTTGCTAGGTTGAAAGATATATTATGAAGCTTTATGAAAACTTTATATCTTCTTCTGATCTTTCTATCATACAAAACAGTATGCTAGAAGGTATCATGCACTGGTACTATAATCCATGTGTTGATTATTATGGAGATGAAAAAGATTACTTAGATAACTATCAATTCACACACAATTTTTATGGTAATAACGTTATCAACAGTGATTATATAAAAATATTGTATCCGATTATTGAAAAGTTAAAACCTAGATCTCTTATAAGAGTAAAAGCAAATTTAAGTACAAGAACAGAAAAAATAATAACTCATCAATATCACACTGATTTTGATTATAGTGATTCTAAAACTGCTATTTTTTATGTAAATACCAATAATGGGTATACACTGTTTAAAGACGGAACAAAAGTAGAAAGTATTGAAAATCGTTTAATTGTTTTTGATTCCTTGAAAGAGCACACAGGTACAACATGTACTGATACAAAAGTAAGAGTTGTTGTGAATATCAATTATTTTTAAACTAATACATATTATAGTTGACAATTTTTTAATGGAAAATGATTATCTCTCCTCACCGGAGAAAAATTTAGCTAAATTCACGTTCGAGATTTTTAAAAGAGCGGGAGCTAATGGTGGAGCATCTTTGATACTCTCCAAAGAAGTTCAAAAAGAAAGATTAAAAATTTGTAAGTCTTGCCCAAAGTATGATGAATTAAACCACATGTGTATGGAATGTGGTTGTAATTTAGCTTTTAAAACCAAATTTGCATTGGAATATTGTCCATTAATGAAATGGGAAGAATCTGATGCAACTTGGATAGAAGAAGAATATGAGCATATTTTGAAGAATATACATAAAAAAATTCCAAGAAATATTCCTAATGAGCCACAGTTTCCCAATCCAAGAGAACATAATTTAAAACTTGGTGATAGGTATGAATGGAATTATAAGGAGTGGGAATGGAATGGAAAAGAGTGGATACGCTTGACAAACTCCTGAAATCCCACTAGAATACCTTTGTTGAGGTTGAAGAGACGGCTCTACCTACATTATGAAAATCTATCTACAGACCTGTCAGGAGTGGAAAGAACTCTACGATCTTGGTAGGAGGCGCTTTGGATGTTTTGTTGGATACACATCTCAAAATGATGTAGAACTTCGTTTTGCAAATAGAGATTACTCTCACTTCATTTCTCGTCCTCATGTTTATGACGTGTATGATGTTCATCCTGAACTGACGGATCACTTTATTCACAGTGAGTTGGAGCAGGTAGGGTTCCAGAAATACAATAAAGTATCTGAACAGGGACGTTCTCCAGATTTTCTTGTTTCAGATTATGATGAACAGGAAGCACTTTCTATTATTGAAGGTGTTATTCATCGTATGAGTGAGTTCTTCTATCAATGTGAGAAAGATGGGACTCTAATTACTGCTAAGCAACGCAAGGAAGCACGAAATAAGTGTCAGGATTATCATCGTCAGGTTCGTCCTGCACTATTGAAAGCATGGGCACCTAACTTTGAGAATATCGACAAAGATGCTATAATTCTTGTAACTGGTGATGCACACGGTGGATTTACTCGTTTTCTTGTTGATAATGGGTATGTAAATATCACTGTGGATGAAGAAATTCTGTCTCTTCCTCCCGTATATAAAGAAAAGATTACTGTTAATATGGATCCCACCGGAAAGTTTGATGCTATTCTTACCAATCCTCCCTATAATGTTGGTAACAATCCTAACTATTACCTTAAGCATGTAAAGAAGCAGAAGGAATTGTTGAAGGATGGTGGGCACTATCTTGTAATTATTCCCAATCGTTTTCTTGCTCCGTTCTCTCAGGCAGCAAAAACTCTTCGTGGATGGTTACGTTTCCATAAAGTGTATCCGAGTTTGAACCACTTCTTCCCTGGTGTCGCTACATCGATTGGTGGATTTTATGCCACTAAGGAAGAGATGGAAGAGTTCAATGAGTGTGATTTTGAATACTTGAAGGAAGGTATCACTATTCGCCAATCTCTAGAAACTCCTACTGCTATTGTTGATCCCTCTCTTATTCGAACTGAGATCATCAGTAAAGTCCTCAACTCGGATTTTGGTAAGTTAATTGAGTCTGAGGGTGAGAATTTCCTTTATATTGATAGTGTATGGGAAAGGTATCGTGAGTCGACTCCAAAGGGTGGTGAGAAAACTCTTATCTGTCGTGTGAATGAAACTAACATTCATGGTACTAAGTGGGTGATGGAGAGTGTAAAACAGGCAGAAGATAATGCCTGGTTCCTTTCTCGCTCTCGCCTTGGTCGATTTGTGATGTATTGCTTTGCCAATGCTGCTCAGGTTAATCTAGGTTTGATTCGCCATATGCCCAGGTTGGATAGTATTGAACAAACTAACGAATACGTGTATAATCTCTTCAATATCACTGAAGAAGAAGTACAACATATCGAAACTTATATGAAATGAGTAAAAACAAACACAATTCTAATCTTGGTTCGGAGATTGAAAGATCTGATGATAGGATCAATGAAACGGGAGAGGTTTTTACTCCAGTAGAGTTGGTTCAATATATCTTGGAACAGTTTCCTAAAGAGATGCTTCAAGATCCCAATTCTACTTTCTTGGATAACTCTGCTGGTAACGGCAATTTGTTACTGGCTCTGAAAGAAGTTCTTCTGGAGTATCACTCGGAAGAACATATTGTGAATAATATGCTCTATGCCGTAGAGTTCATGGAAGATAATCATAAAGAGTTGTGTCAAAGGATCGGTGTTTCGGCAGATCATCCACACTATGTTAATGCTGATGCGCTAGAGTATCACTACCAATTTAACGGAACACCAGTACAGATGACGCTGGACCAGTTCTTCTAATGGTACAGGGGGTTCCTTTGTGGACCCCTTTCTGCTATAATAGTCCCATACGCGATGAGATCTGTGATGCAACTCCGTCCCCACCAGCAAGATGCTCTGACCGCTATGCTGGCGCACGACAAAG
>Ga0208162_1001885_pt1 | contig 10549 bp, 10 predicted proteins | sample CB_VirMetaG_4_FD_184539 | JGI IMG/M metagenome (GOLD analysis project Ga0208162, IMG submission 184539) | Freshwater to marine saline gradient viral communities from Chesapeake Bay - CB_1508_1M Viral MetaG (SPAdes) (version 4) | ecosystem: Environmental > Aquatic > Marine > Coastal | place: USA... | reverse complement strand
TTTTTAAGTTTTTCTCTCAACCAGTTGCGTTGATACTCTTTGATAGCATCACAATCAGCAGAGGTCTTTCTTTTTCTTGGCATGACTGAAATATAACTCATAACTATTTAGAAAAGTTATGAGTTAATAGTGTAGATGACAGGATTTGATACCTGCAATACTCTCCGAAGAGGCGTGTTTCCTTACATCACACCTACACTAATAGGAATGCCGAGAATTGAACTCGGTTCACACGCTTATAAGGCATGGGCATTAACCAATATGCGACACTCCCGTGATAATGAACTTACTGAGCTTCGTTATTTGACTCAGTGTATATTCGTATAAGTTCATCATCCGCAGGTATCATAACTGCTGCCTTACCATCGTCTCCTATTATACCTATTGTCTCTCCATTTTCAACTCTTTCGAACAATTCATCAAAATTTTCTTCCCACTCTTTCACAGTAAAGATATCCATAGTTGGTTTATTTATGAGGAAACAGCAAGGTCAGCATACTCAATTTGATTTTCATCCAGATTGCTGGTAACAACTTCCAGAACATTCATAAACTCATTAGTGGTGTCGCACTGAACCATCTTTTGTTCACCCTGATCACTCAGAAGAAGAAAAGAACGAGAGCAGATGTCAATCACGATACCTTCGACAAACTGTTCGGTGGACTGCATTGGGTCTTTCCCTTGATTACCTTAGTATTATAGGGCATCCGGGCAGGGGTGTCAACTGTGCCGGTTACGGAAGTGGTCAGAAAGAATCTATGATTTGAATTGCTGATTTAATTTCATCGTTTCTATCCTGAAGAGATTTTACACCTTTCTTTTGTCCATATCTGGATATCTGAGAATATCTTCTTTCTTTTTTTATTGCATTTGAATTTGCAATTGGAGTTGGTAATTGAGATTGCAAATTTGTTATTTGATTCTGCAATACCGTAATTGAAGAAGCATAAGAAACACAATCTCCACTAACGCACGGAAATCCAAAACAGGTATCAATAGATGCATATAATGTTCCAATACCCAATGAAGTATTATCTGGTACATGCACCATAATAGACCCAACACCAACATTTGATGTAGTCAATTGTGTTGTGGTATTTTCAAATGGGGCATCTCCAGTATATGATTCTGACTGCATATTTTCGACTGTAACATCTACAGAATCTTCATAAACAGTGCTTGCTAATGTTGTAGTGCCACACCCAACGGCATAGGCATTCGCGGATAAAATTACAATCTGATTTTTTAAATCGTTAATTTGATTTAATATTGCAACAGTTTTTTCATCAGATTTTGTTGCATAAGGAGTGAAAGCATCAATTTCTTCTTGTGCTTTCACTATTTCTGGTTCAATAAATCCGATTGCAGTATTGTTAGATTCTATTTTTGAATTTAATGTGTTTGACAAATCAATCATTTATCTTCCTCTTTAATTCATCAATTTGCTTTTGTTGTTCTTTGATTGCTTCAACTAAAAGTCCGACTACATTTTGATATTGAACTCCTTTGTATCCATTAGAATTTTCACCAACAACTTCTGGAATAATTTTTTCAACTTCTTGAGCAATAAATCCTATTTGTTTTTTTCCAGTTTCTTTATATTCAAAATAGACACCTCTAAGTGCTGATACTTTTTCTATTGGATTTGTAATAGTATGTATATTCTTCTTCAATCTCTCATCAGATGATGGTAATGCTTTACCTAATGCAAGTTCTGCTTCTAAATTTCTACCATTAATGTTTACAAGTCCATTTAGATTTACAATACCATTTATATTTGTAATACCAGAAAAATTATTAAGACCAACCATATTAGATGAAACATTAGTATATGCCCCACCAAAATTCAATAGATATGAAAGAGGTGTTGCAATAATATGTGGTGGAAGTGCTTGAGTTGGTGTGAGTGGGTTAGGCAATAAAAACTTTGTTCCACACATTAAACTTTCGCCTAATTGTGCAGAAACACTTTCTGCAATTAATGGTCCACTTACAGATACTGTTGATTTAAATCTTGTATCAAGATATTGAAATTTATTGACTCCCTTCTTTGGAAAGGTTGGAAGTCTAAGTAATCTACTAATAGTATTAATGAGGGTTCCGACTGCCATAACTTATAAACCCAAAATTCCTGCTATAAAGTTTCCGACACCAAAGGATTCGGTGATAAAATCTGTTCCTAATGGTGTTGGTGCATATGCTCTTGCAGCAAATGAAAGAACACCAGAAAGATTTCCTGAGAATGTATCTCTATCTATCTTATTTGCTTTTAATACAATTCTACCACTACCTGCAGTTAGATTTATATTTCTGCCTGCCTTTAAATCAACATCCTCAAGTGCTTCGACCATTATACCTTTACCTTTTATTTTAACTATTCCATTTTGCATTGCAGTGATATTAACATCACCATTAGTCCCTGTTATACAAATGTCAACATTTCCATCTGATCCTTTTGCACCGGCAACTATTTCTATACCACGATCATTAATGACTTTCCATGCACCACTTTCATTAAAAGTTTCTAAATGGATATCATTATTATCATTAAATGCATATAATTGATGAACACTTTTTCCATCAATACCATCTTCGGGAGGATTTACATCCCACCTAACTTTTGGTCCCCATGTTTCGAATTGTCTTGCTTCGTAATTTTTTTGTGCCATATTATTAACTTATACAATCAATGACCTGAACAATTTCTTTTTGAGGTGGAATTGGACCTAAAATTGGTTTTAGAACTGAACCTAATCCTGTTTCAGAATTCACTTTAATAGTGACAAGATCAGAGATCTCAGTAATATTTATTGGTGATGCAGATACAATTCTGCCATTATCTATGGTAAGAGAGTATTCATTTCCAAAATTATCAGTTGCGGTGTCATTTTCATTATATCCAATACCAGTTGCTACAACCGTTACATCCGTGACACCAACTGGATCTTGATCAGATATTGGATAATTTTCGCCTGAAGATACGATATAGATTGAATCAATTTCTCCTTTATCATTGATTGTAGTTCTTGCTCTTGCACCATATCCGATTCCACATTCATCTGTAATCTCTACGAATGGTGGGAAACGATATCCAGAACCAGCATTTTCAAGAGTTGCACCTATAATACTCGCAGTTCGATTTACATTTTTTCCTATAGAAGTATCATTCAATGCTCTCGTAACAGTTGATCCAAAAATAGGGACTGCAGAACCTCCCGTGCCTCCACCACCAAATATTTTAATTTGTGCAGAACCACAACTCGTCGGATAAACTGGAAGACATCTCTTAACTCCACCAACAAAGTCACCTTGAGCAATAGAACTGGAGTTAAAAATATCAACAGTTCCTTTGATACCTTCATCTATACTATTAAAAGCCCCTGTAGCATCATCTACTATTTCTCTACCAGCATTAATACCTTCATTAATAAGTGAAGAAGTATCATTGACAAAATTGAAAATATTATCAAATGATTGATCTATATCCATTACATCCTTTGGTCCTGCACCAATAATCCATTCCTTAGTTCCATCACACTTTGTATTGACCTGATTACAATCAAGCAAACTATCAAGACTATTGAATAAAGATATGGCATTTTGAGCAACTGATACAATATCAATAACTCCACCCAAAAGGCCCGAGAGAGCACCAAGAGCATCATTTAGTCCACTTGCTACTCTGTCAACAACACTTGTTAAAAGTGACCCAATGAATTGATCAAGAATACAACTTACAAAGTTTTCAATATTATCGACCATTGAGAGAAGTAAATCTTTAATCAAAGTAATTAATCCTTCAATTAGTGCATTTGTAACACATATTAATGCTGCTTCCAATGCACTAATTGGAACTGCAAAAGCAGCAATTGCTTCTGAACCGGCAATATGTGCTGCAGCAGGACCAGCAGCCGGAAGAGTTGCAGAATATACTGTCGCATAAAGTGCATTTAATGCGGTAGGAATAATACCTGGTTTTTCCGGGTTATCAGGATCACCGACAAAGAAATGGTTGATTTCCTTTATTATTTCACCAACCAACCAATTCATGTGAGATTTGATGACTTCTGCCGTTTCATCAATTTTTTGTTGATATTCACTTATCTTTCCTTGTCTTTCTCGCAACCATTTGATTAAATTTTCAAGTTCAGCTTCAATACCTGTTATTGTAGTATTTTCGCATGTATTTGCAAAAGTTACTTTTTGTCCAATTGCACCACCACCGGCAGCTGCTTTGTTAACTTGCTGTGCTTTTTGTACTGGAAGTTGAACTGGTCCTTCCTGAGTATTTCCCTTTTCTTCATTAGATTCATTTGCAGTTGATACTTCCTTATCTGGTTTTGGGACGTTTGTCGTATATCCAGTAAAAGGTATAAATGGACTAATATAATTTCCTTTTACATATTGATCAGTATTTCCTAATAATCCCATAATTACAGGATTTTGTGCATTATCTCCATCTATGAAAAATCCAAAAACAACATCTCCAGGTCTTATCTTTGTGCTTTTTGCAAAATTTGCAGACCCTGTTCCATCAGTAGTGCTAAGCATCACTATTGCCCAAGGCAAGTCCTCATTTTTTAATTCATTTTCATCAAGAGTATGATAACCTAAAATTCTAACTTTAAATCTATTTCCCCATCCTTCACCTTCAAATTGTTCGGACATTGATTCCATTAGTGGAATTTGTCCTATCCACCAACGAAATCCATCTCTACCTATAAAATTACTTTTAAGATTTGATTCTTCTATCATTGCTTTTTACTAATTCCGAAATTATCTCTGATTAATTTCAACGATGTATATGAATTATTTGGTTCAAAATGATGACACAATTCTTTTATTATATAGGAACCACTTACTTCACTATCAATTTGATCCACATCTTGTGATGAAATTTTTGGAAACTCACATCTAATAACATCTCCGGCAACTAGATTAGTATTGCAAGGAATCATCATACTTATAGATTGTGTAAGTAGTAGATTATATCTCATGATAGATTGTGCCTGATATTCACCGGGATCTGCATTTAGTTGTGTAGAAACGCCATTATTTAATGTGCCAACACTAAGAATATCTGTGAGGATTCTTGTTGGAGCATCTCCCAAGGATTCGTTTGAATTTTCATCTATTTTTGGTAAGGAGATTTTTCTATCTGATCCAAGAGTTTCTATTCGATCTTTATACTTTTTTAATTGAAATTTTCTTTTTTCTGGTGGTGTTATTTTTCCTGTCAAAGGATCGAAAAAAATTCTTTCACTAGAAAAAGCACCTAATCTAAGTTTTTCTATAAGATTCTGATTTTTATCAGTAGAATAGCTTAAAATTTTAAAGTCGTTATTAACTTCAACTTCACTCCTGTTAACTTCAGAATAATAATACGTTGCTTTGGGTTCTTGTTTGATTAGTCCATCAATAGACTTGAACTTAAATCCATCTTTCGTTTGATAGAAAACAAATCCAGCAGTAGAATCTCCAGAGGAAACCGGAACTGCTTTTGATGCTAACCAAACCAAAATTGTGAATGGTTTTTTAGAATTTCCTATAAATGCATATTTATTCTGTGACTTTTCTATATCATTTTTATCATCAAATTTAGTTGTTTTCAGAACATCTTTTAAAATTTTAATCGTAGACTGATCAATTGTTCCCTCATATTTTCTGAATACTCTTGTAGTCTCATTTGTAATTGCTTCTCTTGAAACTAAGTTAAGTAAAAAACTTTCCTTTTGAGACTGAGAGATTACATCAGTAATACTCGAAACATAAAGATATTTGTCTGGTGTTGATCCAAAATCAAGTCCTTTTTTTCCATCACCTCTATCCAAAACTTTCATTCGAAGTCTTTCACCACCTCTAAGTGGAAGTCCATTATATATCGATTCCAATTTACCACTTTTATCATTTTCGATTGATTCTCCTGTATTAATAACACGAACCTTAGCAGTAACTGTTGGTGAAAAAATGTCTTCATAATAATCAATAGAAACTGCACCCAATTTTAGATCGACGGTTTTCTGCTTATCATTAGATTCTAATACTAATATTTCGTAAAGAGAGGATTCTGATGCTGACATTTATGTATACGCTAAATCGGTTAATAATTTTCTTTTCATAATACTATTTAACGAAGAACCCATAACAATAACTGGAGAAGATCCTCCAGATTGTTGCATAATCATAGGTGGTGGTCCTTCTTCTTCTATAATTATCATTGTATTTTGTGGACCTGTTGAATATCCAATATCAGGCATTATTCCTGTAGATCTTGCTATAGAACTTGTTCCATGACCCAATCCAGCACCACCAAATCCGGCATTTTTCAATACTTGCCGCACTTTTGCAGAACCATTAAATTCTCGTTGCCCAATCGCACCACTTCCCCCCCATTGTGCTCCAGGAACATCAATTGCTAAGTTTGCCCCATGCCATCCAGGATCTCCTGGTCTATATTCACTACCTATTCTTATTCCTGCAGCACGTAATGCTGCTTTTGCCCTTTCTTTATCCTGAAGAGTTCTAAAGGCAATGTGATCATGATAGTTTGATTCTCTTCCATGACCATTATATTCAAAGTTTGGATGTCCTCTATCTCCTGTGATGTATTCTACAACATTCCCTCCTCCACCATATCTTCCACCACTACCACCTCCTTGATTCACCACAGATGCATTTTGCTTCATTATCCTCTTCAATGCGGATGCATAGTTTGGATCAGTAGCATATCCCTCTGCTCTCAATTGATCAGCAGCAGCAAAAGCAGACGGTGCATTATTAACACCTTTATATCCACGATAATCTTTATACCACTGAGTTACTAAGTGATTGACAGCCTCCTGTGGTGTTTCAAAGTTTTTGAACCTTTCATTCATGTATACATTCTGACCATTAATTACTTCTCTCGTATTAGAAACCGTAGCACTTTCAGAATCAATTGCTTTAATACCAAAGAAGTTGTTCCTAGCAGACAATGCAGAACCCCAACCTGACTCTAATGCAAATTGTGCTGCAACTAATTCTGGATATTTTGCACCTGCTTTTTGTGCCATATCATAGAACTGCTTATACTTCTCCGCATTTGTTCCTGTAACCGAAGATCCACTGGTTTCACCAGTATTGTCGGAAGTTTCTTTGAGTTCATTTACATCACCAGTCAAGGCATTCTTCATACCTTCAATATCAGTCTGCATTCCTTTGAATGCCTTCTCCATATCAGTCATTGCATTTTTCAGTTTTCCTTGACTATCAGTAAAATCAAAATTTCTTATATTATTCCATCCAGCAGATACTATCGACCCAATAGATTTAAACCAATCTCCAAGATTTTTAACAAAACTTTTTAGTGAATTGACTAATTTTTGAATTCTTTTTATTAGATTTTCTACAAACTTGATAATTTTAGGTAAATTATTGATTAACCAACCAATAATTAAAATACCAATAAATTTTAATACCTTTTCAAAGAAATTACTACCAGGAAGTTTACCAATTCCACCAGAAACTCTTCCCAACTTAGAAGCTTCTAGCATTGATTCTTTTTGTCTTCTCTTTCTAGTTTCAATTATTCTTTTATTTAATTTTTTAGTTCTTATAAAATTTTCTCTTCTTATCTTTGTTCTTCTCAATGTTGCTTTGTGAAGCATTCCACCACCTCTACCCACTCCTCTGGCACCAGCACTAAGCAATGATCCAGTTCCTCTGGCAAACATTGAACCTATTCTTACTGCTCCTGCTACAATTGCTGGTAATGCCATTTTAGTTCACCACATTGTAGACGATTTGAGAATACATTGTATAAAAATTGCTTGGATTTGCCGAAGCAATCAGTGGAACATCAGTCGCAGATCCAGTTTTTAGTGGAACTTGACCCATTCCTCCACCTGCTCCACGCACTTTTTTATAAATTACTGTTGTATTTCCACCACCAGAAACTGGTCCTGGTGCAGAAGGCATTGACGATGTTGATGAAGTAACTTCTGCTGCTGGTGCTGCTGGTGCTGCTGCTGGTTCTGTTGGGGATGATATTGTTGATGCATCTCCATATTTTCTCTCAGTACCCTCATAAGGAAAAAACTTACTTATTGCTTTTGACAATGCATTATCTCCTTTACCCAATCCTATTACAGCATTATTGAATCCTTTAAAAAGGTTATCATCCCAAGATTTGTCCCATACACTATCAATTCCTCCCATAAGTTGATCACCTAACCAACCACCGGCAAATGAACCTGCAATCGAAGTTGCAATATTTACTCCAGGAATAGGAACCATTCCACCAAGAACTGCTCCACCACTAGTCAATAATGCTTTAAAAACGGCAGGAATAATCGCTTGTGCTGGAGACATTCCACTATTTGCTCTACTCGTTATATCAATAAGAGCAAATAAGGGACCAAGAAGTTTTCCTAATACTTTGGCCTTTCCAAGAGTATTTCCAACTTTTTTTAAATTTTGAGGTTTAAGAAGATTTTTACCCCATTCAAACGCTTTAATAAATGGTTTGAAGAACCATCCCGCAACTCTTCCAAACCAACTACTCTTTATGGCATGAATAGCTTGTGTTATTGCACTTCCACCTTTAGTACGCTTTAATTGTTCTAATTTTCCTCTAAAAAATCTTTTAATCCTATCAAATGGACCTTTTGGTCCATCATTCCTCATCATATTTTGTTGGGTTGTTGTTTTTCTTGCTTGCTCTAAATCAAAAGTAGACCTTCCTGCTGGTGATCCTTGTGCTCCTGGTATCCTACTCCCACCTCTAGGAGTAACACCAGCACTTCGAACACCTCCACCCCCACCAGCACTTGGACCACCACCTCCTCCACCAGCACTTGGAGTTGGAGGTTTATTTCTTACTTTATTCCATAATGCCCCAATTCCTTTTGCCAACAATTTAAATGGAGCACTAAGAATAGCAAAAGTTATTTTTCCAATAATACCAATTATACCAAATATTCCACCACTTAATAATGCAAATGTTCCCGCAACAATACCAAGAACTTTTCCAACTTCTATTCCTATTGATTTCAATTCACCAATATTACCTTCAGCATATGCTTTAAGAGCATCAAATCCTCTGTTAGTCAACCATCCACCCAATAGAAGCATAAAGAAAGATTTTAACTTTCCAAGAATTCCTCCTGCTTTTGATCCAACATTTTGCACTGGAGAAATTATGGACTTACTTAATTTTTTTTCTAATTCCTTTTCTTCACTCGATTTAAGTTTATTTTCTTCTCGTCTTTTTACATCCTTCTCATAATCTCTCTGTGCTTTCCTTTCAAGATCTGCTTCTTTGTTTATTGATTTTGCTAAAATATTAACATTAATTTCTAATGTTGAGATTCTTTTTTCTAACGAACTATTTGAAGAAGGCGATATCTTTTGTAAGGAGATTTTACTTCTCTTTAAGTTTAATTGTGGTGCTCTGTAAGTTTTATTGGATACCACTTGCTTGCTGCTGCTTTAGGTTTTCTTCTTCAATATATTGTTCCAATAAAGTAAGGTAAATATCCTTTTCCCAAGGAATCATATTTTCTAACTCTGTTAATGAATATTTATGATGCTGCATCAAGGCAAAATTAATTTTATAGTATGACTCAAGATTAATATGAGCCATACTTATTCGAAAAAAGATGATAGTCCTTCCAGTAGGACTTCACCCTCTACTCCAGTATTTGGATTTTTTACATTAATTGTATGAGAAAGTCTTGGCATTGTTTCAAAGAAATTTTCAACATCTTTAAATTGCTTCGAACTTAATTGTTCAACAAAATCAATCATCTCTTTCATACTACAATCGGAAGCATTCCAAGATTCTTCTTCATTGTAAATTTGCTCAATTGATGATGCAATCAGTTTAAACGATTCATCAACTCCAAAATTACCATCGAAACTAAAATTGGATTTAATAAATTCGTCTAATGATGGATATTTCATTCTCATAGTTAAATTTTCATCCAAAACAATATCTTTTGTATGATTTTTATCCGTGACAACTTTAATATCATCAAGATTAATTGTTACTGGAACTTGAGTCTCATTGTCATCTGGACAAGTTATCATTACTTCAACTTCTTCACCAACAGATTTTCCTCTGATATTCAAAAAAAGATATTCGATATCAAAAGTAGAAAGAGTTTCCACCTTTATTCCTCTAGAAAGAATACAATTGCCAATTACAGTTTTAATTGCATTTGTAATTTGCTTTTGATCCTCAGACTCCATTGCAATAATAAGAATCTTTTCTTCTTTAACTAGAAAAGGTCTATATCTAATTTTCTTTTGGTTTGATGGAAGTTCCAATTCATAAATTGGTGTCGTAATCTTCGGTAAAGGCATAATATTCTATAATATTATCAGTTGCAATTATTTATTGCCTAAATTGACGACCATCAAAGATGGTATCAATATCAGCAGCAATCCCAAGATCAATATCAGTTCTAAACTCTGTATTCAACGATCCTCTATTATTACTTGCTCCAGATTTTTCGGAAATTGATGTCGATTTTCCTGCAATATACCTCTCATACTCAAAAGAAACATT
>Ga0208162_1001884_pt1 | contig 10552 bp, 9 predicted proteins | sample CB_VirMetaG_4_FD_184539 | JGI IMG/M metagenome (GOLD analysis project Ga0208162, IMG submission 184539) | Freshwater to marine saline gradient viral communities from Chesapeake Bay - CB_1508_1M Viral MetaG (SPAdes) (version 4) | ecosystem: Environmental > Aquatic > Marine > Coastal | place: USA... | reverse complement strand
TATGGGAGGTTTTTTAGTGTCTAAATATAAAAAGAATAGATTTGTCACTGTAGGAAACCAAGATGCCCCTAAGTAGATTAGAGAATTTCCTAAAAAATGCTGAAGGTAATATTTTATATGTAAACCCTTCTGATTTTGATGCTACTGATAGTTTTGAAAACAAAGGTAACTCTTTAACAAGACCTTTTAAAACAATTCAAAGAGCTTTGTTGGAGGCATCAAGATTTTCTTATGTTTCGGGAAAGAATAACGATAAAATAGATAATACTACAATTTTAGTATATCCAGGAACACACTATATTGATAATAGGCCAGGATATTCTATCGTTGAAAATAGTGGTGTAGCGGAAGTTAAAAGATATTTCAATGGATCTTGGACTGAAAATGGTGCCCTACTTTCAGAAATTTCTACACAATCTAATTTTGAAATCTTTGACGAAAATAATGATCTACACAAATTCAACTCTGTTGAAGGTGGTGTAATACTACCAAGAGGTACTTCGATCGTTGGTTTAGACCTCAGAAAAACAAAGATTCGTCCATTATATGTACCAGATCCATTAAATGATAGTATAGGGCAAACTTCTATCTTCAAAGTTACCGGTACTTGTTATTTTACTGCGTTTTCAATCTTTGATGCTGACCCAGCAAGAGCTGTATATAAAGATTCTACTGTACGCAAAGTAGCACCCAACTACTCTCACCACAAACTGTCCGTATTTGAATATGCTGATGGTGTAAACCTAGTAAGTCTAAACGGTACAATAACAGATCTAACTGATTTGGAGATGTATTATGCCAAGGTTTCTTTAGCATATGGAGACGTATCTGGTAGAGGACTAATCAACTTCCCAGCAACCACAGTTGATTTCGAAACATCTATTGATGAATATAGAATTGTTGGAGATCTACGTGCCGATTCTATTGGTATATCGAGTATTAGATCTGGTAATGGTGTTGTAGGAGACACTACCATCACGGTAAGAACTGACGAACCTCATGGTCTATTCAAAGATACTCCAATCTTACTTTCAGGAATTACAACAAACTTCGATTCATATACAGGATCTTTTGTTGTAAGTAACATCGTAAATGATACTGAGTTTACATATAATGCTCCAACAACTCCAAGTAATCCACTACCTTTACCTAGTCAAATAGTAAATGCTCAGATTGTAGTTGAATCTGATAGTGTTTCTTCAGCATCTCCATATATCTTCTCCTGTACCTTGAGATCGGTATATGGTATGCAGGGTATGTTTGCTGATGGTAGTAAAGCAACTGGATTTAAATCCATGCTTACTGCACAGTTTACAGGTATTTCTCTCCAAAAAGATGATAATGCTTTTGTTCTTTATGATTCAGAAACTGGAGTCTATAATGACAACGATAGTGTATCAGAAGCAGACAAACCACTACATATCAATTCCAGAGCAATATACAAACCTGGATGGGAAAGTACTCACGTAAGAGTATCAAATAACGCAATTATTCAAGCAGTTTCAGTATTTGCTATTGGTTTCGCTAGACACTTTGTTGCCGAGACTGGTGGCGATATGTCTATCACCAACTCAAACTCTAACTTTGGTGCAATTTCATTAGAATCTAATGGATTTAGATTGGAATCTTTTGATAGAGATGATGTTGGATACATTACTCACATTATTCCACCAAGAGAACCTCAAGCAAGAGAGTCTAATGTAAGTTGGTTAGCACTTGATGTAGAGAAAATAATCTCTGTTGGAAATACCTCACAGATTTGGATCGCAGACTATAAGAGTTCCGATATCATTCCTCCGTATCAAATTGATTCTTATAGAGTTGGTGCAAAAAAACAGGAAGAGTTATTCTTATCGGTAAACATTGGCGCTGGACAACAAACTTATTCCAGTCCAATCTTTATGCAGGTTCCTACAGGGGATTATACTGGATATGCTTCAACAACTTCTAATAAGACATATATTGTTGGAAGAAACGCAGGAATTAATAGTATCACCAATGATATTATATCTTTCAATGAACCTCACAAATTCTTCAATGGGGAAAAGGTAAGAGTTTTTAGTGACACTGGTGAAACTCCTAATAATATCACCGGTGAAAAAATATACTATGCATATACTACAGGATTAAATGCCAATCAAATAAAACTATCCAGTACACTCAATGACACCAAGGTAGGTAATACTATTATTGGTATCTCGAATGGTGGTGGAGTTTTGAGAATTGTAAGTTCGGTGTCCGACAAAACTCCTGGAGATTTTGGTCACCCAATTCAGTATGATGAGACAGAGGGACAATGGTATATTATCGGTTCAGGTTCAACAGTAAATAACACAATTTATAGTGGAATTGTTGGTATTGGAACAAGTATTCTCGGTAATACTTCAGGAACTACTTTTGTCAAGAGACTTGTAGATAATAGAGGACTAGAAGACAGACTTTATAAGTATCGTTATGTTATTCCTAAGGAATATCTAAATTCCAGACCAATAACTGATGGTTTTGTAATTCAAGAAACAAAGTCAGTAGGTATAGGATCTGTAACTTTCCTAACCAATCCATTATCTAATGCAACTCAACTTAAAAATCCAAGAATTATTTCCAAGTTAGAGTATCTGTTAGGAACAGTAACCGTAACAACAGAACTTCCACACAATTTGGTTGTCGGAGACACTGTAAAGATATCTAATGTAATCAGCAGCAATAACTTAACTGGTGATGCTGAGATTCCGTATAACGGAAAATTTGTTGTAACACAGGTTCTAACTCCAAGAGCATTTGTGTATGAAGGTTTAACAAGTGATCCTGGGGATGTACTAAATCTTCTCAATTCCAGATCCACCAATCAACAAATAGATTCTCTTCCAACTTTCCAGAGAGATTCTTACAAGGATTCACTATTCATCTATAGAAATCAAGAACTGAAAGAACTTATTCCTGGTTCTGATGGTCAGGATGGTATCTACAACTTCACAGGATTGTTGGGAAGTATTAAACCAACAGACGAAGTAGGTTATGGTATAAGTGAAAAGAGATTCAACCAGGATGTAAGAAATCTATATCCACAACAAGACAGAGATAATTATCTCTCAGATCCACAGGCAACAACGAGTTTTGCTGAGATAGATCCTATCGGTAAAGTAACAACCAACGATAAGAGGAACTCCCTAACAAGAGAAGCGTTGAATGTTTTCTTAACTAATAATGCGGTTGGTCTCGCTATTACTGGAGTAACTTTAGCGGGTACAGGTAATACTACAATTACTCTTTATACTAATGTTGAACACAGACTAAATTCTATTAAGTCTTTAACTGTAACAAGCACTGGTTCTGGTTATAACAATGGTGTTGGTGCAACTACTCTATATTCTGCAGAACTTGAAAATATATTATTAGCTGGTAGAGGTGCTAACGTTGAGGCGCAAATTTCACCTGCAAGTCAATTAGACTCTGTTAAGATTATTGATGGTGGTAGTGCATATGCCATCGGAAATACGATGACGGTTTCTTCGTATCCAGCATCTTCTCCAGTTGCTGCTGCTGTTGTTCAAGTAACTGACATCAACAATCACATCAACAGTTCCATTGAACTAACAAACTTTGTAGATCCAAAACATAATGGAACATTTAAAATTCTTGATATTCCAAACGCAAAAGAAATTGTAATTTATAATCCAACTGAAGGATTATCGGGAATTTATACTTCCAGAACAGATGGACAAAATCCTATAGCATATCTATCTGCTGAAGGAGTTAAAGTTGACTCCATGGAGTTTACTCCTTCATCTGGTATTGCAACTCTAACATCTTTGAATGCTCATGGTCTTCTAGTAGGTAATAGTTTCAAAATTGTTGGACTTGGAACTACCTCATACTTCAATAATAGATATACTGTTTCGGAAATTCCAGGAATTACTACATTTACATTCTTTGCAGGAATAACAGAAGAAACTCCAACAATTAACATTGATTACACAACATTTGTTCTTAAATCTACTTTCTCAGCAAACGACAAATCAATCGGTGCTGGTGAAGAAAATCTTGGAGGAAGAGGAAACTATATCTATGCTGGTATTACTACTTCACTAAGCACTGCCGTTACATCCTCAGATACGAGTTTCATCTTCCAAAATAGTGCTGGATTTGGAAAGGGCGATTATGCAGTAATTGGTCCAGAAATTATCAGAATTGCCTCAAATCCAACAACAAATACATTTACAGTAAATAGAGGTCAATTCTCGACTGCTGTTAATGCTTATGTTGCAGGAACTCTTATCAAGAAGATTAGAGTTTTGCCAGTTGAATTACGTAGACCATCCATTCTCCGTGCATCTGGACATACTTTTGAGTATCTTGGTTTCGGTCCTGGTAACTATTCCACAGGTTTGCCATTAAAACAAGATAGAATCTTGAGTAATGATGAAGTCCTGATTGCACAGGCAAGAGAACAGAATGGTGGAACTGTTGTTTATACTGGTATGAATGACAGAGGTGAGTTTTATTCAGGTGCAACAAAGGTAAATGGTGCAACTGGTGAGGAAGAAGTTATTGAAGCACCTATCGTATCTTTCTTCGGAGATGATGCTCAAGCAGCAACCGCAGAGAGAAGAAATAGTGGAATATTCGATGACCTTGTTGTTAAGGAGAGAATGACCATTGAAGGTGGTGAAAATAATAATCAAACATCACAATTCTATGGTCCTGTAAACTTCTCTCAAAAGGTAACAAGTACCTCTGAAGATGGTCTAGAAACTAGGGATCTTTACGTCAAGGGTATTGCTTCTCAACCAAAACTAATTACCGTTGGCATCTCAACGCCAACAACAATTAAGAAAACGGGTGATATTGATTTACTTTCAAGTCCAACTTCTGGTGGATACTTAGGACACGTTTATGCTGATGGTGATTGGCGTAGATTTGGAATGATTTCCAAAGAAAAGAATTCCGATTTCTTAGTATTAGATAGATTGGGCATCGGACAAAGTGCAGGAATTTATAACTTCACTGATGCATTTGAAGTCAATGGTACTGCAAAAGTTAAGAACTTATATGTTGGTGGTGCAGTTACTTTTGCCGGTGGACAATCTATTGATAACGCATCGTTCGGTGCACTAAACATTGATAGAACCGTAATATTTACAGGAACAGGAACAACTCAATACAATATTATAACAACAGATGTTACTGATGTTGCACAATTTGGTTGTGTTGAAGTTACTGGTGCTGCGGTAACATTTGTAAATTCAACAGTAAAATTCGAACAAGATTTTAATTCTACCTATACTGGCGTTTCTACTGTTGGTGGAACTTTAGAGGTTGGTTCTCTAAGAGTGCCAACTGGATTTAGTACATTCCAGGAAGTAAACATAAATCAAGGACTTGTAAATAATCTTGGAATTAACACAACTCTCGAAGCACGTTCTGGTATTATTACATATTTGAATGTACCATATGTGGGATTCGGAACCATTGGAAGATTACAATCCAGTGAAAGTACTATTACAAGTTTGACAGGTACTGCTGGAACAGTTACTACCTTTAATTCCACTAATTCGTTTATCACCAATCTCACAGTACCAACCGCTGCTTCCATAACAAATCTATATGGAGTAACAGGTCTTGTTACAAACTTTACATCACATGTTGGTGTAATTACAAACTTCTACTCTTCAGTGGGTGTTGTCACTAACTTAACCGCTCCTGGTTGGGTTGGAGGTGAGACAGTATATGCTAACACTGGATTCACAACAAATGCAACAATTACTAACGCTGCAGTAGGAACACTTTACAATGTAACAGGTATTATAACCTCTCTGTATGGTGATAGTAGTCAAATTGGTGCAAGTGGAGTTCTTAAGTATTTTGATGCTGAAATTGGTGGAAAACTATACGCTAAAGGAACAAATGCTGGTCAAGGCATATATGCTAACGCTGGTCTCATAACAAACTTCGGTTTTAATGGTACATCTCTAACATTAATCAACTGTGGTAATGGTGCAGCAGGAAATCCTGTTGGTATTGTAACTGCTGGAAGATTTATATCACTACTTCCAGATGGAACTTCACCTATATCTGTAGCGTCATCGACAGTAGTAAACAAACTAAATGTACAATACTTCAATGGTCGTGATTTGAGTGGAGTTGTAACTTTAGAAGTCAACAAAAATCATATATCTGATGATGGTGTTACAAGACTACGTTTTGCTAGCAGTGGAAATACACTCTATGATGTTGCAGCAGCTTCTTCTCATGAATTTAGAACCAATGGTGCTACAACACTAACAATAGATAGTTCCGGTAACGTAGTTGCTCAGGGAACAGTTACTGCAAGTTCTGATGAAAAACTCAAGAAGAATATCACCACAATCGAAGATTCTTTAGACAAAGTTTCTGAACTACGTGGTGTTGAATATGATCGTGTTGATAATGACACTCATCATATTGGTTTGATTGCACAAGAAGTTGAAAAAGTTTTACCTGAATTAGTCATAACTGGTGAAAATGGATTAAAGTCAGTTGCATATGGCAATGTAACTGCTGTTCTAATCGAAGCGATCAAAGAACTAAAAGTAGAGATCACCGAACTCAGAAAGAGAATTGAGGATCTTGAATCGAAATAAATAAATGCAAACCACTAAAATAAAAGGGTGAAATTAATGACAGAAGAAAAGAAATCAGTGAATGAACTTGTTGAAGAACTAACGGAAAGATCTAATAAACTCAGAGAAGAGTTACTTGAAATGGAAAAGAACTTTAACTTAAAAAAAGAAGAGTTCATTAAACTCCAAGGCGCTCTAGAAGCATTTAACTATGTCAAAGGACCAGATATAGCAGTCTCTTGAACCCTGACAGAGTTATTATAATCAAAAACTTACGGGGTTGTCAACTTTGATGACCTCGTTTTTTATTCTATAAAATCATGGAAGAAAAAAAATTACCACAAGGAATTGACAAAGAGAATTATCCTGACTTCTGGGATCAGATGAATAACTTTCAAAACTTTCTGAAAGATGTTGGTCAAGGAGTTAAAGAAGGCAATACAGTTTTTGTTACCGAAGAAAAGAAACAACTTAGAGAAAAGTTATGTAATGAGTGCAGTTCCTTTAATTCTGCGAGTAAAAGGTGTAAAATGTGTGGGTGCTTCATGGAAACAAAGTGGAGATTCACAAAAGCAAAATGTCCTAAAATGTTATGGTAAAGAAAAGAGAAGTTTATTACGAAATGTATGGAGACCCAAACACTATGAATCCGCAACAAGAAGAGATCAGAAAACAGACTGAAGATCTGTTGGAAAAGATTGCAATCCCCGTGCAATATGCACAGTATTTTGATGATCTTATGACTAAAGTTTATCTCACTGGATATAATCAAGGAATCAAGCACGCTCAGAATACGCCGCAGTTCCCCTAGTGTGCCAGTTGAATAAACTGTCCACCATCCGTGCCACGGTCGTCTGATCCATGTATATTAAGAGGGTCAAACAAATCAAACGACATGGCAACCCGATCCCGCATTGGTATCGAACTCTCTGATGGTTCTATTCTCTCTGTCTATCATCACTGGGATGGTTATCCTGAGTGGTTGGGTCGCATCCTGAAGACTCATTACAATAACAAAGAGAAAGTTTCCGAACTGATTGATGGTGGTGATATGAGCACTTGTTGGGATAAGAATCATCAACCTGAGTATTATTCTGCTCGTGGTGAGAATTGCCCCCCTCGTCTTGATAAAGACCACGGCACTTATCTTACTGAAGATGCAGAAGAGTATGCATATCTATTCACTACTGATGGAGAATGGATTTGTCATGACACTTGCCAGTGGCACGATTCTTATCTAGAATCTCAAGAGATTCCTAGTGGAGCACTGATGGCATGAAGAACCTGATTCAAGTAAAGTATTACTATAAGGAACATCCAAATACTACCCTCTCGGTGTTCCTTAAAGACCAACAACAAGTTGACGCTTTCAAACAAAAACATCCTAACTATGTTTATATTGAAAGTAAATAATGTTTATTAAAAATAATAAACCAATTAAAATTATAGGATTTCCTGAGTCTTCCATGACTCAGGAATATCTTGAAGTATTTGCAAAAGATGGACTAAAAGAATTATCTGTAGTTACTCCAGATAATTTTACTAAATTGCAAAATAAAGAACAATATCAATATATTATTGCATTTGGTCTTGATATTAATGAGAGGAGACATATATGTGATATTCTTGATGATCAAGACTTGGATTGTTTAACATATATCAATGATGACGCCTATACCTTTCCCTCTGCAAAAATTGGGAAAGGTTGTTTCATTGGGCATCAATGTATAGTCTCTTGGGACTGTATCATAGGTGATCATTGTTACATGACTATGACATCTGCAATCGCACATCACGTTTCAATGGGTAAAAATTGTCTACTTTATCCTCGTGTTGAAATATCTGGAAAAACTAAAATAGGAGAGAATTGTAGATTCCTGATAAAGTCCTCAGTTCTTTCTAATTTGACAATATGTGATAATGTAACTCTCTCTTCATTCAGTAATTTAACTAGAGATGTTACAATACCAGGCACTTACACAGGAACCTCTGCAAGACTTATGAAAAAAAGTTTGACTGATCAGGATCTCTGATCGTTCAACCCCTTGCCCTGGTCCTCAAACCACCCTATATTGATCTTGTTCAACTGATTCACCCATGAACAACGAATTTGATTACGAGTACAACGATTTCGATGAACTCTATGCGTCGATGATGGAAACCAATCCTGAAGATTGGTTGCCTAACACTGGAGTTCGTGAGCAATTTGACTCTGAAACTCTTGCACTCCTGAACAACTTCTGATACAATAACAATGGTCCGATGAGGTGATGACCCAAAACTACTCCTCACCGCGAGACAACGATCCCAATAGGGAACAAGTCTAAGCATAATGCAAACTTCGCAACCCTTACAACAAATTATGATTAACCCGATTGATCTCCCCTTTGAGAAAAAGGTGGAGTTGGTTACCTCCACTGGACACATTCCTAAAGGTGAAGGTCTTACTTTCATCAAGTTCGTTGAAGTAAAACTTGAACAAATCCTGCAACGAACTGGTAATGAACTTACGAAAAACAAAGTTCGTTCTGAAGGTCTTATTCAAGAGACTGTTACTACTTTTGTTGATCGCATCGAGGAAGGGCGTTACTTCTTCCATTATGATCAACCTGTCGTAGTTCAATATCATGGTGCAGGTGTTTCTGAAGAACTCTATGAACTTGTGTGTGGTGAACACCGTCTTCAAGCACACAAGTTGACTAATCGTGACAGTATTTTTGTCGCAGTTGTTGAGTTTGAGACTCTAGAAGATCGCATGATCTATCAGTCTAATGAGAACGATTCTGATGACGAATATGTAAAGGCACCTCGTACCGAAGATGATGTGATCGTTACCCTTGAGGGTATGGTAAAAGAGGGAATCATTGACATTAATGATGATAAGTCCATCAATTCCCGTCTGATTAAACTCAATCAGAAGACTAACGATTTCCCTCGTCTCCGTGAGAAACTTCGTGCGAATAACGGTATTATCAATCCCGTAAAGTCTTACGATGATGCTGCTCGGGAAGAGTGGGTAAAGACTTATAAAAAGTCTGAGATCACTGCTTTCTCTACTCGCACCAAAGTTAATCCTGTCAACGATGTAGCATACCTGAACAAAACCTTTAAGGGTGGTTCTGGTACTGGTGGTCTTCGTGACCTTGACTATGATCCTCGTTGTTTCTTTGATGTTTGTACTCTTCTGCAACACAAAGATGTAGAAAAAGTCAAGGTTGTTGCATCCATCAACAAACAGACTTCTGTTAAACTTCACAAAGTTCGTGACTACAAGAGGAATCAGATGATGTCTGATATGTTGGAGAAGTGTCTCAAGATTGCTGATGACTATCGTGCAGGTAAATACAATCCTGTAGAAGACTGTTCTTTCCTCTTCACCCCTCAAGTTGACTCTGTTGATAGCATGGAGGAGTGGGCATGAATAAGTGGGAAGAGTTCGCAAAGATTACTTTTCATGCAATGAGAGGAGTTCTTCCTTTTTGGAAAGATGCAAATCAGTTTACACAAAGATCCATGACAAGAATCCTGTATGATCAGGTATTCTGTGCAGGAGAACCTAACAAAACGGGTTACATTAGTGTTGCAGCAATGTCTGCAAAACGCAAGGGGAATAAGACTACTAAAGATCACTGTATGTCTCCCCAATTTGTTGCAAGGATGGTATATGACAATGCAGATGTTTGGTTGACAGATCTAGACAAGTTCAAGACTCTCTTCCTGATGTGTTGTCAGACTATCGAAGTTACTCCTGATGAGAACAACAAACTCAGTCAGTTGACTGAGAACAAAGATGGTCAATTCATCATCCATGTTGCTACTCATTTGAAGTACGATCATCTCGGTATTGTTCTATTCCATCCCGAGAAAGGTGCAGTCCGAGATGTATTTGAAGATCTCATTCCTTCTGAACTGATTGACTACGAATCGAACTATCTGGTTTGATAAGGAGTCCT
>Ga0208162_1001878_pt1 | contig 10573 bp, 16 predicted proteins | sample CB_VirMetaG_4_FD_184539 | JGI IMG/M metagenome (GOLD analysis project Ga0208162, IMG submission 184539) | Freshwater to marine saline gradient viral communities from Chesapeake Bay - CB_1508_1M Viral MetaG (SPAdes) (version 4) | ecosystem: Environmental > Aquatic > Marine > Coastal | place: USA... | reverse complement strand
GCCCGCAAGGCCCAAGCGGAGGTGGAACAACAGCTTATGTACATACACAATCATCACCGGCGACCACTTGGACAATCAATCACAATTTAGGATACAGACCGTCAGTAGAGCTGCTGGATTCAGGCAGCCAGGAGATCGATGGTGAAATAGCGCATCCAACAATCAATCAAACCGTGGTTACACTGAATCCAGCAACCGCTGGGCTAGCCCGACTCATCTAGGTATCACCCCATGGCACGGAAGTTTTTTGCTGACATCGACCTTCAGTCGGCGTCCAAAGTCATCAATCTCCCGACTCCAACGGCATCAGGCGATGCTGTGCCGAAGTCTTATGTGGACAGCGCTATAGAAGGCTTGGCGTGGAAAGATTCGGTGCGGGTCAGCACACAAGGCAACATTGATCTGAGCGCACCTGGTGCAACGATTGATGGCATCACGATGAGCAGTGGCGATCGTGTGCTGGTGCGATCGCAGACGACCCAAAGTCAGAACGGAATCTATGTGTGGAATGGCGCCAGCACCACCGCTACGCGGTCGCTGGATGCGAGCACGTTTGCTGAGCTGGAACAGGCGGTCGTTACTGTCGAGGAGGGCAGTGATGCCGGTGCGACGTTCCGTCAGACACAGGTAAACGGGACGATTGATTCTAGTGATGTCATCTTCAGCAGCTTTGGAACTACAGCACCGAGCGCTAGTGAGAGCACCGCTGGCATCGCTGAGCTTGCTACGCAGGCTGAAACCGATGCCGGCACCGATGATGCGCGAATCGTCACTCCGCTGAAGTTAAAGACTTGGAGCAGCGCACCGAAGCGATATGCAGCGGACTTTGGCGATGGCAGCGCCACCAGCTACACGATCACTCATAACCTGGCCAGCCGTGACCTGACAGTTGCTATTTATCGCAACTCCGGCAACTACGACGAGGTGGAATGCGATGTGGAGCACACCACCACAAACACGATAACCCTTGTATTTGCCACTGCTCCTACGTCAAACCAGTTCCGCGCCGTGGTGCTTGGCTGATGGCAAAGAAGTTCCTGAGTGGAATTGATCTTGATGGTCAGCTAGCTACCGCGATTGGTGCGAACGTAAGCACTGAGAGGTTGCTTGGCAGGAGTAGTTCAGGGACCGGAGCGATTGAGGAAATCTCAATCGGTACCGGCCTTAGCCTTAGCGCCGGCACGCTATCGGCTACTGGTGGCGGTGGTTCCGTTGACATTGACCCCGTAATTGCAGGGATGATCTTCTGATGACTGCTCCAAACCTTAAAAGCCCTACGACAATCACGGGCAAGACCGCACGCTATGCCGTCACTGCATCCTTGGCCAATGCACTGGCAAATTCCGCTGCTAGCGGCAAAGTATTCAAGATCAACTCAATCTTCTGCGCCAATGTGGATGGCACTAATCCCGCAGACATCAGCGTGAGTATTTACAACGGCACGACGGACTTTTACTTAGCTAAGACGCTCACAGTGCCTGCTGATGCCACGCAGATTATCAGCAGCAAAGACACCTACTTTTACCTTGAGGAAGGCGACTCAATTCGTGCCTTAGCAAGCGCCGCTAGTGACCTTGAACTGGTAATTGGCTACGAGGAGATTGACTGATGATCGGCTTCAATGGTGGTTTGATTGGTGAAAAACGGACAACCTCTACAAATCCTTCAGTTCCTGGTGTATGGACATTAAATGAACAGGTTTTAGTTGCAGGATCTGCGTGGCCTTCATCATTTCCAAGAAATTCATTAACTCTTTATCTTGATGCGGCCGATCCTTCTTCTTATCCCGGCACTGGTACTTCATGGTTTGACCTTAGTGGAAATAGTTATACTGGAACGCTGGGGAACGCTGTTTCATATAACTCTAGCCTAAGTGGCTATTTTGTATTTAATGGAACTTCAGCCTCAAAGGTTACATTCTCAACTTACAGTCAGCCACAGTACCTTACTACTACATCGTTTACATGGAGCATATTTATGCTATTGCCATCTAATCAGGGCGGAAACATAATTCTAGGCAATCGACAGCCGGATCTTGAATTTACCAAACTTACAAGTAGTTCTTTAGTGTATTTCCCCGATTCGATGTCGTCTACAATGCCATTAAATACATGGCAGCATATCTGTGTAGTTAAAAATCAAACAAATTTTTTCTATTACAGAAATGGACAGCAAGTTGCAACTATGACATCAACCGACACAAAACCATCGCGACCATTCGGAATTGGCGCGGATCCCACCGGCGCTGAACCAACATCATGTTCCATAAGTCAAGTTCTTGTGTATGATAGGGCTCTTTCACAATCTGAGGCAGTTGCCATATATAATGCTTTTAGAAGTAGATATGGGATCTGATTTAACCTAGCAAACTAAAATAATGTTTATCTACTCCTTCAACAACACCCTCCCGGCCCCACTGCCCTTCCGCATTCGGATGCCTGACGGCTTCACTCGTACAGACCCTTCCACCTTCACCGAGGACGAAATCAGCGCTGCTGGCTTCACCGGGCCTTATATCGAGCCGCCTTATGACCCGGCCACTCAATATTTGACCTGGGTAGATGGCGCCTACGTCATTGAACAACTACCCCCGCCACCTCCGACGCCGGACTGGCTGAGCTTCAAGACCGCCATGCTTTCCAGCCCGGAGGTGAATGCCGCAATGGGTGCTGCAACACCCTTGGCTCCACTTGCTGTATTCAGCCTTCCCGCTGCGCTCAATGCCGCCGTAGCTGGAGACACCAGTGATTTTGCCGTCACCTGGACCACACTGCGTGAAGCAGGTCTCATCCCTCAGCCGGTGCTGGATGCCGTTTCCGCGACAGCAGTGGCGCGTGAATTGCCAGAGGAGTTTGTGCAGTTACTTGGAGGTGGGTCATGACATTATCCACACCGCTGCGTAAGGTTGCTAGTAAGTTGATGGCACGCTTCGGTGGCGAGATAACGATCCGTACTGTCACGACCGGCGTTTACAATCCAACCACCGGCACCATCAGCGAAACCACCAGCGATAATGAAATCCGTGGTGTACTGGAGGATGTTAACGCACGTGAGGTGAACGAACTGATCCAAGCTGGCGACAAGAAGTTAATCATTGCTGCAGCTGATACCGCAGCAGTGCCAAGGACCGTCGATAAAGTGCTGATCAGCAGCGTGGTGCATCAGATCATCCGTGTAATCACGATCGAGCAGGACAATGAACCGATCACATATGAGCTTATCCTGAGGGCATGACACGTTCGATCCGCATTGGTGACATCGGCAGCTACTGCGAACAGCAGGTAGAGCAACTGCTGCGTGCAACGGTGCTGGAGGCGGATCGGAAGATCAAGGAGCGCACGCCACGGGATACTGCTCGACTGATGGCCGGCTGGCAATGGGGCGAGAACGCATCGAGCAGCCCAGCACCACCGCCGGGTGACTACAGAGGCGTTGAACCGGCGCTGAAGGCATACAACTACCAGCCAGGCCAGGAGAAGCTCGGTAACGTCTACGTCATGCACAACAACGTCGAGTACGCCGAGCCAGTCATCATGGGCACCGGGCTGCCGCCATCATGGGGCGGCGTCTACCGCACACGGCAAGGCACCGTGCCGGGCTTTCCTGATCTGGTGGCGCGTGAGGTGCAGAGGTTCGTGCAGACCGGCTGGGAGCGCATCAAGAGGCGAAGCTGATGGCAGCAGCTAACCTAAACACCATACGCAGCACCATCGAAGGCAGGCTTGCGACTGAGTTAGCTATTGCGCCGGTGCTGCCAGTTGTATTCCACAACCAGCCCTATGTGCCGACACCAAATAGCTCATGGGTGCAATGCTTAGTTAACTTCGGTGCTAATGAATACCTGACGCAAGGTGGCATCACCGGCAGCAACAACAGCATCATCGGTATTATCGCCATCAATATATTTACACCCAAGGGTGTTGGCCCTGGCGCTAACCTAACGATCGGGCAACGGATTCGTAACTTATTCAACCGGCAAATTGTATCCGGTGTTCATTTTGACCCTCCAATCGGGCCGGAAGTGGTAACATCACCAGAACCAGAGGGTTATTTCCAGACACAGCTTAGAATGACATTTGAAACCTTCGAGGACCTCTAATCATGGCCTTCTATCGAGGGCAGCAGGGCAGCGTTAAATTCGACGATGCTGGATCTGCTGCTGCTGCTATCACGAGCACACGGTCGTGGAGTATGACCGTTGAGAAAGAATCATTGGATACTACAGCATTGGGTGATACGTACCGCGCGAATGTAGGCGGTCTGATCAGCGGTAGCGGTACCGTTGAGCTTATGTATATCGCAAGCAGTGCTGATGAGACGAATACATTCATCGAACACGTGAATACTGCTAATGATGCAGGTTCAGCGTTGTTTGAATTATATCTTGATACCGGCGGCAGCAAGAAGATTTCATTTGATGGTGTGATCACTTCAGCTGAGTATTCTGCTACGGTAGGTGAAATTGAAGTAATAACCTGCAGCTTCGTTTCAAACGGTACAATCACCCTTGATATCTAATCATGGCATTTTATCGCGGGCAACAGGGTACAGTATTTTTCGATAATGCTGGCAGCGGCGGCTTATCGGAAATCGCAGCAGTGCGGTCGTGGTCGATGACCGTAGAAAAAGAATCGTATGATGCCACCGCTCATGGTGATACATATCGTGCGAATATCGGCGGCCTGATCAGCGGGTCTGGCACCATCGAGGTGATGTATGACGCGCCAGGTGCTGGCGACAAACTGGATCTGATAAAAGATGCAAACCAAACGACAGATGAAGCTGATGCAGCAGTGGAGCTGTACTTGGATGAATCCGGTGGCAAGAAGATTACCGGCACCATTGTGGTAACCAGCAGTGAATATAGTGCTACCGTAGGTGAGATCGAAATCGTTACGATCAGCTTTGTTTCAAGTGGCACCTTAACGCTTAGTATCTGATGCCAATCCAACAACGTCCGGTTGATATCCTTGCCGGTGCATTTGACCTAAACCAACGGCGGAAGTTTACTATCAAGAATGATGCCGGCGAATCAGTGCTGGATTTATATTTTAAGCCGATCACACGTGCAGATCGTAAGCGTGCTACGACATTAGCAGGTAGCGATGAAGCGCTGGAGATCAGCACGCAGATGTTATGCCAGATGGCAGAACTGGAAGATGGCAAGAAGGCTTTTGCACCAGCTGATGCCGCTAAGCTGCAACGCGAACTGCCGGAGCGTGTACTGAACGAACTGGAGCTATTTTTGTTTGGTCTTGGCGGTGAAGCTGACCTTGAAGAAGCAAAAAAAGATTAAGCCAGGATAGCTGGTTATTTTTTGAGTTCTTCCTGGCGGCTGAACTTAGCATGACGGTCAGTCGGCTGCGGACTGAATTAACGGATGCTGAGTTTATGCATTTTGCAGCATTTTATGAGCTAAAAGGTCAACGCGAGAAGGAAGCAATGGATAAGGCCAAACGCCATTAGAATGATGGTATGGCTGTTTCAAATGTCGAGTTAAGGGTTGATGCTCAGCAGGCCGTACAGGCACTGAAGGGCGTTAATGGCGCAGCGCAGCAGGCCAGCACGGCAACGCAACAGCTGCAAAATGCCGCCAATGGCGCTAATACAGCCTTAAATCGCACTAGATCAGCGAGCAGTAATGCCGCGAGTTCTTTACGTCAGTTAGTTACATCAATTGGTGGTGTTACAGCTGCATATGCGCAATTACGAACGGCGCAACAATTAGTGCAGACTGGCATCCAGCGTGAAGAATCAACGAGACGGCTTGCATTTTTGGCGCGCGGATATGGTGAGATCGCATTAGCGCAGCAGGCAGCAGCTAGAACCGGCAGGCAGTTTGGCCTTAGCATCACTGAATCGAACCAGCAGTTCGCGCAGCTTTATGGCAGGCTCAGGCCGCTTGGTGTCAGCCTGAAAGACATCGAGGCGACATTCGTCGGATTCAATACATCAGCCAAGGTAAGCGGTGCAACAGCCGCTGAATCCGCTGGTGCATTGCTGCAGCTTACGCAGGCACTTGGCTCCGGTGTGCTGCGCGGGCAGGAACTAAATTCAGTCTTGGAACAAGCGCCTGGCCTTGTTGTTGCATTAACGCGTGAGTTAAATGCACCGATTACTCAAATCCGCAAGTTAGCGGAAGAAGGCAAGATTACAAGTGATGTCGTAATTCGCGCGCTGAAGCGTGCTGGCAGTGAAGGTGCAGATGAATTAGCTGAGGCAATGAAAGGCCCGGCGCAGCAAGTTAAGAATTTACAGAATGAATTCCAAAATCTGCAGGTTGAAATCGCGCAGGTTGTGATGCCTGCAGTTATCGAAGCAGTCCGAAAAATTACAGATGCATTAAAAGTAGCGATTCAATACGTTGAAGACTATAAAGAAGGATGGGATTTAATTACAACAGCAGTAGGGAATGTTATAAGTCCATTTCAAGGATTGCTTAATGTACTTGGGAAGATTGATGGGCGGCTGAGGAGCATATTTCAGAATCCTGCGTTGGCGATGCTGGGCAGCCTTATGCCTGGCGGCCCGCTTGGGCCGCTGCTTAATGCACCAGCTCAACTTGGCGGGCAGCGGCGACAGGCGAGGCAAGGTGCTTATGTATCGCGGTTTGCTGGTGCACGTGATGAAGCATTCGCAAGGGCGCGGATGATTGGGGAGGCGGTGCCACTTGCGCCAGTACCATCTGCGCCAACTACAACTGACCGCAGGAGGTCTTCAGGTGTAGATAAGGCCGCACGTGACGCCGAACGCGCGGCGAAGGCTGCAGCGGATGAGCTAGCGCGCGTGAATGCCATCGTACGTGAACGTAAGGCTGAAACTGAAATAATGATGATCCGCGAGGGCATGGCGGATCGGATCAGCGCTGCTGAAGCCGCTGGTGATCGTGCCCTTCAGATCCGGCTGCAAGGTGAACAGCGGGCGCTTGATATCCAATACAAATACGCCCAGGAATTAGCAAAGGAGAATGATACCCGTGCGCAACGTGCAATCATCGAGCAAGGATTGTCTGAGCTTTATATCAACCAAAACCAAACGCAACGCGAGCTAGCGGAATTCCAGCGGCAAGCTGATCAAGAACGATTAGAAGCTTTGCAAAAAGCTATTGAATTGCAGTATGAGCAGAATACTGTCATCCAACAGCAGAAAAAACTTGCTGATGGTGTTGCTAATACCATCGGTCAAGGTATGGCATCAGCATTTGATGCATTGATCAGTGGTGCGCAAAGCTGGGAGAAAAGTCTTGGACAGATTGCATCTGGTGTATTGGTTGATATCGCTAACCAGCTGATTCGTATTTTCGTCATCGAACAGGCGATCAATGCGATCAAGAGCTTTCTCACGCCATTCAGCGCATCAACGCCTTTAGGCGCCGGTGGTGGCCAAGTGGGTGGGTTCGGTACATTCGGACCTAACTACGGCATCCCGCAACGCGCTGGCGGCGGTAGCGTACGCAGCGGGCAGCCGTACCTCGTAGGTGAACGCGGCCCTGAGTTATTCATGCCAGGCCGCAGTGGTGCAATCGCACCATCCGGTAGCTTCGGCGGTGGTGTTAACGTCGTGGTTAATGTTGATGCATCCGGTAGTAATGTACAAGGCGATAATAACCAAGCCAAGGCATTAGGTTCTATCATTGGTGCTGCAGTGCAATCTGAATTGGTTAAACAAAAACGACCAGGAGGGTTATTGTACTAATGGCCACGTTTCCATCGATCACACCAAGCTATGGCGCCACCAAACGCAGCGAACCAAGGGTAAATGCTGTGCAGTTTGGCTCTGGATATGAACAGCGCGTGATATTTGGCATCAACCAAAATCCAAAGGTCTGGGAATTAAGCTGGAATAATATCAGTGAAACCAATGCTGATACAATTGAGGATTTCCTAAACGCACGCGGCGGTCAAGAATCCTTTGATTGGCAACCACCTGATGAAACTACCAGTTACAAATGGGTGTGTCAACAATGGGATAAACAAATAAACTATAAAGACCGCGCAACGATTACAGCGCAGTTTAGGCAAGTTTTTGAAGCATGACGGCGCCAACATCAATCCAAGCGCAGATCCAATCGCTTGAGCCATCAGCGATCATTGATCTATACCAGATGCAGTTGACTGCTGATGTCAATGGCATCGATGCTGTTTTTTATTACCATCCAGGTACCAATAATTTATCAACTGATGTGATATTTGGCGGCATTACCTACGCTGCAACACCAATTGAAATGGAAGGCTTTGAGATGTCTTCTAAAGGTACACTGCCGCGACCAACAATGCGCGTTGCTAATGCTACGGGTGCGATTTCAGCCCTACTGCTAGCGTATAACCCATTACAGGCTAAAGTAACGCGTATCCGTACATGCAAGAAGTTCCTTGATGCAGTGAACTTTTCTGGTGGCAATCCAACAGCAGATCCAAGTGCACGTTTTGCTGATGAGGTATATTATATCGACCGTGTTAGTAAAGAAAATGTACAACTTGTGGAATTTGAACTTGCAAGCAAGCTGGACCTGACTAACCTTGCGCTACCGGGACGGCAGATCATGGAATACTGCCCATGGAGGTATCGTGGCGTTGAATGCGGCTATCGCGGTAAGGCATACTTTGATGTGAACGATAATACTGTGAATTCGGCAAATCAAGACATATGCGGCAAGCGATACAACAGCTGCAGGATTAGATTCAGCTCGCAAGGTATCAGAGATCTACCCCATGGTGGTTTTCCTGGATCCCGCATCCAGATCTAAAGCTGAAGATCACGCTAAACGTGATGCACCACTTGAAGCGTGCGGACTGCTGGTAACCATCAACGGCGAGCAGATCTACTGTCCATGCCGAAACCTATGCGATGAACCAGATCAGCATTTTATAATGGACCCGCGTGATTATTACCGCGCCAGCTTGAACGGTAAAATTATTGCGATTATTCATAGCCATCCTAAAGGCCAGGATTCAAGCGGCCTTGATCGTATGGCATGTACGCAAAGCAATGTACCGTGGCTCATCTATCAACTGCCGCAGGATCAATGGTTGACTATCGAACCTTGATCGGTCGTAGCTGGGATTACGGCAGCCATGATTGCTATACCATCATTCGTGATTATTTTGCGCTGCAGGGTATTATACTGCCTGATTTTAAGCGACCTGATGACCTTGAACTGACGCCAAGTATTTATCTGCGCGAAGCAGTGGCATTAGGCTTTGAGCGTATTAGCTTCGAAGATCGCCATGTTGGTGATGTAGCTATCATGAAGCTAGGCACCATTGAACCGATGCACGCTGCGGTCTTTGTGGAACCGTGGCGGATTTTGCATCATAAACGCAATGCACCAAGCGCCGTGGACTGGCTTTCTAGCTATTATGTAAAAAGCATTGCTGCGGTTTATCGTTATGCAGCGGGTTCGTCTGCTAGGTGAATTAGGCGAACGATTTGGAGCTGAATACAGCTACCATAATTTGCGTCATCCTGCTGATGCGATCAAACTATTGTGCATCAATAGACCTGATTTCAAGAATTATTTATTAGAATCCGAGCAAAATGGTATTGGGTTTCGCGTCATTCAAGGTGGCGCGGATATGGATTACGAAGAGCTGTTATTACCATTTGGAGAGAAGGATCTGATCATTGCACCTGTAATCACAGGCAGCGGTGATTTTGGAAAAATTTTAGCTGGCATCGGATTAATTGCATTGTCATTTATTAGCTTCGGTGGTGCATTAGCTGGTGTTGGTGCCGCCGGTGGAATCTTTGGTGGTGCAGCAACTGGTGGATTTTTGGCTACACCATTTTTAAGTAATGCATTATTTGGCATCGGCGCATCATTAGTGTTAGGCGGAGTGGCGAGTTTGTTATCACCGCAACCGACGATTCCAACATTAACAATGGATCGCTTTGGCAGCCGTAATAGAACAGGAGGGCCGACTAATGTAACACGTGGCGCTGATGGTGTGCAGTCATATGCATATACAGGGGCTGCAAATACTGTCGGCATTGGCGCTACGGTGCCATTAGCTTATGGTCGTGTATTAATCGGCAGCCATCTGTTGCGTTCTAAGGTGGAAGTAGCTGATGAATCTGATCCACCATTAAATAGCATTAAAAAGCCTGGACCAGATACATTCCTGATCGGCGGGGAGAAGTTAACTACAACATTTTCTGATGTCTCTGGTGCGGTTGTACGGCGTGTTTATCCAGACAAAACAGTATTTTCGAGTGATGGCAAGATATCATCAACGCAAAATGTAACAAATGTTGTTCAGTCATTGGTGATAAAACCGAATAATAAGGTATCTACAGTGCGCGCAACGGGGCTACCTACACCTTTTTCAAGTAAAGGAGCTTATCTTTTTGGTCGCCCGCAAGTTGTGCAGACCAGTCAATTTACGCCCAGCTCTGGCCTTTTGGGGCCTACTTATGTAACAAGGCAAATTACTACTACGCGGCCTGCAGTTACAAATGCCACTGCAAATATCCTCGCAACAGGTAGTAATTCATCTAGCGCTACGGCTAGCATCACTAGGGTAAATGCACTAAAAGATAATTTCAATGTTGCTTTTAATCTATCAAACGGTTT
>Ga0208162_1001877_pt1 | contig 10580 bp, 10 predicted proteins | sample CB_VirMetaG_4_FD_184539 | JGI IMG/M metagenome (GOLD analysis project Ga0208162, IMG submission 184539) | Freshwater to marine saline gradient viral communities from Chesapeake Bay - CB_1508_1M Viral MetaG (SPAdes) (version 4) | ecosystem: Environmental > Aquatic > Marine > Coastal | place: USA... | reverse complement strand
CCCAATCGATGGGTTCAATACACTTACGGTTTTGATATGATAAGGCATTTTATTTATTTCTCTACTTTGCTATTTAGATAAAAAAAGAGGGGCATTTGCCCCCCTTGAAAATCTTGTAAAAATGTGGTATAATACCACTTATTCTTACATTAAATTTTTGACAGTAACGCGACGATAGTAACGGTTGGAGTTGACACGAAGTCTGCCCAGACCAGCTGTAGTGCCTTCAGCAAAGGGATTAGCGACCATGCCGTAGCGGGTCTTAAAGCCAATCTTGGGCTGGAAGGAGTTCTCTCCAACGGCACGAACCATTTGGAGGGGAACGTAGGGGCAATAGAAGAGACCTGCGTCATAAGGTGAAGAACCCTTATAACCAACAACGTAGTACTGGTTAGCAGCAGAGTTTGCCGAATAAGGATCGATGTAAACTCTGTACTTACCTTGGAGTACACCAGCGAAGGTGTTACCGGTGTCATCAACGTTGAGGTTAGCGTTGAGTGCAGGGGTGTAATCAAGAACACCTGCCATGGTGAGTGCAGAAGCAACGTCAGCAGAGCAGAGGATCATGTTACCCTTTCCTCTACGAGTGCGCTGTGCAATAGCATTAGCATCGCGCTCGATTTGGAACAGGAGACCCTTGAACTTCTCAACAGACCAACGACCGTTGGAGTCGATATCGAGGTCGAACTCACCACCAGTTGCGACGTTGGTTTGAGCACCAGCTTCAGCAATCTTGTAGACAGTTCTGATGACTTCACGGTTGATCTCAGCAAGAATCTCAGTGGAGAGAATGTTTGCGAGTTCAGCCTCAGCATTCAGACCATGAATTGCCTTCAGGTCTTGTGCCAGTTCCAAGGAGTACTCAGCCTTGAGTGCTCTTGACTTGGCGGTAACAGTGACTTTCTCGATCGAGAATGCCATCTGGTTGAAGGCATCGGTGCCGGTGCCATCCAGTGCTTCAGCACTGTCAGTACGCATACCCTGACCAACATTGTAGCCAGTGGAAGAAGCAGAACCAACAGGGTTCAGGAGACTAGGATTGCTACCTGCTTGTGCAGTGGTACCAAGACCAGCAGCAGCATCAGAGAATCCGTTTGCATCATCCAGACCAGCAGGCTGACCAGAGAATGCGGTATCTGCTTCGTCGAACAGTGCTTCAGAACCACCCTGAGTACTGTACTTCGAACGCATTGCGAAGATGAGTCCGGTAGGACCACTCATGGGTTGAACGCCAGCCAGGTCATATGCGACCAGGTTGGGCATGGAGCGTCTGATCAGGGAGATCAGTACGGGGTCAAAACCTGCAACGGGTGAAGATGCAGCTGCACTAAAACCGGGAGTGTTAGTAGTAGACTGGGTATTGACGTTGGGTTGCTCAGCAAGCATTCCGCCATTTTCAAATGCGGATTGCTCACGGAGGAATTTTTCTTGGTTTTCTAACAGGACTGCGGTTACTGCTCTCTTATGGGAATCTGTGATTTTATCAAGACCCTCATGATTGAGGAGAGGTGCCCACTTTTCCTGCAGATGCTCGGATTGGAACATTTGCGGTTACCTAAAATACGTTTGTGTTTGATTTAATATTAAATTCAGTTGTTCTTGCTAAAAGAACCCAGTGTTCTGATGTATGCAGCCATTGAATCAGAGTAAGACTCTGAACCAGAGGAATCTACACCTTCTGAGAGGGTTTCAGTTTTAGCAGCGGAGGACTCTTTCTTGGAGGCAAAATATGACTCCTTGAGTGTTTCCACCTTGTCACGATATTGTTCTTCACTTTCAAACTCAACACTTTCGGCAAGTGAAGCGAGCTTCTCTTTCTGAGTCTGTGCAAGACCTTCAGAGACTTGATCTAAAATCCCATCAGCAACCGACTCAGAGAGACGCTTGTTAAGGGAGATGTTCTTCTCAATTTGCTCGTTGAGTTTTGTCTCCATATCATCAAGTTTTACTACCATGCTTTCCAGCACATCATATTTTTCTTCAGGGATTGTTACATAATGCTCTTCAAAAAGACCCTTCATTCCAGAAAGGAATGATTCGGTCATTTCGGTCTTAAGACCAGATTCAACTGCAAGTGCGTTTTCTTCAAACCACTCGTCAGCAACATATTCAAGATAAGAATCAACACGCTCAGAGAGTGATTCTTTTGCTGCTTGGATTTCTTCGGACAGCTTCTCTTGATATTGTACTTCTAATGCTTCTTTAATTTCTGCAATCTTGGAGTTGATTGCTGCTTCAAAGATAGTTTTTGCTTTTTCTTTGAACCCTTCAGAGAGTTCTTCGCCACCAAGAAGAGCATTAACATCTTCTTCGATATCATATTCTGAAGTTTTTTCTACGGATTCGTCTTCAGAGACAACAGTTTCAGTTGAAACTTCTTCTTCTTCAATTGTCTCTTCTGTGGAGAGTTCTTCTTCTTCTTTTTTCATGGTAGGCATTGACTCTGCTGCTTTTGCTCCTTTGTTAACAACATCTCTTACTTGCTTAAGAGTACCACCAGGTGTCTTCAGTTTTGCTGAATCGTCATCGGGTTTGTAGTTTTCTGGAGTAGGTCCACCAAGATCCTCAACACTACCTAACTGGGTGCCAGGGTCTGCCATATGTGCCATAGGTTCAGCAGCTTTAGCTCCAGCATTAACAGCGGTGCGGGATTGCTGTGTCTTTACTTCCATTTCTTGTAATTTTTTGCCACGAGACATTTTGACTCTCCGTTTTTTTCCGTATTAAAACTATATTTATTTATATAATTAAAGATTCGATAAGAAGTTATTGAACAGATCTAACTTACGTTCATCCAACTGCTTTTGAGTTACAAGAGTGTTAATTTCTTTGTATGTTTTTTCTGCAAACTTCTCACGAAGAATACCTCCATCCCATACCCACTCTTTACCTTCCATAATACCTTCAACGAAAGCATCCGGAGCAGAAGGATCTGCAACAATATCAGCAGCAGTTGCTAACATAAAATCATCGCCAACTACATTAACACCCTCACGGGTCATTTTTAATGATCCAATACCACGAGAAGAAACTCCAAGTTTTACACCTTCTTCAATCAAAGAAGATGCAATCTTACCCATTGGGGTATTGAGGATTTTTGCCTTACCAATAAAGTTGGATCCAGATTCTCTTAGAGAAATAATTTTATGTGAAACTCTGTCAAGGTTGACGGTAGGACCATCTGGGTGACCAAGTTCTCCAAGTGCTCTACCTGCTTGAACATGGTTTTCGCTATAACGAGAAACCTCACGACGAAGTGTCTCCATAGGGTACATACGACCATTGCGGTTCTTAATGTTGCCCTGAAGGAAAACTCCTTCGATATACATAGATTTCTTACCGTTCTTTTGCTCGACAAGAAATTCTACTGATTCTATCTCTTCTCTGATTAGTTTCATCGTGAAAACAGGTCTTTATTTATTATTTATAGTTATGGACTCGTTATGGGATCATTATTTACATCATGCCTTTGATAAGTACCAACTCCAACTGGACTATTGTTCTCATCATGACGTTGATATTCTGATGGTGTTCTGGTTCCTATTCCTGCTACACTGTTGTAAGTATATGCAATGTAATCATCATTAAAGTTTTCATAAGTAACAGAGGAAAATCCAGTGGTTCCGCCAAGATCAGTAACAGTTGTAAAACCAGGTTGTGGTGATGCTACATCATTATTTGCATCATGGCGAATGTATACCATCAGTCTGTTTCCTCTTCAGTCTCTACTTCAATTTGATCTTCTCCACCAAAAACAGTATTAGCTACCATAGGACGAAATGCATCTACTCTTTGAGCAGATTTTGCATAGAGAAAATCCTTAATTGTATCACTGATTTGAGATGGTGACTCGTCAGCAATGATCATATCTAAAAGGTCATCCATTTAAATGTATATTATACGACTATGGGTATTTATATTTCTCCACCTTTGGGAAGTTCTGGTGCCTCTGTTGAAGATCCATCAACTTCAGGTTCCATTACCGGAGCACCCAAATCCATATTTGCTGCAGAATCTAAAGGCATTCCAGTTTGAGGATCAATTGTTGCTGGGTCTGGAATCACACCATCCTTGATTTCCTTTTCAATCAGTGCATCTTGCTCAATGATTTCTTCATCAGTCTGGCGAAGAATCTTACGACGAACATAGTCTTGAGAATAATACTTACCAATATATGGTTGAGCAGTCTGAACAAGAGTCAATCTTTCATTAAGAAGTTCTGCATCTTTTAACTCAGAGAAATGATTATCATAAAGGAAGTCATATTGAATATGCTCACTCATCAAATCCCAATCTTCAGGAGTAATGATGTTCTTTAGAATTAGTTGAGTCTTCAACATGTCGTTAAACATATTGGAAAATCTCTTTCTCAAACGTGCAACAAACTTAGTAAATTTCAGTTCGTCCCTGAGGATTTCAGAGGATCTACCAAGATTAAATCCACCTTCTCCGTCCATTCTGCTTGGCGGTACGTTAAGGGACCTGTAAAGTTTCTTTTTAAAGTATTCAATATCTGTGATCTCTCCAAGGTTTTGACCCCCCGGAAGAGTAGAAATTTCAGTTCCACGTCCTCCTTCTCTTCGAGGCAACCAGAAATCCTCAAGCATAGCCATGTATTTCTTATCATCACGAATCTCTCCAGTATTTGCATCATAAACAAGTTTGTTGCGATATCTCATCATGACATCGCGAAGATATTGTTCTGCTTTTACCTTTGGAAGATTGCCAACATCAATATAAAAAATTCTACGTTCTGGTGCTCTTGACAATCTGTAAATAACCAAAGAATCTTCAATCATTCTAAGTTGATTGAGAGATTTGATTGCTTTATGGAGATATGATAAAGTTGATCCTTTATTTCTGTCTACAAGACCTGAGGTGCAATATGTGATTGAATCTCTTGCAATTTTGATTCCTTGATTTGCCCCAGTTTGCATGGGATTGCCAGTTGGATAAACTGACTTTGGATTGTAAATGAAATACTCTTCAATCTCTGGGAAATCATAATCCATAGGATTATCACTCTTGATTCTCACAACAGAGGATATATCATTTTTTGGTTTCTTCTGCTGCCTAACATAACGCATTTTCATTGCGTCAATATATCTCAACTCTTGAATTCCTTCTTGAGGATTTTTCAGATCAATAATTTTATGATAATAAAGTCTTCCGTCTATATACCAGTTTCTATAGATTTCGTGTGCTTTTTTATTAAAGTCTAAAAGATTGAGAATATGCTTAAATTCTTTGCGAATTTTGTTTTTAATTCCATCACTTGCATTGAGATTTGAAAGTTCAATCTCTACAGGACTATCATTTGTATCCGAAACAACTGCTTCATTTACAATATCTTCAATAGCACTATCTGCTTCAGGATGTAGTGCCATCTCACGATATCTTTTGATGAGATCAAATTCAGTGCGATATACACCTTCAATGTCTACATAAGAACCAAAAAAACCACTACTCATATAGTGGTCAGCCCCGTCCTCATTATTGGGAGGTACGGGGGAGACCGCTGATGGAGATAGTGGTTCTGTGTCCTCTATTGAGAACCCAAATAACTTACCAGACATTATTACAAACTTATTTGTCCCTACTATTTAGTAGGGACATTAATCAATCATCAGACAGGAGTAGTATCAATAGAATCGGTAACACCTTGAGGTGCCCAGTAATCTACTTGAAACTCAACTGTAAATTCTTCAATAGTATCACCAGAATCGTATGAGAGATCAATAGCACTGATGTTAGTTGGGAAAATGCCGAAGAAATCATAAGTGTATGCAGGTACTAAACCTGAACCGCCAGTGCTTGAAAGATTTGAAGTTGCTCTCTGTAACTGAGTAACCCTTGCAGTTGACTTGTATCCATTAGGATCTTGAATACCAGAACCATCTTGATACTGAGCAATCTGCTGCATCCAGTTCTGGAAAGAAGTTCTCAATGTAAAATCAACATCATTCATAATAGTAACAGTCCAGGTGTCGAATGTACGATCACCAGCAACCTTCATGATTCTTCCTCTGAAAGGAACATCAATCGCAGCAACGTTTGAAGCAGGAAGCTGAGCTGCTTTTACAAGCATTCTTAAATCTTCTTGAGCATCACTTCCACCAGTCAACTGGAATACACCATTTGTTGGGAATGTGACCTCAAATAGATTGGGGCGTGCACCGCCCCCATTAAGTGCTTTTCTAAAATCTGTAATTGAATTGGCCATTTCTGAATCCTCCTTTTGTTATTTAGATATAATAATCAAACTCTACCAGCTACTTCCTCAAAACTTACGCCTGTGCGCGTGGCGACGAAAGTGAGGGTGATGTAGTTGATGGACTTGGCAGGCTTCAGGAAGATGTCTGCTCTAAACTCATTATTATCTATAATATCTGGAGTGTTGTTTGTTTCATCACAGACAACCAAGAATCCATAGAGACCTCTCTTCGCTTGAATATCACGGAGATATGGTTCTACAATATTTCTGAAGTTTGCTCTTGTGAGATCATCATTTATCTCAAAGAGTTGAGCTTGTGCTGCTCTCTCCAGTCCTTGCTCAATAGTAAGGAATAAACGACGAACATTGATTCTATCAAATGCAGATGGGAAACCAAGTGCTGTCTTATCACCGAAGAGAAGTGTTCCGACACCAGGTGTGGTGATAAAGGAGTTAATTCTCTTAGGATAGAGACGATCTCTTTCTGCCTTAGTTGGGTTGTATGCCAACTTGATCGCATTATTGATGATACCGCGTTGCTGACCTGCAGGTGAGAACCATGGGAAAGCAGTGAGAGATGTGCGAACCATCATTCCAGCAACGTCTGCGTTTGCAGGAACATAGCGGAACTCATTGTTAAATCTATCATACTGATACTTATAACCAGAATCAAATACTGCGTAAGAAGAAGAATTCAGTACTGAGAAATAGTTGATCAGGTTGTCAGTCTGAGTAGTAGAATTGGTTACATTTACAAGGTCTCCTCTGTGTGGACCAACAACTGCAATACAATCTTTTCTTGCATCTGCAAGAGCAATGAGTTTGTTTGCTTTTGCTTGAGATTCAGATACAGTTGAACCACCAGGACCCATGATCAAGAAGTCTACTTCAATCTCATCCTTATTAGCGAAGAGATCATAAGAAGTAACGAGGTTGGAAAGAGTTGCTCCCATTCCACCAGTAGTGGAGTAATCTTCACCACTACCAAAAGTATAAGTAACGTTTCCAATTGCGGAGAAGGTTGTATCCTGTGCATCTAAACCAAACAGACCATCGGCAGTTGTTACTGCAGTGTAATCTGTTGAGAATCCAGTTGCTCTTGGATAAGTGTTATTGACAGTATCATCTGCTTGAGATGGGTTATATCCAGCAAAGATATTTTCGGAGAAATCTGCAATATAATCCTTATAGTAGATTCTCTGAGGAGCATTTACACTGGAGACTGCATCCAGTGCTTTAGAAAGACCAAGATGCTTTTCAAGGATATTGCCCTTGATTCCTGTGATTGATCCAGTATCGTCAACAACTACGACGTGAAGAGCATCATGCTTACCGTTTCTATCAGAAACGTAAGAGTTAGTTGTTGGTCTTCCTGCAATAGACTTCCAGAAAAGTGTTGAGTTAGTCAGGTTGAGAGTCTGTTGGTCATACCAGTCAACTGCAGTTGCAGGTGTCATCGATTCATCAACAATACCAGTCGAAGTAACACCAGAGTTGTTAACAAAGTTAACTGCTACAGATGTTCCAAAGGATGCTCCAGCAAATCCTTCCTTATAATCAATCTTGGTTTCTGTTGAACCGCCGCCAACTGTTTCTACACGGGAAACAATCTTAAGATCAACCTTACTATCAATACCATTTGAGTCTGTTCTAAGACCAACAATGATACCCTTAAGATATCCAGTGAATCCAGATGTTGTTCCTGTTCCTGGAATTACAACATTATCGAGTGATGCAGTAATACCAAAACCAACTGTAGCACCAATATCAGAAAGACTTGTGGTGGCAATACCTACGGTTTGGTCTGCATAATCGTCAATGTAGCAAACCTTCAGGTTGTTTGCCCATCTACCTGGGTTTTTAGCAGCATATGTGAAATTAGTTGCTGTCTTATAATTTTGCTGGTAATCATCATAACTCTTGATTTTCAGAGTCGTTGTTGATGCAATACCAACACCAGCATTTGCGTTCTTAAGGTCGTCATCATCAGTTCTTACAACCTTAAGAACACCGCCATATGAGAGGAAGTTTGAAGCACTCATCCAATACTCATATTGAGTATCAGTTGTCATAGGCTTACCAAATACATTGATAAGTTCTTGCTCAGTTGTTACATCAATAGGGTCATCAACGGGTCCAATTCTGAAAGGTCCAGCAATTGCCCCGATATTATCTAAAACATTATCAGCTCTTCCAAGTGTTAGATCAACTTCCCTGGTTAATACACCAGGAGATAATTGAGGAGTCGCCATGTTTTTCTCCGTGAAGTCTCAGTATATCTAAGAATATTTAGTAAAAAATATGTTTTCACAGGGGAAACCCGACGTGAATAAACTACCAATCAGGATATATGTCTTTTATTCTAGGAACTGGTTCGTATGGTATGTCTGGTTTTTCTTTTCTGTTTTTAGATACTCTTTTTACAGTGCATTCTTTACATTCATATGAATATGATGATGCTACTGGACCTCTATCTTTGCGAGTTCTATAAAATTCTTCAACCAGATTTTTCATTTCTCCACAAACTCTACACTTTCTATCTTGAAGTAAGAGATGTCCTAACTTTATTTGACCATCTAAATCCATTATGATAGATACTCCCACATATAAGATTTGTCTCCATATTCATCAGCACTGAACCATCTATCTCCTTCACTATCAGTAAAACTTTCAGACCCTAAACCATCATCCATAAATCCAAATGGTGCCATGTCTTGTTCTATTTGATTCCTTTGTTCTTCATATAGTCTCTTACGAACATCCTGGTCTGTTAACTCTTTGAAGTAGTCCATCTGGACTAACCATGCATAGATAACCAGACACATGGCAAGGTCATCATTACAACCCTCTTCTGCTTCAAATGAGTTATGCTTAGAAATAAATGTTGTCAACTCAGAGATGATCTCATAATCGTTGAAGATTAACTTATCTTCTTCAATCAAAGTCTTAAGATTAAGTGATCCAACTTTCTTCACAGTTTTGGACATTTTGACACCTAACTGAGTTTTCTTTCCAGAAAATCCTTGACCAACAATCTGCCCTGCTCTACCCCTCATGGAGCACATGAGTAAATTTTGATATTCTAAATCATATTGGATAATACTTGCTACTTGATCCCCAATATCGTTAACTTCGCATAAGACATATGCACTATTGTAATTTTTTGCTACTTCATATATGATGTTTGGAAACAGCATTGGTTTGATATCATTGTTTCTATATTTGGCAACAACTCTATGTGGAAACTCAGTAATATCAACAACAACGAACGCAGAGTAATCTTCTCCAACTCCTCTTGCAACGTCAACTGTCATTACATAATCATGATTTTGTTTCGATGGTTCATATACATCAAGACCTGCATTTCTCTGAATAGGATTGTCGTATATTAGAGTTCTTAACTTACTTGGAGCAATCAATGTATCAACTGATCCTAAGAACTCACACTCAAACTCAACTTTGAACTGTTGTTCAGAAGTATTTGCAATCGTAGTTTCTTTCCACTTTAAATCTCTACCAGGAACTTCTGACCAATGAACATCGGTAGGAACATATTCATTCTTCTTTCTTTCTGCATCATGCCACATACGGTAGAAATGATTCATACCATGTGGTGTAGATACAATAATTACTTTGGTGTTTTTACCAGAAGTAATAGTAGGATAAACAGATGCAAAGAACGAATCAGCAACGTGATTTGGGACGAACGCGAACTCGTCGAGAAAGAGGATGTTAAACGACATACCTCGGACAGCACTTGCAGACGTAGAAGCTGCCAATATCTTACTGCCATTCTCTAACTCCAAAGATCCTTTATTCCATGCTATAATACCCTGTTGCATCCATTTAGGCAAGTTCTCATATGCGGTCTGCAATCTTCCAAGAAGTTCTCTTGCTGTTGCTGCCTTGTTTGCCAAAATACCAATGTTTACACTGTCATTAAAGACAGCATAGTGTAAAAGATATGATACCACAGTGGTAGACTTACCGGTCTGTCGGGGCATCTTACAGATGTTGAATCTATTCTCATGGAAGTTATTGATCAACTTCTCCTGAAAATGATATGGATGAAACTGAGTAAGACCTTCATCCAGTGAAACAATTTTTACATAGTTATTTGCAAAGTAAACAGGGTCTTCTTTGCATTTCATAAATTCAATGATTTGCTCTTGAGTAAACTCAATAGCAGTATTTGCTTTTTTTAGATTTGGATTGCCAAGATATACATTATCACTCATAAAAAATTACCTAGTTTCTCTCCACTGAAATGCATTGTAAATATCTGTTTCACTAGTATCAGATAAATTTTCTACAATAATAGCAAAAATATTACTATCATTAGCATCAATGTTTTGTGCAATATAAG
>Ga0208162_1001876_pt1 | contig 10587 bp, 11 predicted proteins | sample CB_VirMetaG_4_FD_184539 | JGI IMG/M metagenome (GOLD analysis project Ga0208162, IMG submission 184539) | Freshwater to marine saline gradient viral communities from Chesapeake Bay - CB_1508_1M Viral MetaG (SPAdes) (version 4) | ecosystem: Environmental > Aquatic > Marine > Coastal | place: USA... | reverse complement strand
GAGCTGTTGCCGCCCCAACCCATCTGCTCTCGTTCGTACTGTGTACGCTCAGCCATCTCCAACGCACGGATGGCCTCTAAGTCCTTGCGGTCACTCATCGGTCTTCCTCACCAGGAGTCGGGGCGACAGTTGGAGGCAGAATGCTGGCTCGCCGCTGACTGCCTAAAGACTGCGACCGCCGGTAGCTCTCCAAGTTGGTCGCACGGCTGGCGGCGCGACGGGCAAACTGACTTGCCTGGCGGAATCCAGTAGGCATAGGCAACTTGTTGACTGGATGGTCACGCGGAACTTCAGACAGCTGAACGGTGTAGCTGATCGTGTGGTCATGCATCTGGCTTGGATTGGCCAGCGCGACTTGCATCAACATGCCGTTGTGAAATCGCAGGATGTCATCTTGTAGAATCGGAGGCCAATACGGCATCTCGCAAGCCACCTGCTTGAGATCCGTAACACGCCCCTGAGTCAGTTGCGCGGCGATTTGCTGTGGGCCTCTATCAACCGACGACTCAAAGGGATGTGCATAGCCGCCTACAAAGGGTTGTCCGTTTGTGCTCGCACTCTCTCCCCAGTCCCCCTTGTAGACGCCTGTGACGTTGTTGACGACCTTGTGGTCAAATCCGGCAAGCCAATTGGGACGATAGACGATGACAGGGGTGTGGTTATGGCTGCGCAGCAACAAGATAAACCTGTTGCGCATCTCGCGAATAATGCCAGGAGCTAGGTGCGCTGGGACGCCACCAAAATCCCACGTGACACCGCCCGGCACATCAGTGTCTTCCCACTGAGGGCTGCATCCATAAATCCTCGAAGTGCCTGCTTCGTCACTCGACCACCGCACTCTGTAAAATACAAAGCGTGTGTTGGTGCGCGCCTGCGGCACGTCATCGTCTCTGTACCGTCGCGTATCACGCGTTATGTTTTGATCTACCTTTTGCCATGGGCCAAAGGGCGAGCATGAACGCTCTATCGTCCATAAAGCGTCTTCGGGAATGTCATCAGGGTTTGGATCTTTTGGATGTTGCCATTCGATGACTGCGCTGTCAGCCTCGCGCCAGACAAAGAGCTCGATGTCGTTGAGGCTTTTGGAGCGTTCCGATAAGTGTACGTCGCCCGCGTCATGACTCGGCACACTTCGTCTTTTATCACTCCATCGCCAATCCATCTCAGCTACCTATCGTCACCCAATTTGCCCCGAGCGCTGGGTTTTTCATATGGCCCGCAGCATCCACATTGCGAACTGTCCCCCCAGCAACGGACTCTATCATACCTGCGTTGGCGGTGGCCTCGGCAATTGTTGCAGGCAGCTTCAATGCTTTGCGCTTCAGTTCGTTCACGGAATTGGGCGCCGGCAAAGACGGCATGGCTCGAAGCGCGGCCGCCCTATCGACTTGGCGCAGCATTTCATCTGCTTCAGCAATGCTGTGAGTCGGCAGCGGCTCGTCTCTGACGGATTTTGCGCCCAGGTACGCTCCTGTGCCCAGCGCAGCGGCGGTGATGCCAAGACGACTCAGCGGGTGTAGTCCGGCCCGGCTGATGCCTCGTAACCCTTTAGTAGCCGTCATGCTAAGCTGGTCCCACAGACTGGCTTGCGGTGAAATGGCTGCTCGTAAGGCTTTAGACGCCAGCGGGTCTTTTGACCTGAAGATGCCTGCCCCACCCAGGTTATCCTCGATGACTTTGCCAAGGCCTTTGATTGCCTTATCGACGTTGCCATATTGCGCCTGCATTGGACCTGCAAGCAATTCCCGCACATTGGCATCCTTCACAGGACGGATGCCAGCGGCCGCCGCCGCGTCTCTGGCAATCATGTCCATCAGCCCTTGCTTGCGTTTGGCGCCGTGCGCGACAGCTTCTTCCAGCAACTTGATGCGGCTGCCTTGACGTGCGCTATCAAGGCTGTTGGCCAATCCACTGAGCATTTGCATGCCCCGGACGCCCGCGCTTGCAGCGACTGCACCTCCAGCAAGCCCTTGACCAATGCGCCAGTTTCTGACGGCCTCTTGATCATCGATCATCTGGCGCTGGCCCTCGACGAGCAATGAGGCTCGATCCTCATAGGGCAACGCCTTGTTTTCAAAAGCCTCACGCACCAGAGCGGCACCTCCTGGAGCGTTTGTAAGCTCTGGCTTGAGGTATCGAATCAGGCTGGGCAGATACTCTTCAAACGGCACATCCACAGTTCACCTCCCCTCAGCGAATGCTGCGCAAGTGCTGATGGATTGCCATACTGAGCGCATCCTGCGGGTCTGGCGTGTTTGCTGCTGCGCTTTCCTTTACCCACGCTTCATCAAAGTGCGAGCGGATCGTGGCGCGCGCCAGTTCAATACCTTGGCGCTCGCCCTCATCCCACGCTTCAAGCCAGGGCTTTGCCTCTTGCAAGGCGGCAGACGCTTTTTCCTGACCGCCAAGGACACTGACGGCCTGCTGGACAGGTTGAAGGCGAGTATGATGGATATGACTGACTTTCGTGTTGCCCTGACCCGCAACCCACAATGCACGCAAGGCGTGCGCTGTGCTCATATCGACATCGGCGTCGAGCTTGTCGCGGTCAAGGAGGCCGTAGTAATCAGCAACAACGACGTTCATGATCGTCTCCTGAGTGTGCAAACGTGGAGCCGATCACCAACGGTCGGTTGTGCGACGCAAGGTGACCGCAGCGGCGACTTTGCACCTCATCGCCGCTGCGTCGGCCAAAGAGTCACCCGCTTTTTGCAGCGTCAGCGGTTCTGCATCAAGATGAGGCGGTTGATGGCTTGGCTGGCTTTGTAAGTCGAGCGGGCCAAAACAACTTGCTTGGTAAACTCGGGCCAGGAAGAGCTTAACTTCTGGAGCTGCGCGCGCTGCGCGCTCGACTCCTTCGTGTTGCCCTGCACTTCCTCTTTGACCATGACCTCAGCTACAGCGTCAGCAGCCGCTTCGACCTCTTCAGGCGTCACGTCTTCGCCGCTGGCAGCTTCAATCAACTGCGCAGCCACAGTGGGATCTTCCGCAGCGCCTTCGATCAGGTCTTCCATCAACTCTTCTTTCATGGAGTCGTGCTCGATGACACGATCTTCAAGCGCCTCCATCTCCTTCTCGGACTGCTTACGCAGCTGGGGAAGACGAGCTTCGGCCTCTTTCGTCAGCTGGAAGCCGGCATCCTTCAAGGTCATCAACGCGCGGTACTCGCTGATCTTCATGATGGAGTTGCGGGTCTGCTGGCGAAGAACGCTGCTGCGCTTTTCAGCGGCCTGCTTGACGTAGGCAGCTTCAGCGCGGCGGCGCTCGTTTTCCTCGACAACCGCAGCGGCAATTTTAGTGACTGCCGTCGGGTCCAAGGCAAGCTGAGGTTGGGCAGGAGCGTTCGCAATGAAGCTCCGAAGATTCTCCGGGGTCGTGTTTCGGATGTCGCTCATGGGACAGCTCCTGATTAAAGTGGACTCTGATACTCAGACAAACTGTTTACATACCACAAGGGACGGTAGGTCAAGATGAACGCAGAGTAAAACGAACCGCTGTTTCCAACAGCCAACTCCATGTTTTGCGTGACCTTCCATTCCTTCGCTTTGTTTTCGTAACGCTGGCGAAACATCTGAGCGATGTTCAGATAATCGCCAGCCTGCCGTAACTGCACTTGCGTGCCCTGATGCGAGTACGCCAGGTCGTTACGACTATATAGCAACGCGGAGCTTTCCAACAAGATAGACAAGGCCCCGTCGATTAGAATTTGATGGTTGGGAAAGTTGGCCGCTAAGAAGGTGCCGATGCGCGGCGCCATCGCGTTAAAGTCATCTAAGATGTCTCCGATGGCGTGATAAATCATGCGGTCAGAATGCTCCTGCCCTTCCACTACCCTGTTTAATTCGGCGTAGTCACGACAACGATCCCTGATGCGGCGCACGAGGTGTCGGCGCGTATCAAGCTCGTCTTCGTATGTTGGCAGGTTTGGCATTGACTTTACCGTCGCTGAGCAACCAACTCTTCCACGATGTCAGACTTGCTCGTCCCATTGATTTCTGGGTCGAACGCCTTGCCCCATTGACGCAACAAGCTGATTTTAACCTTACTCAATGCGCTGTCGTCAGTGGCAGCGTCTTCAAGTAAGTCAAAGTCAATTTGTGCAAACAACTCGAAGTCTATGACGGTCAGCAGCGAGGAGTCTTCCGCGCTCACGACCGCAGGAGCTTCTTCGTCCTCTTCTTCAACGACATCATCCCAATCGATGCCCAACTCTTCGTCGGCATCCAGATGATCGGCTGTGTCAGGCTCTTCTTCAAGCTCGGACTCCGCAGGCTCTGAAATTTCCACAATTGGAGCAGGCGGAGCCACAGCAGGTGGCGTGGCAGACGGAGGCTTCTCAGACAACAGTTCTTTCAACCGGTCTTTGAGAGCTTCCTGCAGTTTGACCCACGTTACATGAACGTACTGACCTGAAGTTGTAGGCCTTTGCCACAAGACCGCTGCGTACAGCACGCCCTGTCGAGTCAAAGACAAGATTGACGTGATCTGCTCAGCGCTAAGCGTATAGGGGTCGCAAGTTACGACGCCCTTTGTCGTCGCTTTGGGCACTTTGATGCGATAACTTTTTCGCGCGCGACCTGACATCGGCAAGAGCGTCTTGCCAAGAAATTGCATTTTGCTGCGAGTGACGTTCCACAGCATGATGCGAAGGTAAGGCGTTGTCATTGATTTGTCCTATTCGACAAAAGGGGCGCCCCTCCTACAGACGAGGCGCCCCTTTACGACTGCTCACACGCTGACGCGATCAGACGTAACGGATCAAGGGACGGTGGAACTCTTGATCAATGTTGTAGTAGTCCTTCTCCGTCACAAATTCAGGATCACCCCAGAGCGCGTCGGAGCCCGGAATTGTCGGAAGCACGCCGCCACCGTCTACAAAGAAGGGCGCTACAGCTTGCGTGTTATTCAGCTTGTAACCACCGTTGTAAAGCTCCAGCTTGCAGACCTTGGCAGACACGGCCCAAATGAAACCAAACGCCATCTGCGCGTCGAACTTCAAGAATTGGTGGTCACGATCAATGTGGAACTTCAGACCGCGCAGCGTGCGGTTACGGCCAACCTCGTTCGGGGTTGCAAAACCGTAGATGTTGCCCTCACGGAAGACATCACCACGCTGTGCGTCTGTTTTGATGGTGCGGATAAACTTCACGCCATTGATCTGATCGTAGGTGTAACCGTTGATGACAACTTCGCCTTGGAGGTTGTCACCGAAGTCAGTTGTGTCCCAGCGCTCGATCTGGATGAAGTTCTTTTCAGGGATGATGACGCGATCAAGCTTGGAGCGCTTGTCGGCGTAGTACTCCTTCAAGCTGCTGAAGTCGGTGCGATCCAACTTGCCGCGATAGGGAGTCTCGTTTTCGATTCTAGCGCCGTTGTCGACGATATCTTTAGCGGCCTCAGCACCACGTAAGACGTTGTCATGGGTGCTACGGCTGGCTTGGATGGTCTCTTCCAGCTTCTTCAGCAGGCACCAGTCTTTGGCTTCCTGCATGTCCATGCCAATGCTGTCCTCGACCTGCTGCCCCACGGGGAAGGGATACGCGGGCAGGTTGTAGTCGTTGAGGACATACGTAGGCGTGGTCAGCATGTGGAAGGTCATAAAGATGCGAGGGATGTAAATCTCCTGCACCTCAGTCGGAGTGGCCTCGAAGGAGCCAAGGTACGCACGCGTCTCGAACTGGAAGTAAATCCGGTGAAAGAGCGTGTCGTTGTCAATGCCAACTTCCAAGTCGGCAGGATCGACAGGCGTCGGAGGCAAGACCTTGTCGAAGATGCAGGTCTCGCGCAGGTACGACTCAAGCTGATCCTCGTGAAGCGCGGAGATCTTGCGCAATCCGCCCTCTTCATTTGAGACGCGGAGCCACTTTTTGTTGTAGGCCTTCGAGACTTTCTCGAAGTGAGGATCGTCGGAGGCAAGGCCTCCAGGGAAATGGTCAAGCATGGCTGACATGGCTTTCGCCTCCTAAGAATTGAATTGTATGAAATCTCGTACCCTTTGTATGAAAGGAAAAACAGAGTGTTTCAGGGAGTCAAGCTCACACCGGGACGCCACACAGCTTTAATCCAGCCATACTCGTCCTTGCTGGAGCGGCACACCGCAACGTGCTCGACGTTTTGCCCCGCGTTAGCGCTCGGAAACGCCTCGGCTGCTGGAGCAAGACCGACAACATCCCTGGTCGTTAAAGCTTGGACGTATGAAGGAAGATCGGCGTTGGCAATGACTACAGGGTAGAGCTTAGTGCCGGGCGCATAAGTACCTCCATCATCAATGAGGCGGTACTTAAACTCAAAGTTGTAATCCATGACGACGGGGACGGCGCCAAAGAACTGACTGTCTCCACGACCGCGTCGACCATGCTTGATGCGAACCTGCGTACCGTTGTCGGTTGCAGTAGCGGGGGCCTGAACAGTGAAAACACCCCCTCCCTCGTCAGATACAGTTGGAAAGTTAGCAGCAGTAAGCGCGCTGGCGCGCACAGAGCCGGTGATGCCGCTTGCTTCGCCAATAAAGACGAGCTCGCCGTCCAGCAAGCACGCCGTGTTGCCAGGATCGACCAGCGTCGAGTCATCGACCTGGTACGCGGGCATGTGCAGGTTGGGGTAGTGTGAAGAGAACTGGAAAGTTCCCCCGTGAATGTTGTTGCCTCGAAGCGTGCCTGCCATGGTTTCATCCTCCAGAAAGGCGTTATACTTTTGATGTACCGCGTCGGATACATTTGAACTCAGACGGACTCAGTCTATCAAAGATTGCGCAATGCGTGCATGCTCGCAAGCGCCGTCGCACTTACAGGCGAGTACGCGCTGGGCGTATGCGTATTGCGAGGCGCACTGACTTTGTTGCGCGGGGCAGGCTGATGCTTGGCACCCGACAACTCCGCAGGGCTCAAATCCATCGTTTCGGACAGAGCGTTATGGTAGTACTGGGCGGTGCGATGGTCGCCGTTACGGATGGCGCTCATCTTTTCGCTAACCCACGTCAGCGCGTCATCGTAGTTAATGCGGCCAGCGCGGGCGTATGCGTGCGCGACTTTGATCAGCGCCAACTCTTCGTTGCGCTCAGCAAGATCTGCACTCATCTTGACCTGCTCATTGACCAGGCGCGTATTGTCCCTGGCCAAATCCTCCATCCAGGTCCCCGCGTTCTTAAGAAGCTCGTTGACCTGACTCATCTTCGTCTGTCGGTATCGTGTTGCCATTGTACCCACCTCTGTCAGGAAGATGCCGCCTCTGCGATGGCCTCCTGAGCTTCCCTTAAACTGCACCCGGCTTCACGCGCCACTTCTTCGGGCGACGCTATCCGGCCTTCTTCAAACAAAACTTCTGTCACGTACGCCAGGGCTGCGGCATTTTGGCGACGCCCGCGTCGGTAGCGAGCGCCGCTTTCTTTATCCGCAGCCCCTACATGTTTCCCGACGCAAACACAGAGTCGGAAGTATCCGAGCCCATGGCCGTCGTCGTGGTGTCGTTGACCTTCTCGCCTTCGCTGCCGTCGGCGTTCTGGTAATCACCACCTTCCTTGTGCTCGTCGTCGTCAGTCTTCGGCGCAATCTCCTTGCTGACCTCGACGCGCTCATCTTCCATGCTGGCCTTGCGCATGTTTGGGAACATGGTCAGGAACAAGTCGGTCGAAAGCTCATTAAGACCCTGCTTAAAACTGCTGGTCTTCATGCTGCTGTCAGCCATGTCCTGATGACCCGTGCCTGCGACCTGCGCGCCCATGCCGTCAATGATGCCGTCTGTCGAAGGCGACTTGATCTCATGAGTCAGGTGCGTTGGTTCGCCCTGGCGCTGATCTGTATCTTCCGGACCTGTGGTGACCTGTGCGCTGTTGCTGCCAAGCGTAGAGCTCAACAAAGCGCGGTCTTTGTCATCGAGGAAATCGGCGGTCGTCACCTTGCGCTCGTTGTTCTCGATGCTGTTGCTTGCGCTGTAGCCCGAGGGATCAACGACCATCTCGCTGTCCTGACGTCCGCCCAGAAGCGGCTCATCTTTGACATCAATCGTCGGCTCTTCAGAAAGCTTAAAGTGGCCGTAGCGATTGACCGCAGCAATGGCATCAAACAGACGACGAGGATGCACCGGAGTCGCTGAAGACTGGACGGGCATGCCGCCAGCGGGTGCCGGGGCAGGCGGCGCGGCAGGAGCAGCAGGCGGAGCAGCCGGAGCGCCGCCCATCGCGTTAGGGTCCATGGGGGGAGCGGGCATCGGAGCGCCAGGCGCGCCGCCCATAGGAATCGGCATGCCCCCGGCGCCAGGAGGCATCATGCCAGGAGGCACGGGCGCAGGCGCAGCTTGCATGGCCTGACCGGGCGCAGCGACCTGACCGCCGACGGCAGCGATCAGCTCGCCAGTGTCATAAATGGCCACGTTGGCCGCCGTGGTGCTCACACCCGCAGCCTGCGCAACCTGATCGGCAGTAGGCAATTCAGCCGTCGCTTTAACGACGCCTTCGACGACCTCTTTGGCCTTGCCAATCTCGCCTTCAGGATTTGCACCAGGCTGGCTGCGCTTCTCGGTGTAAAGCGCAGCACGCCACAGTTCAGGCATCTCTAAGTTGCCCAGGTGCATGCCGGAAATCATGTTGCCGACCAATGCGCCTTCGTCTTGACCCTGGTAGCCATAACGAATGGCCGACTGCTTCAACACATAACGCGCATCGTCAGCGCTGTGGATGTTCATGCGGCTAAGAGCATTCCACGCGGCGCCGGCATCCACAAGCTCTTTATCACGCATCAATGACGCAATGACATGGGCGGAGCTTGTCTTTGGCGTTTTTGGCTTTGGCGGCGCAGTCTTCTTTTTAGTCTTTTTGTTTCCCTTGGAGTCGTAGTACGTCGCCCCTTCGGGAACTTTTGACGTGTCGTCGTATTTGACTCCGGGCACTTTCCCGCCCGCCCTACTCTGAAAAATTGTGTTAAAGCCCATTCCAGCACTGGCCTTGTCAAACGCCTCTGTGTCGCCACGAGTCGCAAGATTCTTGGCAGTGTCGCCTGGGAAAGTGACGTTTACGCCGCCCGCAGGCGCTTCCGCGCTGGACAGGTTGCCCTGGTCAAGCTGGTACCCCTGACCGCCTCGCGCAGTGCGCGTTACGACAGGGTTGCCGCTCATGTCGCCTTTATCGGGCGCCTCGCCGCTCATCAGCGTTTGCTTAAGCGTGTGCTCAGCGACCGGATCTTCACGGCCGTCGTCAGTCGTCTCCCCAACACCCTCCATCGGAGTCGTCAGTGGCGTCGCGTAATCACCGCCCCCGACATCGCCCCCGAGCGAAGAGCCGGCGCCGATGCTGTCAGCAGCCAGCTTTTCGATGCCAGTGACGCCAACGCGGTGAACAATCTGAGCAATCTTGATGATGTCCTGATTGCGAGAATGGACGGCGCTTGCTTTCTGACGCAGACGCTCATGCTCTGTCACGAAGGTCACGGCCTGACCTGCGTCAGCACTGGAAAGTTTGTCGCGCATGGCCTGAGCACCCGCTTTACGCTGGGCCGCGACATCAGCGACGATGGATTGGTACAAGTCCTGGTAGCTCATGTGTGAACTCCTCGGCGTTCGATGTCAGTGATTGCAGCCCTCGCAGAGCCGGTAAGTGTTGGCAGCCGCTGGCGCCGAATGGCAACTCCAGCAGCGTCCCTGTGCCATAGATATCTTGCAACGTTGCAACTCGGCAGCGCCAGCAAGCACAGCAACCTGCGCCTCCAGTGCCGAAAGCTTCAAACGTTCTGCTTTGTATTCTTCGATCGCCTCGCGTTGACCTTTCTCGTAGGCCGAGGACACGACCGCGCTGATTTTCTCACGCGCCACTTCGGGGTCAACAGTCTGGTGCTTCTTCGAGCCAAGGACCAAATCAAGACCGGACATTTTGGTGCTCATTCTCTAACTCCCGTAGACGCCGCCAAAGAAGCGCGCTGTATCTGGCTTGTTTAACGCATCGACACTTTCGATCAATGCTGCCTCATCATTCAAACTGCCAGCCTGCTTCAACATGTACGCGCTTGGCAGCAGCGCTTGTGCGGCAAGCTGGCTGGTCTTTATAGACGCAGACGGACCAAGCGCGTCCACTGCGTTCTGTATACGACCCGCCTCTTTGACACCAAGATCATCGCTCAACACGGGGAAGCGTGACAAGAGTTGTTTTACCATCTCAGCCATGCGGGTCGAAAGCTCTTTGATATACTGACCATACATGACCCCCAACTCCTTCGGTACCTTGATGTCGAGGGTCACTTGAATGGCTGATTTGTAGGGCCGGGCCGGCGGCAAAGCTGTAGGTGCATTACGCACGGCGACCACGCGACGCGCCATGTGCGGAAAGAGAATGCTGCGCGCTGGAGCCAAGGAACGAATCTGACTGATGACGTGCCCTCGAAGACTTTCAGGATTCAACATGCCGCGGGGCCCGCGCTTGAAACCTTCCCTGATGTCATCAATAGCCATCGATGGCCACTCTTCTTCCACAATGTTCCCTGGCATAAATTTCATCACCATGTGACGAAACTCTTCTGGGCGAAGGACGATACCAAGGGAAGCCAGATTACTCAAACAGCCAATTTGACTGCTGCTTGATTTCACGATGTCTTCGATTTTGTC
>Ga0208162_1001875_pt1 | contig 10591 bp, 8 predicted proteins | sample CB_VirMetaG_4_FD_184539 | JGI IMG/M metagenome (GOLD analysis project Ga0208162, IMG submission 184539) | Freshwater to marine saline gradient viral communities from Chesapeake Bay - CB_1508_1M Viral MetaG (SPAdes) (version 4) | ecosystem: Environmental > Aquatic > Marine > Coastal | place: USA... | reverse complement strand
GAAAGTAATGAGTAGAAATGACAATAAATCCTAGAGGCGGAACAGAATTACAATTTGAATATTTAAGAAAGTATGTTGATTCTAAATTATTAGATCAAGTACAAATAACAACATCTGTACCAGAAAAAATTCCATTACATCCTACAAAGATGAATATACTTTGGCAAAAAAATTCATACGATCAACCGAATCTGGCACCATGGTTCAAGGATAAATCTAATCATTCTAAATATGATTGGTATGTATTTAATTCTAATTGGAACTATGAAAAGTTTAGAAATCATTTTGATATACCAACTGAAAGATCAGTAATAATAAAAAATGGTATTGATAATATAGAACCTAGAAATCAAACAATAGATAGTAATAGAAAAATAAAAATAATACATCAATCTACACCATGGAGAGGTTTATCTGTTTTATTAGGTGCAATGCAATTAGTAAAAAATCCTAATATACAACTTGATGTATATTCTTCTTGTGAAGTTTATGGTAAAGCATTTGCAGAAGTTAATGATAAACATTATCAAGCTTTATATGATCAAGCAAAACAATTACCTAATGTAAGTTATATTGGTTACAAACCAAATGAATACATAAAAGAAAATTTAAAAAATTATGATATATATGCTTATCCATCTATATGGGAAGAAACATTTTGTATATCAGCGCTAGAGGCTATGGCTGCAGGTTTATATTGTATAGTTACAAACTATGGAGCCTTGTATGAAACTTGTGCAGAATTTCCAATGACTATTCCTTATTCAAATGATTACAGAAGTTTGTCTAATAAATTTGCTGCGGGTATTGATATGGCAGCTGATGCAATTAAGACACCAGGTATACATGCACATTTAAAAGCACAAATAGATTATGTAAATAGATTTTATAACTGGAAAGTAAAAGCTGGATCTTGGACAAGATTTTTACAAGGAGCACTTAATGCAAAACAATGAACCTATTTGGTTTAATAATAATCAAAATACAAGAGAAATAAAATTACAACCGTCTAAAAAAAATATAAGTATATTTGTAGCAATACCTTGTCATAGTGAAATTAGCATTCATACTTGTCAATCATTATTAGTATTGCAACAAGAATGTATGCAAAAAAGAATATTAATTAGTTTTAGTTTAATGAAATCATCATTAGTACAACAAGGTAGAAATTTATTAACATGTGAATTTATAAATGGAAAAGAAAACTATGATTATTTATTGTTTATAGATTCAGATATAGACTTTCAATCTAAGACTATATTTACAATGATAGAAAAAAATAAAGATATTATTGCGTGTCCGTATCCTATGAAGACTTTTGATTGGGATAAAGCATGGAGAAGACTACACAGAGAAGCTTTAGATGAAGCAGATCATTTATCTAAATCAGGATATACTTTTCCAATTAAAGTACATAATAAAAATGAAATAACAGTAAGTGATGGTGTTGCAGAAGTGTCTCATGCGCCTACTGGATGCATGTTAATTAAAAGATCAGTAATTGAAAAAATGATGGAACATTACCCAGAATTAAGGATAAATCAGCCTACTATTGTTAATGGTAAAGAGACATATAAACAAAACTTTTTTAATTTATTTGATTGTGTTCATGACCCTAAAACTAAAGAATTTTTTGGTGAAGACTTTGGATTCTGTAAGCGATGGACAGATATGGGTGGTAAAGTATATGCTTATATATTAGATTATATTACCCATGTAGGAGAATACCAATATTGTGGTAGACTTTGGGATGAATTACAGTATACTAAACGTATTGACGAAAAAGCTAAAAAATAATAAAGTCAATAATTACAGGTTTTTTAGGCCTGCCTTAAACTAGTTTAAATATAAAAATATGACAATATCACGTATGCAACAACCAAGACAAATGTATGGCTTAGGTAGCTTAGTTAAATCAGCTGTTAAAGGTGTTACAGGCGCTGTAAAAGGTGCTGTTGGTGGCATTAAAGATTTAGTTAAATCAGATGCTGGAAAACTTTTAGGTTTAGCTGCTTTATCATTTGGTATACCTGGAGCACCAGGTCCTCTTGGAGGAGGCTTGTTTGGTAGACAATCTATGTTTGGTCCAGCAAAAGGTTTATTTGGAGAATATGGTATTGGTAATACATTTGGTGCTTTAAAAGCATCTCCATTTGGACAATCAATATTTGGTAAAGCTGTAGGTGAAGACATGACTAGAACAGGTGGTCTTTTAAATAATAAATTACTTCAAGGTGCAGCAGCAGGAACTGTATTAGGTTCTGTTTTAGGAGGGGGTATGCCTTCTGATGAAGGTGCTACAGTTGGTGGTGAAAGAAACATTGGTGCATTAAGAACAAGATTAACAAAAGCATATAGAGAACTTAAGTATCCTGAAGAAGAAATTCCAGCATTAGTAGAAGCAGATTTAGCTGAATATACCGGTGGTCCTAGTTTTGCTGTTGGTGGACGTGTTGGATATAGTGAAGGTTCTGAAGATTATGAAAGTAAATTTATGAAACTTGTGGGTGAACTCATGGAAGCAGGTTTTAGTCAGCAACAAGCAATTGAAGAAGCTAGAGAAAGACTTTCTGAAAATAAAGCTAATGGTGGTAGAATTGGTTATGCTTTTGGTAATAATAATCCAGAACAAAATGCTATCAATGCAGCAGGCATCATGGGTCTTCCATTAAATCAAAACCCAGCAGGTGCAACAGAATTAGACATGAGAGATACTGGTGGATTTATTCCTCCAGTTGGTGTAAAAGAAAAAGCAGATGACATTCCTGCAATGTTATCAAACAATGAATTTGTATTTACAGCTGATGCTGTAAAAGGAATGGGTGATGGTGATGTCAACGTTGGCGCGCAACGTATGTATGACATGATGAAAAAATTAGAAAATGGAGGAAGAGTTTAATGGCTGAAACAATTACACAAATAACGCAACCACCTGAGTTTATAGAAGCAGCTGCAAAACCATATATTACAGAATTACAACAAGCTGTTGGTGGATTAAAGACTGCTGATTTATCAAAAGTAATGGGTCCGCAGTTTACTGCTGGACTTGGTTCTTTAACTCAAGATGCAATTAGTAAAGCAGGAGGCCTTGGTTCATATGCTCCTTTCTTACAAGCTGCAGCAGGATTAACTGGACCAACTGCATATCAGCAGTTTATGTCTCCGTATCAACAAGATGTTATAAATACAACTTTACAAGAATATGATATCCAAGCACAAAAAGGAGCACAAGGTCTTCCAGCTCAAGCTATAGCTGCAGGTGCTTTTGGTGGTGGAAGAGAAGGTGTGCAAAGAGCAGAATATGGAGCCGCTTCAGATAGAAACAGAGCTGCATTACAAGCACAATTATTACAACAAGGTTTTAATCAAGCTCAACAATTAGCTCAAACTGCTTATGGTCAACAAGCACAATTAGCTCAGTTAGCTCCACAATTAGCGGGATCAGAAATTGCAGGTTTAACTACTTTAGGTGGCATTCAACAAGCAGCAGATCAAGCAACCTTAACTGCTCAACAACAATTAGCTCAAGCTCAATTACAACAACCTATTCAAGCAGCACAAACTCTTGGATCAGGCATCATGGGTCTGATATCAGGATATCCAGCTCAACAGCAACAAACAATTCAACCTACTCCTAGCTCATTACAAACTGGATTAAGTGCAGCTTCAACATTAGCTGGAATCTATAGAGCATTAAATCCGGCTCCAATGGTAATACAAAGAGGTTAATAATGAATAGTAAAATATTAAGAAGACCAATGTTTAGAAAAGGTGGTGATGTCGGTGGTGGTATTATGACTGGTATCAGAGAAAATTTTAAAGTTGGTTCTGCAAGAGAAAGATTAGAACAAGTATACGCAGACTATCCTGTTCAATCTATAGATCCTGTAGCTCAATTATTAATAACAGGTGGACTAAGAGGTATGTCAGAAACAGGTGGTGGCAGTACAGCTGGTAATTTAGCTAAAGCGTTTCTTGAACCAACTGAACAATTATTTAAAAATATAGGTGCACAAGATAAAGCTAAAAGAGAAATTGCATTAGCTGGTGAACAGTTAGACATTGAATCCGAACAAGCTAAAGAATTAGCTATGATAAAAAATCAAATGAAAGATTATTTTGCAGCACAAACAAATGAAGCACAGTTTGAAGTTTTATTCAAAGGTTATACTGATGAATCACAACCTGCTGTAATAAGAAACAATGCTAGAAATTTAGCTAAATTTGAAGTTAAACATGGAGATAAAAACTATGTTCAAATGAGTTTTTTACAAGATAAAAAAGGTAATTATGCACCTAATTGGAGAACAGTGCCTGTAGGAGGAATTACTTATAATCCAATGTTAAATTTAGCATATAGAAGAGTTAAAGTTGCTGCAAATGATGCTTCAGATTATGTTCCATTAGATCCAAACACTTTACAACCGTATTTAGACACGAAAGGATAAACCATGGCAATGGTTTTAGATCCAATTACAGGAGCTCTGGTAGACGAGAAGGAGCTTAAAAAGGATAAGAAAGTTACAAATAATGTAACAGACATAGCAGCAGGTGAAACTTTTTTAACACCTGATGCTGAAGAGGATAATGAAGTATCTGGTTTAACTGCTTTTACAGCAGGTGTGGCTTCTGGTTTAATTAAAGTACCTGAAGGTATTGTGTCATTAGGTGCTGAGTTAATTGATCTAGGTGCAGGTACAAATCTTGCAGCAGATGTAGAACAATTTTTTGATAAAATAAATCCTTTTGAAGAAATAGCTGAAGAAAGAGCTATAGGAAGACTTACAGAAGCATTTGTACAAATAGGTGTACCTGGAGGATTAGGTGCAAAGCTTGCAACTAAACTTGCTACAAAAGCAATAAGAGCAAAAAAGGCTGGTAAATATTTAAATCCAAAATCAGATAATTTTAAAAAAGGTGTATCTAAAGCTAAACAATTAAATGAATTGACAGGTAAACAAAAGTTTGCAGCTGTCGCTTTAGGTGGTGGGGCGGGTGAAATAGCAGTTGCAGATGTAGAGAGAATAGGAACGTTTGGAGATTTATTTGAAGGCGGACCTACTGAATTAGATAGAGATGTTCAATCCGATCCATCAGATGATGCAGCTAGAAAATTATTAAACAGAGTAAAATTTGGAAGTGAATCAGTTTTATTAACACCATTTGTTTATGGAATAGGTGTAGGTGCTAAAACTTTAGCAAAAAAAGGAAAAGAATTAGCATATAGTAATTCTGCTATTGAAAGAGGTTTAGACAAATTAGCATCAGTATTTAGATTTAGAGGTTCAAAACCAGGAGAGATTGCAGGAGCGAAACAGTTACAAAAAGCAAGGGAAATGCGTGATACAAACTTTTCGCAAGAGATGGTGGCTCGTATTGACACAGAAGTGGATAAAGTTTTTCCTGAATTTAGAAAATGGTTTAATGCATCAGGTGTCAAGGAAAGAAAAGAATATTTAAAACTTTTAGATGACACTTTGTTTTCAGGTGATTTAACTAAAGGTATTGATCAAAAGTTAACAGCACAAATTATAAAACAAACACAAAAAAGATTGGGTAATAAAGAAGGTGCTGTTGTAGCGGATAATATTATTACTGCATTAACTAAATCAAGAAATTATTTTAATGAGTTATTAGAAATAACGGCTCAGGGTCCAGGAGGCAAAGTAGATTTACCTCCAGGTGTTACTAAAGATTTAAGAAAGATTATGGGTAACAGAGTTAAAAACTATATTGGTAATACATTTGAAATATTTGAGAATGCAGAAGCAGGCTTCTTGCAACAATATAAACCTACAAGAACATCTATAGAAAATGCTAAAAAATTATTTATGAGATATGCAGCTAAAAATAAAAATCCAATTACAGATTTAGAAGCTGAAGGTATGGTTAATGATATATTAAAACAAGTTAGAAAAATGGATCCATCAAAAGATACCCTTCCTACATTTGCATATCAAAATTTATCTAAATCAGCTGATGATGCATTTGGATTAAAAACATTTTCACAAACATTAACTAGAGAATTACCTGATGGTAAAAAAGGAATAGAAGTTATAGGTAAAGGCTCTAAAGTATTTAGAGAATTATTCGGTGAAATAAACGATGCAAGACATTCTATCTTTGAAGGTATGAGTAGACTATCTACAATTGCTAGAAAGAATCAATTGTTTGATGAAATATTAGATTTTGATGAAGCTATGAAAGCTGCAAAAACAGCAGATACTCCATTAGGTCAAAGAGGATTTTTTCATGATAGTCCATTAGCTGCAAGAAGAGCTTTTGGTAACGCACCTGAAATAGTTAAAATGGATGACTATGTAAAAAATTATTTTAAAGATGGTGTATTAGTTAATAGACTATCCAATACTTACACTACAAAAGAAATAGCAGAATCATTTACGAATGTATCTAAGATACAAGATTTTATGAGAGGGGATACCGGTGGATTATTAGGTGAAACTTTTTCATGGGTTTGGCGTAATTTATTATTAACACCTAAAGCTGGTGCACAATATGCAAAAACAATTCTATCTGTACCTACACATATAAGAAACTTTTTATCTTCAGGTGCATTCTCATTAGGTAATGGAACTGTATTTACAGATCCAGTAACATTTGCAAGAGCAATGAAAAATGCTTTTGGTACAGTTCAAGTTGGTGGACCAAGATCACCAATATCTATGGAAAAATATAGAGAATATTTAGAATTAGGTATTGTAAATACTAACGTTAGATATGGTGATTTAAGAAACCTAATGAAAGACGTTAGATTTGGTGAAGGTAACTTTGCAACAGATAGTGTTTTAAAACCTATGCTTCGAAAATTAGCAGCTCCTATTCCAAGTGTCGCACAAAAATTAAGTAGAGGTGTTAAGAAAACAGGTAAGTTCATGCAAGATTTATATACTGCAGAAGATGATTTTTGGAAAATGATGAACTATGAGGTACAGTTAATACAACGTGGTGACAGATACGCTAAAGCAGGTATAAAAATAGATCCTAACGTATTAAAAAAAGAAGTTGCACAAATTGTACAAGATACTATTCCTAACTATGCGAAGGTAGGTGAGTTTGTAAGAGCAGCTCGTATGTCACCATTTGGTAATTTCATGTCCTGGCCATCAGAAATATACAGAACTGGTTATGGTATTTATAATCAAATAATAAAAGATTTAAGAGATCCTGTAACAGGAAGTTTAAATTATTTTAAAAGCACAAATCCAATGAAAGATCTTGCATTAAAAAGAGCTGTGGGTATGACTATTGCAACAGCTGCATTACCTTATGGATTAACAAAAGGATCACAAGCTATCTTTGGTGTAAGCAATGAAGAAGCAGATGCAGCAAATGATTTCGTTGCACCATGGTCAGTAGATTCACAAAAAATATATATGAGAGATCCTGAAACAGATGATTTATATTACATCGACTGGTCTAAAAATAATGTTTATGACACATTAACAAGACCATTCCAAACTATACTTAATAATATTCAAGAAGGTATAGAAAATGAAGAAGTATTATTAAAAGGTTTTGTAGAAGGTTTAGCAAAATCTGCAGGCCAAACTGCATCACCATTTATATCTGAATCTATTTATACAGAAGCATTTATGGATATCTGGAGTAGAAAAGGAAGAACAAGAGAAGGTCAACAACTTTATAATGAACAAACTCCTAGGCCAGAAAGAGTTGCAATCATTATGCAACACTTAGGTAAAACAATGTTGCCATCTGTACAACCATTTGAAAGAACATATAAAGCTTTTACTGGTGAACCAGGTAGAGGTTCACAGTTATATGAAATACCTTATGAGCTAGCAGGTATATTTGGTTTTAGAGCTATTAAAGTTGATCCTGAACAATCATTGGGTTTTAAATTATTTGAATACCAACAAGGTATATCAGACTCTAGAGGATTATTTACTGGTGAAATTGATGTAACTAAAATGAGAACACCATCAGATGTTATTGAAAGATACTTTTTAGCTAATAAACAAATGTTTAATGTACGTAAGAAAATGTTAAATACAATTGATAACGCAAGAACACTGGGTTTAAACGAAGATAAAATTAGAGAAATATTTAGAGAAAGGGGACTTGGTTCTGATTTCAATGAATTAAATAATGGTATAATGGATCCTTTCTTTCCATCACAAAGAATTAAAGATAGATTTGAAGACCTTGCATTTAAAGGTGGTGTACCTAATGTATTTTTACAAGCTGAGCCTACACTACAAGTATTACAAGATATAATAAGAAGTATACCATTAAGAGGAGAGTGGGATTTAAATCTACAAGATTTCTTACCTGATACAGAACCACAAGGTCAATCAGCATTACCACCTACACCAATGCCTAGTGGAGATGTAATTCAAACTGCAATGATGCAGGCTCCAGGCACCATGAATCAAGGCTTGACCATGACTGAGAATGCTTTATTATCTGAAGAAGAAAAACAAATACGTTTAAGACAAAGAGGTTTAGCATAATGATTTATTTGGGCGGTCAGATAGTATCACACTATTGGGTTTTTTATTCAGCGGGGGTTGAATTCTAATGGCTAATGGTAAACATCCAGAAGATACGGGAGAACATTTAATGGCACTATATGGACACATAGAAGGCGTGAAAAAAGATATCAATCATTTACATAGAGATATTGAAAAAATAAATAATAAGGTAGAAGACGTTGAAAGGAAAACAGATCGTCTTTTGTACTGGATTATTGGTGGTGCATTTACAACAATCCTGACCCTAACAGGATTATTTAATCTATTCTTGAATTAATTTAATTTATACATATATTTATAACGGATGCACAATAATGTGGTCCTAAATCTTGCTTAACATAAGGAGGTTATATGACAGCACTTGATTTATATAATAACTGGTTTGATGATGCTTTTGATAGTGTCTTCAACAACATGTCTAAAATACATTCTTTCCCTTTTTACAATGTCGTAAAGTATGGCAAAGGTAAATATGGTATGGAATTAGGACTTGCTGGTTACAACAAAAAGAATATTTCTGTTGAAGTAAAGGACGGAATATTAACTGTATCTGGTCAAGTAAATGATTCTGAAAAAGAATATATTACTAAAGGACTATCTTTTAGAAAGTTTGTAAAACAATTCTCATTAAGAAACGATGTGATTGTTGACGAAGCTGAAATGGAAGATGGTATACTTACAATTAAATTAGGTTTTAAAGAACCTGAAAAAGTTGAAGGTACAAAAATAAAAGTTAAATAGTTATATCCATTCTTTAAAGTCTTCATCCATAATTTTATTTGCGATGTTAACTTTACTACGAAGAGCTTTAACTATTCTTTCATCAACAGTATCTTGAGCCATTATATCAATATAAGTCATCTTTCTAGTTTGACCTATACGATCTATTCGAGCTTCAGATTGTTGACGTTTCTCTAAGTCATAACCATTAGAGAAATAAATCATATTACTACCGGCGGTTAATGTAATACCATAGCCGCCGGTGTGTGTAGTTCCTACAAAGAATCTACATTTATCATCATTCTGAAATTTTTTAATATTTTTAGATCTTGCATCAGTATCTGTTTCACCAAAATAATCTACAACAGATTCGTCACCATATACTTTTTTAATTTCCGCAATAATTCTTTTTACATCATGTGTATAGTGGGACCATATAATAGTTTTACCTTCTATGTTTTCTAATATACTCATTAGTTCAGACAATCTAGAACAAGGTAAATCTTTTATGACTCCATCATCAGCAGTGAAATGACCACAAGTAATTTGATGCAGTCTCATTAATTGAGTCATAACAGTAGCTGATGATTGCATTTTACCGTCTAAGAAAGCTATGGCTTCTTTCTTCATTTGTTGGTAAACTTTTTTCTGTTCAGGTGTTAATTCAACATAATGTTTAACATATGATTTAGCAGGAAGATCTAAACAATCTTCTTTAAGAATTCTTTTAGAGAAAGCTTTTATTTTATCTGATAGTTCACCAAGGTTTCTGTAACCAACAACTATTTCAATTCTTCTACCTTGAACTTCTATTTTTTTAGTAACAGCATATCTTGCTTTAAATGTATAATAAGATTGGTGACCTAATAACCAAGGATCTAAAAATTCACACTGTGAAAATAAATCTAAAGGTGATTTAGTTACAGGAGAACCTGTAAGTATTCTTCTATACTTAGCGTGATCTCTTAATCCAATAATATTTTTTGTTCTTTTAGATGTAGGTGTTTTAATTGTAGTTGCTTCATCAATTGCAATCATTGCTTTATGACAAGATAAAAATTTATATGCAAAAGCTGCACCATCACCAGAACTAAAAGATTCTACATTCATAATTAAAATATGAAAATCTGTACCTTGTTTAAATAATGTATTTAATATGTCTTTTTGTTTTTTAGATTTGTCAGATGTTTTCCATAACACCATTTGTTTATCTATATGATCTGGTAAATGCGTAGGTATTTCTGAGTCATACCAATTTTTATAAACACCTTTTGGTGCAATAATTAATAGTCCATTTATTAAACCTTTATCATATAAAATAGCTGCATTATCTAATAAAACTTTAGATTTACCTGTAC
>Ga0208162_1001874_pt1 | contig 10599 bp, 14 predicted proteins | sample CB_VirMetaG_4_FD_184539 | JGI IMG/M metagenome (GOLD analysis project Ga0208162, IMG submission 184539) | Freshwater to marine saline gradient viral communities from Chesapeake Bay - CB_1508_1M Viral MetaG (SPAdes) (version 4) | ecosystem: Environmental > Aquatic > Marine > Coastal | place: USA... | reverse complement strand
TATCTGTAAACATTTTTTTAGCATCAGCACCTGTCTTTGATAATATACCAACCCTAGAATCTCTTGCTAAAGTTCCTGTGTTTACACATTCTGATGACCCCATAAAAGAAAAACCTGAACGTCTTATTTTTAAATAATCCATTCCAAAACATCTATTATCAGCTTTACAAGCTTCCCAGTATAAGAAGAATATTCTGTTTGCTTCTCTGTAATCAGGATAACCAACATCAATACTTGTCCATTGTAAGTACATATAATGAGAACCTGTTATATATGTAGGCTTACCATTATTATAAAACCAATAACCTAGTTCTCTTTTATCAAACTCTCCCTCGATATAATCTACCCATTTGTTTTTAAAAACAGGTGGTCTTTCGTTCCACTGAAATATAGAATTTATTCTAGTTAAATCTTTTGGAAGCTCATGTCTTTCCCAGTACTGATTTTCTTTTTTATCAGAACGTTTAAATACTTCTTCTGGCATCTCAGGTAAAGCTATTGCTAAACCATTGATGTTTATTATCTGACCAATCTTACCTGACCTTGATATAATAACAACATCATACTTTTCATTATATCCATATAGCCAAGTTTTAGCTCTATTCTTTTTTACAAAAACAGACTTTGGAATATATCCTTTTATTTCGTGATATAAATTATTTTGACCTTCGTTCTGCAAACCCTTGTTTTGTATTTGTTTTATCTATTGTTCCTCCACTTTCAAGTACTTCTTCTTCTAAATCTATTTTATTTAAAATATCAAAAGCATCAAAAATAGCTAGCTTTTTTGTGGCTGCTGCATTCTTTAATCTATCTGCAGCTAGTTCATCTTCAGGGTCAGGCTTTATAATATCTTCTTTTGCTACTTTAATAAGTTGCTCTACTGCTCTACGCCCTGCTTGTATAATTTGTTTTTTAAGTTCTTCTGATTTCATAAAATTAAAGTTATTTGGTGGTCATACATTCTGTATAGTTTCTCATCATCTACAGTAAATTCATATTCACTCTCTGGTTTGAAACATATTCTATCACCTTTTTTTACTCCTTTAGATTTTAAATAATCATTTGGATATTTCATCTCACCAACAAGAGGTTCTTCAGTTCCTAGTTTAGATATAAATGATTCTTCTTTTGGAACTGGCTTTACAAAACAATATCTGTCATGACAATGCCATACATCATCTTGTTTAAACATAAAGAACTGGTCGTTCTCAATAAAGAACATACCATCCATAAAATAACTCTTGCTGCTTTTCTGTCTACCTTTCATATCATTGTAAAACTTAAATACATTATGATGTACTAAAAGTATATCACCAACTTTAATAGGGCCATCATAACCAAGAGGAGTTGATATAACAACACCATGCCTGTTTGAAGCTTTATGGTTTTCCTCAGATGTATTGGTAACAAATTCAACACCCTCAATATTTTTAGTATTGGTGTATCTTTTGTCACCTAGTGGTTTTACAATAAAATAAAAAGGTGACCTCATTAAAAGTTTATATTATATTCTACTGACACTGGCATATTGGAATTAAACTCTTTCCAAAGCAGCACTTCGTCTTCTTGTTGAATCCAAATCTTATAACTATCTGAATATTCAACATACTGAATGAGATGGATAAAATATTTACCTCCCAAAACTTCTTGGCCAACTATGTAATGCATAGAGCTTGACTTATAGTCTTGACCTATAGAAATCTTTCTTATATCCATTAGATTAAATTTAATTAATACAAAGATATAAATTATTTACCTGCCTTGACCTCTATATCTTTTAAGGTAATTTTTAGAAGATGTAAGTTTAGAAGACTTAGTTTTAGCGTGAACACCAGGTCTTCTTTTTTTAGGTTTTACTAAATGAACAAATGAAACGTTACGAGCCATTATTCATTTATTATTATAGGTGTGCCATCAGGTAAATGTTTATGAGCTTGTCTTATAGTAGGTGCTAATAATGGATGTTTAGCAATAGATGTATGAGCAGCGTGTACACAATAAGGACAATTCTCTGCATATACTTTATCTAATGTTTCCTCTACATTTGACAATTTAGTTTTTACCTCTACAATATCTTGTTGTATTTGTAAAGTTGTGTTCAATAACCAGGCTGATATACCTAATAATAATGAACCTGCTAATCCTGTTATAATTTTATTATCTAATTTCATTTTTACTTATTAAATCTGTTTTTTGTTTTGAACCAGCTGAACTTCCAAAGTAATAACCAATAACTTGAGTAAATGCTGCAACTACTGCACCAAACCCCATATCAAATAATCTTTGAGATTCCTCTGGTATTTGCCATATACCAATAGCTCCTGCTACAACTGCAACAAAAGAAAGTGTAATACCCCACCCAACTGTTTTAAATAAACTATCATTAGAACCAGATTGTATAGCTGCAATTTCTCTTTGTCTTGCTGATGCTCTGTCTGCTACTTCAGCTTCATAAGCTTCAAGTATCATTTCTTGAGCTTTTATTTTATCTTCAACTGGAGCGTCTGATTCTTTAATAGAAGCAATTACTTCCTCAACACTCATCTCACCTTGTATGATAGAACCAAGTGTTGGGTTGATTAAACCAACTGCACCTTTTAATAATTTACCTACAGTTGTTTGTCCGAACTTTTTTTTATTACTCATATTACCATGTATTTAGATTTTCCATTTTCTTTATATGCTTTTAAGCACCTTCCTCTATTTTCTTCATTACTAACAAATGATACATGCACCCAGTCAGGATTATCATTATCACCAAACTCCCATATAAGCTGGTCAAAGTTTAAGTTCTGCTTTATGTAGTTATACATCTCAGCGTTTGTTTTATGACCAAAAGTATCATCCAGGTCAATCGCTCTACCCTGGCAATGTTGCGATGATTTACTTCCCCCGATAGCAGAATTTAAATCTGGGCATCTGTAAAATGAATTTATTTTTATTGGCCCTCCTACCCACTCTCTAAGTGGCTCAAATATTTCTTTAGCTACTGCTTCCATATTAGCAAGAGCATAACCATCAGGAGTATTGTCGATATTAAGTCGAAGTGCTGTATTAGATTTTACTGCTTCTTTGTAGGAGATATGTGAACTTATTTTTTTAATAACTGGTACGTTTTAATAACCGTATACACTAAGGTAGCAATTATTAAAAGACCTTGCAAGACCGCATTTATCTCTGCGATTGTTATTATGTAAACTGCTACACCAAGTATCGTAGGTTCGAAATCTAAGTTCATATTATTCTATAGTTATTAAATCCCAGCTTTGCGTTTCTTCGTTCCAAGAATATGACTGACCGTCATCTGGCATTGCTACAGGAGCTTGCCAATCGTGGTTTTCATCAAGAGACCAACTAGGAAAAGGTTGTGGTACTACAAACACATCATTGACATCATCATAAGTAAAACCTATTCCAGCAAATTGTTTTCTCATATTCCCGTTATAAGATGTTTGAACCCAATTCGTGTGACCAAATAAAGAGTTACAAAACTCTACACCTTTAGCCTCATTCTCTTGACCCTGGTCATCAAGAAGCTCATTATTGTGTACAACAATTACTTGTTTTACAATGTTATTCTCATCAAGTTCTGCAAAGTGTGCCATAATAATTTTTTTACAAAGTTAATTAAATTTTTATTTACGAATGTACGTAAGTTCCACTACCAGTATAAGTTAATATTGTTTCAGTTCCTACTGTTGTTACAGTTGGTGAACCCGTTGTTACTCCTGAGTAATCCGAAGTATTCATTCTAAGTATCACAATACCTGAAGCTCCATTACCACCAGTGGTTTGATATGCTCCACCACCACCACCACCACCAGTATTGGCAGTTCCTGCACTTGCTCCAGCAGCAGCAGTAGGATACATATAAGATGAACCTCCTCCTCCAGCTCCTCCTTGTCCATCACCAGCGCTACCTCCATTACCTCCTCCTCCACCACCATAAGCAGTATAAGAGCCAGAAATGTTAACTACTAAACCATCACCACCTTTAGACTCAGAAAACCCAAGGAAATTTCTTCCATTAGTAGCTGGTTGTCCAGTTCCTCCTCCTCCACCAGCATGTCTAATGCTTCCACTAAAGTCTCCCCATCCTCCATAATATCCTTGACTAGCAGTTCCCGCTCCTCCCCTTACAGGTGAGTTTGCGTTTAATGTACCTGCTCCACCACCACAGCCTCCGCTTTTTGAAGTATTAGTTTCGTGAGCTCCACCTCCTCCACCAACAGAAACAATACTGTCAAGGCTTGAATTAACACCATTATTACCAGACGCTCCAGCTCCAGCACCATAAACTGCTGTTCCACCAGCTCCTACAGTAATTGTATAAGTACCAGCTGCTAAAGTAATTTTTGATTCTGCTGCTGAACCTCCTCCAGAAGTAGGCCCATAAGATGTTCTAAGACCTCCTGCTCCACCTCCTCCAGCGCCATTAGCAGTTCCTCCTCCACCTCCTCCAGCTTGCACTAAATATGCCATTTCACCTGAAGGAATAGCTGGTTGTGCAGGATTTTCTTTAATAGCTAAATATATAAACTGGCTACCTGATGCATTGTCATTTAAACCTCCTGTTACATCAAATCCTGTAGATGTAAATGTAATATAATTAGTAGTTTGTTCAGGTTCATCTGTATTAGCCTTTAAACTAACACTTCCACCTCTTGCAGAGTCTATTATCCACCAAGACCCCCCTACATTATAATCTTTAATTAAAACATAAGAAGCGGCAAAACCTGTATTTATAGACTGTGTATTTCCACTACCAGTACCAGTATAACTTCCAATCTTACTATATCCAGATATTGAATTAAAACAGTATGCCATAAAACCTAAACCTGATTCGTTTACATTATTTGCGTCTGTAAGTCCTGAAACAAAACCAAATGTAGTAGCATTTACAGTTCCAAGTCCACCATTATTAAAGGCAGTTGATGGATTTTGCTCTGTATCTGTAGTATTTAATAGTAACACATTATTAGCAGATAATCCTGAATGATGTACTTGCCAAGAAGAAGCGCCATCACGTTTTTTTACAATTATCATTTCAGGTGTTGAAGACAATCCGTGACCTACTGTAGCACTAGAAGTTCCATCACCTATATATTGAACAATGGAAAAGCCTGCGTTTGGATGAGCACTTGTCAATGAATTAATTGTTCCATTAGTATTAGATTTATATACAGCTCTATTTGATTTCCAATTCCAAGACATAAAAGTTTGACCGTTTTGATTTGTAGAGGCGTCTGAACCTAAAATAAACCCATCATCGGTAGGAATTTTAAATCTATTAGTGTCATAACTTACACCAAATGTAAGATTACTATAAAATCTCCAAGGATATCCTTTTAACGAATCCATGTTATAATTATTGTCTTGAAAACTTCTTGAATGCATCCAAGTGTATGCAGGAGCAAAACCCATTCCATTTATTTGGTGCTGTACAGCTCCATCCCCAGTATATGGAGTTAATCCAAAACTGTTTTCTAAATCAGGGTCTCCGCTAGGGTCAGAAGCAAATGCCATGTATAAATAAGTACTACCAGAAGCATCAAATTCACCATTATCAGAAGTTAGTTCAAATCCATCTGAAAGAAAATTAAGAACTTGAAAATCATCCCACTCAATTACATTTGTATTTACTTGTACTGCAGAAAATCTAGGATTGTTTATATTTCTTTTATTATCAAAAAGCCACCAGCTTCCATTTGAACTTGTTCTTTTAATCATTACAAACGCTGGTTCAAATCCAGTTGTAACAACTGTTCCATTTAGTGTGCTCCCACTACCTGTGTATGTGCCAATTTTTGAATAACCAGCTATTGACCTAAAACAATAAGCAATTATAGGATATCCACCAATACTATCAGAACCAAAACTCATAGTTGAGGATGTGACCGAGTTCATGAAATTATTTGTTCCTGTTGATACAGCGTTTGTTAAATCAAAATACAATATATTATTACCACCAGAACCAGCTGCATAAACAGGCCAGTTGCTTGCTAAATTTAAATACTTAAATATTATTAGTTCTGGAGCAGCACTTTGTCCATGACCGACTGTATAATTTGAACCTGATGAAGCAGAAGTCCACTCTACTATAGATGTTCCAGTTTTATTATTTACCTGAACATTACTCGTAATAGTTCCATCTGTATTGCTACTTTTAGTTCCTGCATTAATTTTCCAACAAAAAGCTACATACGTAGTTTGAAGCTCACAAACGTTATTTGCACCTGCCCCTCCACCTTGAACTGTAAAACCATCAGAATCGTAAGATACAACACCTCCATAAGCTTGAGTACCTGTGCCTTGAGCCTCTATTCTATTAGGAAACAATGCATTTTTATTTGGAGTACCACCTCTTGACGAGTCTGTTAAATGATGCCAGGCTGTAAAATCTCTTTGTTTAATCCATACAATATCAGGTTGAAAACCTAATCCCGTTATAGATTGAGTCGCTGTAGATGTCGGTGTTACTTCTCCAATATATGTAATCGCACTAAAATTCTCGCTTGCCGTTGGTGGTATATCTTCGTCTTGTAGTTCTCTCCATGCTCCTCCATCATAAAACTCTATTAAATTATTATCCGTATTATATCTCCATTCTCCTGTAGAAGGACTTGTAGGTCTCTGCGCAGTAGTACCACTAGGCAACTGTAAAGCTGAATCTAAACTTGATAAGTCAAATAAATCCGGTGATGTAATTTTTGTTGTTGCCATAATTTATGCTGTATATGTTCCGCTTGCTGTATAAGTTAATATTGTATCTGAACCGTCTGTCGTTACTGTTGGGCTTCCTGTTGTTGTTCCTGTATATTTTGCAGTTGGTAATCTTAAAATTACAACACCTGAAGCACCACTTGCACCAGATGATAAAGTTCCTGAACCTTGACCACCCTGACCTGTATTTGGAGTTGAGCTTGAAGGTGTTGTGTTGTTACCTGAACCATCACCTCCTGTTGCATAAGTTACCGCAGAACCTGTAATACTTACGCTTAAACCTGCACCTGCACTACCTACATTAAAACCTCCTACACCCGCAGCACCACCTCCTGCACCACCTACCAAAGCTGCTGGGTCATAACCTCCATCATATCCTTGACATGCTGTACCAGCTCCTCCACCATAACCACCTCCTGCACCTCTACCTCCACCAGAACCACCAGCGCCTCCACCACTTAAAGTACCACCACCTGAACCTCCACCAATAGATGTAATTGTAGTTATACCTGTTGCAGAAATTGATGAATTAGTACCTTTATTACCGCTTCTATAAAGATTTCCATTATAAGTTCCAGGTGAACCACCACCTCCGACAGTTATTGTATACACAGTACCTGGAATTAATGTTGGGCCTGACTCTGAAGCACAGCCTCCACCAGATGTACTACCGTATGAAGTTCTAAGTCCACCAGCTCCACCACCTCCTGCTCCTCTAGTAGTGCTATTTGGTGCTCCTCCACCACCACCTCCAGCGATTACTAAAAAGTCAAAAGTTGGTAAAGCAGTGTTTGAAATTTTTTTCCACTCTGTTCCATTATAATATTCCATTGCAGAAGCAGAAAATTCAGATGTTTCATTGGTGTTATTTCTAACCATACCAGTTACATCTGTACTAGGTCTATTAATATCAGTTCCACTAGGCATTTTTAAACCTTTGTCTGCGCCTGTTGCATTTAAATCTACTAACTGTCCTCTAACTTTAGTTGTTGCCATATTATTCTGCTAATATCCAAGTTTGTGTTTCTTCATCCCAAAGATACGAATTTTCAGTATCATCAGGGTATGGTATTGGTGACTCCCATATACAAGTTTCTTCATTTAAAGTCCAACTTGCAAATGGCTGAGGCGCATAAAACGCATCTCTTACAGGGTCGTAAATATAACCTACGCCTGCATAATTTTTTCTAAAAGGTGTGCCTCCATTTTTATGAACACCACCTACTGTATTATAAGAAGTTCTTTTGCAAAGATTTCCTTTACCATAATAACCTTCCCAGTAAACTGTATTATCTACTTCTACTGGTGGGAGAGAATTAAGTTCTTGTACTTTAACATCTATTTGAGCGTCTATTAATCTTATCTCTTCTAATGTTTTATAAGCTCTACTTTTTGACAAATCTTCTATTTCTTGTTCTATTGTTTCATCCTTTGCTTTAGTTAAATAAACCTCAGGCACTCCTGTTATTACTCCTGTTACTACACAAAGAGCATTATTTATTTCTTGCTGCTTTGCATCTATCTCTACTTGCTTAGCTTCAATGGCAGCTGTATCTGGTTCTTCTATAGCTGTAAGATTAGCCATTTCATTTTGTAAAACCATAAACTCCTCTCTTAGAGTTTCTGTTGTAGCGTCGTTATTTAAAAATGCGTAATGTGCCATATTAACTAAAACTTACTGTATCACTGCCTGCAGTGAATGATGTTATTTTATCACTACCATCTGTAGTAGTTGAACTTGTTAGACCTGCTCCTACTGTTATTGTATAGGTGTTAGGGTATCTTATTATTACAATTCCACTTGCACCGCCTCCTCCATTTTGTGAGTTAGCTCCTCCTCCACCACCACTTCCTGTGTTAGTTGTTCCGTTTCCACCGGCACCTCCACTACCACCGTTACCCCCTATACCTGAACCACCAGCTCCTGGCCCTCCACCTTCACTTGCATATCTTCCTCCTCCTCCACCACCAGCGTATGTTACTGATGCGCCTGTAATAGAAACGGCTAAACCAACTCCACCATCAGGTAATTTTGGAATAGTGTAGTGGCTGTTAGAACCAACGCCTCCAGCTCCACCACCACCACCTGATGATGAACCACTTTCACAATACCCTCCATCAAAACCCTGGTTAGCTGTACCAACTCCACCTGCTGGAGGAGATGGTTGGTACGAACCACCACCAGAACCACCTGTATTTCCTTGTCCTGTTCCTCCACCACCAACACCACCACCACCTCCAATAGAGGTTATAGTTGAAAAAACAGAATTATTTCCGTCTGAACCATAAGCACTTGTTGAAGCTCCATTCCCCCCAGCGCCAACTGTTACTGTGTAAGATGCTGATAAAGCAATTCCTACTTTACTTTCATTCGAAGAGCCACCACCTGAACTAGAACCAAAAGAAGTACGAAGTCCACCTGCTCCACCACCACCTCCACCATTTCCCCATCTTCCTCCACCTGCACCACCAGCTACAACTAAAAAGTCTGCTGTAAAATCTGCGGTAGGTGTTCCTGCTGTTTCGGATAATCTTTTCCAATCTGTTCCGTTGTAAAACTCTAATCTGGAATCGGTAGTATTCAAACGTAAATCACCAGCAACTCCTGCGGGTCTTTGGGCAGTAGTACCCTGCGCCCACACTAGTCCTCCAGTGTTACCACTCATGTCAATTACGTTTGTAGTTACCTTGTTTGTTGCCATGAGCTAAGCGTTATTGTGTTATTACTACTTCTATACCATTTGTTGCGGTTGTCGGTGGCGCAGTTACAAACGTTAATGTTGTACCTGCTACGCTATAATTAGCTACACCAGATGAATCAAGTGAGTTCTGATATACACCGCTTATAAAAATGTTAATATTGTCTGCACTACTCGGAGTAGTTGATAATGTGAATCCAGTTGTTGAATTATCTCCTGTAAATTGGTCTTTAACAACTGTAGTTCCTGTGGCAGTGGCAGCTACTGTTATTTCTGTTGCGGAAGTCTGAGTTAATGTTATTCCTGCACCTTCTGTTAAATTAACTGTTGAATCAGTACCAAGTGTAGCATTTAATGTTAAAGGAACACTACTACCTACTTTAGCGTCAGCTTGAAGAGTATATGAATCTCCTGATGCTGTAAAAGAGATTTCGCTGTCACTAACTCTAGTGAGAGTCATTCCTGTTCCAGCTGTTAGCGTAATAGCATCATTGCTACCATCACTACCTGCTAGGTTTATATTTGTAGTTGCTGCTGGAACATCTACCGTATATGTTGTTCCAGTCAGAAGAGCTTTAGGTATCTGTACGTTATCCGTACCTTGATAACCAACGAAATAATCTATGTCCGCTAGTGTCGCTCCTGTTGTAAATTGTGAAAATTTTACTGCCATTATTTAAATTTTTAAGGTGCTTGTTCTGTTATAATATCTTGACTTGTTAATTCTGATACCATTTGTATTCCAAGCTCTGTTACTATATCTTCTCCTCCATAAGGTGGGTTTACTGAACCTTGATTTGTTCCAATAAAATTACCTATGGCGATTAATAAAGACATACTACCAAAGAGCTATAATATTAGAAGCACTTGTTCCTGTTGCAAACACCTTTTTAACATGCACCGGGAAAAAAGCTCCTGTGTTAATTCCTATAAATGTTACCTCATCTCCAGCAACAGTCTCTACTTTTAAATCACCAGCAGTTCCAATATATAATACCGCACCTTCTTGGTGTCCGCCATATATTTGATATGCTTTTGATGTTACTGAAAATATATTGTCTTTTACGTTTAGTGTTGTGGCATTCTCAATGCTAGTAACAGTTGTCTGAGTTCCATCAGTCGTGTTTACTACAATCATACCTTTTTTAACACCAGCGGTGACAAAATCTTTTGT
>Ga0208162_1001868_pt1 | contig 10620 bp, 5 predicted proteins | sample CB_VirMetaG_4_FD_184539 | JGI IMG/M metagenome (GOLD analysis project Ga0208162, IMG submission 184539) | Freshwater to marine saline gradient viral communities from Chesapeake Bay - CB_1508_1M Viral MetaG (SPAdes) (version 4) | ecosystem: Environmental > Aquatic > Marine > Coastal | place: USA... | reverse complement strand
GAATAAACTGGAGAGTGCAGAGTCAATTTATATTCGCAGACTACCACTATGCGATAATTTTATTATACCACTATATCTGGTATGTCAAGGATTTAATACACAATATATTGTGTTATTCTTCTACGATACCTGTAACTCTACGACCTTGCCTAGCAGCACCTGTAGTAGGTGTAAACTCTGATAATTGTTCTGCTCTAAGTCTTTCTATTTGTTCTAATTCTTCAGGGCTTTGGAATACTGCTGCTTCTGTAAACTCTGTCAATCCTATTTGTTGTTCAGGTGCAATACCTCTAGCAGCTTGTAACTGTTGTAATTGTGGCAATTCTCTTTCAGCAGTAGCAAATAATCTTCTAGCTTCTGCTTGTGATAAACCTGATCGTTGTATTCTCTGTGCTTCTTCTAATGAAATAGTAAATCCTGCTCTCCTTGCTTCTCCACCAATTTGAGCTGTAGTAATCTTACCAGCAACAATATCTTCTCCTACTGTTGGGTCTAATGCTCCTAAAAATATTGATTGTTCATCAAGGTCTATACCAAAGTTATCAGCATAAAATTGTTGTACTTGTGGTATATTTTCTTGTATACCTTGATATACTGCTGCAACTCTTTGTCTAAATTCATTAGCAGATACTTCATTCTCTAATAAATTAACAAATCTATCTTGTAATATATCTAAAGAAGTTTGTCTTGGTACTCCATATTCTGCAAGTGTACCTATGTAAGAATCTTCTAATGCAAAGTAAGTAACCTCATCATATCTAATCTGACCTCGTTCTGTTTTATTACCAGGAAAAATAGTATCGTATGTTGGGTCTTGTCTTGTTTGGCTAATAGCTTGTTGTGCATCTCCTGTGTTTTCCCAGTAATTTACAAATAACTGTATAAAACTTTCAGGTAATCCTGGATATAACGCTCTTGCTTTTTCTAATAAGCCTTCCATTATCTATTAGCTCCTAAATCTTGTTGTATCTGTCCTTGACCTATACTTCTTTGTAAATCATCTAATGCTTGATTTTGCACTCTTTCAACACCTTGATCTATTCCTTTTTCTCTCAATGTTTTATATGCTTTCTCAATATCATTGTCTTGTACCATCTTTATAAACCAGTCTTGTGTTTCATCTACTTCTTGACCCCACACTTGATTGACTAAGTTTTTATAAGGTTGCACAATATCATTGTAAGTCAAAGTTGGATTTGTGTAATTACCAAACATAGCAAGTCTTTGTTGTTCTAAATAAGATTTTAATTGTTCTTCTGCATCAGGGTCAGACCTTAATAATCCTGCTTTTTCTGCAATCTCTGCGTTACTAGCGTTACCAAGAGAAGGACCTAAATATCTTCTATATAAATCTCTTACTGTTTTTTCACCTACAGATAATCTATCTAGTGTTCCTACACCAACACCTTCTATAAAGTTCACCATACCTGTATCTCTAGTACCAGGTTTATAAGGATCAGCAAGTAAAGCTATCTGTTGGTCTGTATAAACTTGTGTCCACATACCTGTAACTGCTTTATCTGCAACCCAAGATACTAAAGCATCTGGTGGACTTGCAATACCATTTGCTTCCATAGCAATTTTTACTTCTATTTTTTTATCTTGTATATCTTGTTCTGCTTGTTGTGGTTGTGTAAGTAATGTTGTAAGCCAAGTCTTTTGTGCAGTAGTAGATTTCCTGTACCAATCAGAACCTTCATATCTAACTTGTGTAGTTTCTGGTGTCCATTGTTCCAATGCTTGTTCTGCTAAAAACTCTATAGCTTCTTGTTGATAAGTTACACCAGTTAAAGGATTTATTTCTGTGTCATTAAGCCAAGGATTAACTCTTTTACCAGCTTCAAAGTTTTCTGTAAATCTAATAAATGGATGTTCAACATCATCTGTTAATTCATCTGTACCACCAACAATAATTCCATATTGGTTTAAATCTTGTACTGAATCAAGAGTTACATTAATTTTAGGTGATGCACCTTGTGTAAGAATACCAGCTTCATACACATCATTGTTTAACACTTCGTACAACATAAAGATTGGATTACCATTGTACATTTGTCCATATGCACCAGGCACTTCATAACCTAAAAAGAGTTGTCCACCTGCTTCTATCAATATAGAGTTTTTTGGAATATTATTAAATTCATTAAGTGTGTTATTTACAACTTGTCCTGTTCCAGTATCCTCTGAAGGTGTAATTGTTTCTTCTTCAGTTCCTATATAAAAACTACCACCACCTGATCCATCATTTCCTACAAATAAATCAACAGGAGATAAAGAGTAACCTGCACTTAATACACTTTTTAAATCATCTAAATTATAAACTCTTTCACCACTAGATGGTGCATCTCCTCTATATACTGCGATTCCGTTTATATAATCTTGTTCTGTAAAACCAAACTGATCTTTTTCTCCAGATATTTGTGTTCCTGTTACACCAGTTCCTGTTACTCCTGTTCCAGTTACGCCTAATTCTTTATTTAAATTATTGACTATTTCATCAACATCAATTAATGTCATACCTTCTTCATCTTGTTCTTTTGTTACTTCACCAAGACTAATTATTTGACCATCTGCATTTTTAAAATATTTATTTTCATCATCCCAAGTGAGTTTGAATTTATCTGTAAAATCTGTAATTGGTGTACTACCAGGATCTTGTCCTAATAATCCTGCAAAAAAAGCATCTGTAACTCCACCTTCATTTGGTAATAGAAATTCTAAAAAATCTTCACCCACATTAGATGCTATTTCTTTTATAAGAGTACCTACATTTCTTACATCTTCACCTAATGATCTACCAGCAAAATTTAGCCAAGTGCCGATTTTACCAGCGAATGTTGGATTATTTTCTATTTCATCTTTGTATTCTTTTAAAACTTCTAACCTATATTTATCATATTCTTCTTTTGTTAAACCACCTCTTAATGCTTTACTATAATTTTCTCCTCTTGATAATTGTTCTAATACAGCATCATCAATATCTGCATCAACAACTGTGCTACTATCAAAAGCACCTTCTGCTTCTGCTTGATTTAAAGCATCTATAAAACTACTGCTTGTTGTAGTAACTTGATTAGTTGTATAAAAATTTCTAGCTTCTTCTAAATATTGTGAAGTTATTTCCCCCCTAGATTCTGCTGCGTATGCTTCATCAGGACTGTCATAACCTAAAGGTGTCCACCAATCAGCATCTAATTTTTTTTCTTTCTCTGTTTTTTCTTCTTCGGTTTTCTTTGTAAATTTAACACTTTCATTTAAACCATTTAATTTTTTAGTGTAATATTCATAAGCTGCTTTTCCTGCTGTTCCAGATAATGTTTTTACATAAGCTAAAGCAGCAGCTCTAGTTTTAGGACCAGTAATTCCATCTAATGGACCAGGGTCAAAACCTAATTTTTTTAAAGTTTCTTGTATTTTTAATATTTCGTTTTTGTTACTTGCTATATTTTTATCATCAACAGGAACATTGTTTTGTTTTACAATAACTTCACCATCAGGACCTACATCTGAATAATCTTTAGTGTCATAATCAGTATTACCTACTCCAACAACACTTTCTCTTTGATCCATAGGGGTAGAAGCATCTTCACCACCATAATCTCCAGGGTAATCAGGAGTTAATGGTTCAGTCTTTGTAGCTCCTTTGTAACCTTCTCTACCTGGTATCTCACCAGCTATCAGTCTTTCATATTCTGATTTTTCTTCACCAGGTCTTTTTTCTGTATTAGCAGTAGTCCTAGCTCCATTAGGTCCATATATAACTATTTGTGCCATTATTTAATACTTTCTTTTAATCTATTTATTCTTGTTTGATAATTTACTTTTTCCATATCACCAGCAGCTTTAGGAACTTGACTATTAAAATCTGATTTAGTGTTCATAGGAAATTTTTTCCTACCACCATCACTCATAGCATTAGTAAGAACATCTAATAATCCTGCTGCTTCTTTATTAACTATATTTTCTGGTTGAAATTCACCAGTAAATCCTGCTTGACCATAATCTGGTAAATTAAGAGACTGTACATCTTTATCTATTTTTGCGTATAGCTGTTGTTGTTTCTTAAAATAATCCATAGCAATATTTATATATTTTTCTACTGATACACCTGTTGCATCTTTTTTATTTTTTATAGAATCAATACCATTTGCTTTTGCATTAAATGCAGTTTTTCTTCCGTAGAAATGTGCAATAGCTGCAAGTTCCCAAGAACCTAAATCATTATAATTATTATTAAAATGCCATCTAGCAACAGCATCTTGTACTCTTGGATCTTCAATATTTGCATCTTCAAAACCTTTTACTTTACTTCTGTACCAATCCCAATGTTCACCAGGTAAAAATTGATAAGCACCATATGCACCTGTTGCAAGATTAACTTGGTTGTAATCTATTTTTCCACCACCTTCTGTAAGTGCGATTGCTATTCTAAATGCTTCTAGTTCTCTTTGATCTGCCATATTATCTCCTTGTACCGAGAATAGTACCAAGCATATTGCGACCAGTTGTTTGTATATCAGCGTTAGCTCCTAACCTATCTTTTTCTTTCTGTATTAAATTATTAAAGTTTTCGTATAACCTACCTGTAGGAGATACCTCTTGTAATCCTGTTTCAGATACAACTTCTTGTAATTCTCTATTACCAAAATTACCTGTCTCTAATTCTTCTACAGTAGGTCCTAATGCCATTTCTTGTAATTCAGCTTGTTGCTGTGATTGTAATGTTGCATCTGCATAAAACTGTTCTGCTAATAATGTTAATTCATATCCTTTAGGTTGTCTGCCTAAATTTTCTGTAAATAAGTTTCTAATTCTTGTAGATACTTCTGCATAATCAGGTGGTAAAAATACTGATACTTCTTCTCCACTTGGTAGTGGTTCGTTCTGATACAAAAGTAATGCTTCATTCCAAGCAATATCTTTTTCTCCAGACTTAACACCTATTCTGTTTTGTCTGCCTAATACTAATCTCATAGCACTAGCAGTAGCAGAATCAAAATCTCCTGGTGTGAAACCACCTCTAGCAAGTAATCCACCTTGAATTAATCTAGCCTGTAATCCATATAAGTCCTCTACTGGTAAATTAGCAAAGATATTATATTCATCACCTTCTCTATAAAAATCTGTATCAGCAGGATTTCTTGGTGTATAACTACTTGGTAAACCACCTATAATACCTGGTAAAGCATCAGTACCAAATCCAAATAAACCTGCAATATCAAAATCATCTATTCCACCTGCACCTGTTTCTAAACCTGCATTAATTAATGCGTTATTTACTTTTGCTGCATCTAATCCTTTTGTAATAGCAAATGCTTGTATGTCATCAATAGTTCCCATCATTTTCATTTCTTGAATATCATTCTCTGAAAGAATTGGGTTTTGTCCAGCTAAACTATCTTGTTCTACTAATGCTTGTACAAATTTATCTATATCATTCATTTACATACCTAATAATTCTATATCTGATACTTCTTCTCTTAATTCGTTTTCCAAAATACTATTGTATAAAGGACCAAATTCAGGGTACTCTAATATTAGTTTAGTCGCTAATTCTCGTAAGTATTGTCTTGCTTTTACTAATTCTCTATTTGTTCTAATAGAACTTGGTGCATATCCTCTGTTAATAGATTCTGCAACTATAGCATCATATGCTTTTCTATACTTACCATAAGCAATAGCAGCATTATTATTTTTAAGTTTATCTATTGGTGTATAATCAGATTTTATCCACCCTTGTTTAAAACTAGATGTACGATCTGGTAAATAAGTTTGTCCACCCATTTCTTGTAATAAGAAATCTGTATCTGGTTTATCTACTTCAAAACCAGCATCTTGTCCATAACCCCAGTATTGATTCATTAACTGTGATTGTTTTGTCCATTTAAGTAACTGTGCTGTTTTAGTATTTGTATTCATAAGAGTTACTCCACCTACTTTTGTATTACGAATAAAGTTTTCATAAGCAATAGAACCTAACAATCTATTCTTTGCTAGTACCCATTGTTCAGGTGTTCTTGGTGCTAATGTTCCTTCTTCTAGTGCATTAAGGTAAGCATCATAACTAAACTCATTATCTACATCAGTTGGTGTTAAATAAAATGCAGTAGAGTTAAAATCATCATACAAGTCTTTATTTTGTCTTGCCCACTCTGCACTAAATACTGTTGCTGGTCTTGCTACTACAGACCTAGATTTAGAAGTAAGCATAGCAGTTGGATCAACTCCAAACTCTTGTATAAATCTCTGTGTTGCACCATAATCATCTCCATCAGCAGCAGCTTTATAATCTCTGTATGTATCTGCTAATGCTTCAATAAATAATGATTTACCTGATTTCTCTGTTACAGACCATAGTGGAGAAGCAGCACCTGTTGGTCCTAATAATTGTGATGCTCCTCTAATGATAAATATTTTTCTTGCATAATTTGTTGCAAGTTCTAAACCACTTTCTGCACCTTCAGGTGTACTGTCATCAATAGCACCTGCATAGGTTAATGCTTTGTAAGTATCTATAACTGTATTATTAAATAATCTATTTAGTTCTGGACTGCTTGTTCCACCTGCTTGATATGCTTGATAAAACTTTTTAAGCCAAGCAGGAAATGGTACTGCACCTTCTATAAAACCTCTTGGTGGTGAAAAGTCTCCAAATATAAATTGATTTATTGCACTTTCTTCTGGTAAGTTTTTTCTGAAATAACTAGCAGGTACTCTAATAATAGGTCCTATGCCAGGCATAACATCTGCTACTAAGTTTACAGATGAAACATACACAGGGAATGATGCTTCTACACCTGTATCTTGTAATTCAGGAAACATCCATTTCTGTATTAATCCTGTACCAGGATATGCAAATACTTCTTCTCCATTAACTGGATTAGTGTAAAAGAACCCTCTTTGTCCTGTTGGGTCTGCTAGTGGGTTAGGCTCACTACCACTTTGTACTAGCTTGTTAAGATTGACTAAGTTTTTTCCACCAGCTTTATTCGTAATGTCTGACCAAGTTTTAAAGATTTCAAGATATGCTTCTAAGAAAGGAAAAGCAAATCTAAGTGAATCACCAACAACTGTTCGTTCTGATATATCGTAAAGTAGTTTTTTAGTTTGTGTCAAAGCATCAGAAGCAATCATCTTGTCATAAAGCTGTACATCTGTGATAGCTTCTTTAGGTCCTGAATATCCTGCACTATTTATTTTTTTTAAGTAACCATCTAATATTGGGTCATACTTAGTAAATTCTTTTAATGAAGTATTTGCAATATTAATCATTTCATCTCTAGCATCTTTACCTAAAAACTCTATAGTTTCTGATACACGCTTCCAATACAATCTTCTAAAAGCAGGAGATCGTGATAATTTATTTGTTTGTACTGACATTAAAACTTGAAAGGCGTTATTAATTGTTTTTTCATATAGACCTTCAGTTTTAAATGTTGGGTCTACAAATCCTCTAGTTATAGAAGGTAATTCATCATAATAAGTTCCTATAAAAGCATTAACTAAATCATCTTGTGCTTCTTTAAATAAAGGTGCAACAACTTTTAAATCCTCATCAGTTATTTTGCCTTTAATGTAATCATCAGCTATTTGTTCAAAATCCTTATCACCAATTTTCTTTTTAACTTTTTCAGCTTTTGCTTTGTTTTTGGCAATAGCAGCAGTTGAAAAGAAATCCATTTGCTTACCTTGTTTTGTTATAAATTTTCCTTGATTAGCAACCATTTCTAATAATTGTTGATTAGCTAAATCTTGTACCCAATTCAATGCACTTGTTGCTTCATCTGCAACAACTTTGCCACCTAGTCCTTGATTAAGATTGGCTCTTAAATAATATACATACTCTAAAGCAACTTCATCTGATTGAAGTGCTTTATGAAATGGATGTGATTCTTCTCCTACAACTTTTGCAAGTCTTTCTTTTAAATCTCCATTTTTTAATCTATCTGCAAGTTTTCTATATTCTTGTTGCTTTTGTAATGGTGATAAAGCAGATGCTTCTATTTTTGCTAAATCAACAACTGCATCATCATTAATCATTTGATATATAGTTCTTATTACTGCTTGATTGTACTCTGATTCTCCTTTACCTAAAGTTCTCCATTTACCAGGATTTACTACTTTTCTTCTCATTGTTCTTACATTGTTTAATCCTGTTAGAGCATCTTGATACGCTAAATCTGATGCAAAAGAACCACCTGCTGCTTCACTTGGTAGTAATGGATCAACACCTTTTCTAAGTTTTCCTGCATCTTCTGTACCAACAGAACGACCAAACATTCTAGCAACTATCTGTATTGGTGCTAATGGTGCAAATGTTAAACCTCTTGCTGCAAGTCTTATTTGTTCTTCACCAATAACTTTTACAGTCCAAGCTGGTTTTAACAAAGCAAGTGGTTTGAATATGTCAGAGTTATACCAATCTAAAAATTGTATAAATGCTTCTGACTTCTCTCCACCAATTTGATCTACAAGTTTTGTCATATTGCCTTGTAAGTTTTTTGTCATCTGATTAGATGCCTTTATTACTTTATTAAGTTCTGGTAAATATATTGTATTGTTTATTTGTGTGCTAAACAAAGCTCTTGAAACATCATTAGCAGTTTCAGGGTCTACTCCATTAGCTCTTAATACTTCATTAATAGGAAATTTATTTCCTTGACCATCAATACCATAAACACCTTTGTTCATATTGGCTGCTTCAGTAGCATCATCTGAAAAATTTCTACTTATCTTAGTAGCTGCTTTTGCTACAGATTCTTTTACACCTGAATCAACTAATGCTTTATACATATCTCCTTCAAGCCAGTCTGCTACAACTTTGTTTAAACTTGCACCAATGTCGCCACCTTTACCATAAGCATCTATAGCATTATTTAATAGTTTATTAGCAAGGTTAGTTCCTTCTGCTGATTCTTTTAAGAATGCTTTAGATTGTAAACCAAATCTATATAAATCTCTTAATGCTCCAGCAGAATCATTAGCATCTACTAATCTTCCAAATGATGGTGCAAAATATAATTGCATAGCTTTTTGTAATCCATTACCACGAATAACTTGTGGTACATACATATTGGAAGCATCAATTAATCTTGCTGATCCAACACCTTCTGCTTTATCTAAACCTTCTCTTATTACTTTTTCTGATAAGAAATCATCTAATATTTTTTCTGCATTTTTATCATATGTTGTTAAGTTATTATCTTTTATTGTTTTCTTTAAATCTGCAAAAAAACCTGCATCAGTTATTGATTGTTTTGTACGAGTTATTATTTCAAAAGGATTGTCTGCATTTTCAAATAATAACTGTTTAAACTCTTTACCTTTTTTACCTGCAAGATATTGTTGTAATGTTGGTCCGTGAAATGTACTTCTTATACCTCTTGTAATTACACCTGCATCATCTAACACTTCTGCTGCTTTAAACATTTTACTAGCTTGTCTTGCTTGACCAATACCTAGTGTTACCCAGTTTTCTGGTGATGCTATTTGAAAACCAAAGTCTAATGCACCAGTAGCAAACTGTGCTTGTTTAGTTCCAGGTTCGTACAATTCATATAAACCTAATTCTTGAAATACTTTTCTACCAGGAGATACAGAAGGATTAAGTCCTGCATTTTTAAATTGCTGACCTAATTCACCTTGAAACTGTACAATGTTTTCTGCTGTCTCTCTAGCTTCAACATCTATTTGTTCTCCAAGTACATTATCTAATACATATTGTCTTGCTTGTATTGGGTCATAACCTGATGCAACTAATCTTTTGTATTCATCTGTATCAGAAGGGTCAGTAGATAGTTTTAACCAACCTCTACCCAAATCAAATTGTTCGCCTGATCTAATTGCTTCCAACATTTTAGGAGTTCTTAATGTACCCTTAACTGCTTGTTTGTAAGCATCACTAAAAGACATATCTGGATTTTGGTCTTGTAATTCTTCTGCTCTAGCAAGTGCAGGAAATATAGCTTCGTATATATCTACAAATCCTGTAACAGCACCTCTAACTGTTGGTTTAAGTATATTGTCTATAGGACTACCAATAACTTGAAAAAATCTATTGTTCTTTACTTGATTAGCTAATGGGTTTTCTCCAACAAATCTTTTAATTTTATTAAACTGTGTTTCTCTTTGTAGTTCTATTTTTTTAGCAATATCAGTTAATCTATTGTCATTAAAACCTAATCCCATTTTTGCAGCAGCAGCAATAACACTAGCTGGTAAGTTAGGATAAGAGTTTGCAATACTTGCTGCTCTTTCTGCTTCTTCTTGTGAAACTACTGGAGATACATCTTGTTTAGATTGTAACTCTAATTGGAAGTTGTCATCAAACAAGTCATCATCAAAACCAAAATTTTTAATGACCATTAGTCAAAATCCACCAACTGAAGTAATGCAATATCGCCTGTCATAGCGTACATCTGATATATTAAATCATTTACATTTTGTTCTGGTGGTATAGCAGGTCCTGGACCTGGACCAAAATCTAATCCTGCTGTAACAGGTTCATTAATTCTTTGTGTTCCACCAAAGACATCTACATTAGGCATTGGTCTCCTCATAGCAGGTTGTGCTTGTGGAGTAGTATCTTTTGGTAATGGTGCAGCTTGTTGCTGTTGTGTT
>Ga0208162_1001867_pt1 | contig 10620 bp, 2 predicted proteins | sample CB_VirMetaG_4_FD_184539 | JGI IMG/M metagenome (GOLD analysis project Ga0208162, IMG submission 184539) | Freshwater to marine saline gradient viral communities from Chesapeake Bay - CB_1508_1M Viral MetaG (SPAdes) (version 4) | ecosystem: Environmental > Aquatic > Marine > Coastal | place: USA... | reverse complement strand
AGAACAAAATGGAACTGTTGGATCTGCATACAGTAACAGAGAAATTCTTTTTGAAGATCCCAGAAAGTTTAATATTAATGTTGGTTCTACAAAAACAACAAAGACATTTAGACTCAATCGTGAGTTGTATTTTGATCCTACAGAATCAGTTGGAATTGGAACCACAACAGGGATAGGTGTAGGTTCTACTATTGTGTTCTCCAATCCTGGAGTTGGTAAAACACAAATCTTCATTGAACCACAATCAATTTACATTCCTGACCATAGACTCTCTCTAAATGATAAGGTTTCCTATAATTCAAATGGTGGAACTGTTCTGACTGTGTGGAATGGTGTTACACCTTCTTATAGTTCAATTGATGATTTTGATTTCTTCTATGTTGCACCTCTTTCTAGGGACTTTATTGGAATTGCAACAAACAGAGTTGGATTAGGAACCACTGGTTCTTATGTTGGTGTTAATAGTGAAGCCGGTCTTCTATACTTCACAGATTATGGTACTGGTGATCACCATAGTTTCAAGACAGATCTTCTTAATGTTATCACTGGTCAGGTTGATAAGACTTCTGTAACTGTTTCTACAGCATCAACTCATGGTCTTCTTAAAAATGATAAGATCAATTTAACTATCAAACCAACTGACACTCAAACAATTATTGTCAAATATAATGACTATAACAGAAGAATTGTTTTTGATCCACAAGACTTCTCAGCATCTGACATTGATACAAAACTGAACACAATCTACTTCTCTGATAATATCTTCAGAACAGGTGATCGTGTTGTCCATACTGCAACTTCACCAGCAGGTGGTTTAATTGATAATGAAATGTATTATGTTATTGTTTATGATCGTTATAGAATTAGACTTGTAAATGATCTTTATCAGATCAACCAATTGAGTCCCAAATTTGTAGACCTAACCAGTCAATCAAGTGGCACACTGTCTAGAATTAACCCTCTTGTTGAAACTCACAGAAATAACAATCTGAAGTTTGATCTTTCTGATTCATCACTCTCTTTCATTTTGGGTGGTATCAATTACTCTGCATTTGATTTAAACATTTACAAATCAAATAATTATAGTGAAAGTTTCTACACCACTGAAACAACAAATGATTTTGAAGTAACAAAGTCTGGTAAAGTAGGTATTGATTCAACTGCAAATCTCACAATCAGAATTAGTGATCAAGTCCCAACTAATCTTTGGTATCAATTTGATTTAGATAACACCAATGTTATTCCTGTAGTTAAGAGTCAAATTGTTAAAGATTTGACTGTTCCTGGAAATAGTGAGATTGATGTTGTTAAAACATCTTATGATGGTGAGCACACAATTTCAGGAATTGGATCCACCACATTTGAGTTTAGTATCTCACAAATTCCAAGAGTTTTTGAATATAATTCAACAAATTCTAATTCCTCATACTACACCAAATCCAGAACAGTTTATGGTCCAATTAGAACAGTTGAAGTCACAAATGACGGTTCTGGTTATAGATCACTTCCTTCAATCCCCAAGGTTGTAAGTGGGTTTGGAACTGGTGCCATTCTTTATGCAGAGAGTAATGAAATTGGTGAAGTCTTACTTTCCAGATTCAATTCAGACAATATTGGATTTGATTATCCAACTGATAAGACACTCAACTTTGTTGCAAATCTTCCAGAGGTTCTGTCACTTGAATCTCTCACATCTTTTGAATCCATTGGAATTACTTCTTCAGGAAGAAATTATTTGACATCTCCTGACCTTGTTGTAGTTGATGGTTATACAAACAAAGTTGTTACTGATCTGGATATCAAATATCAACTTGGAGACAATCAAGTAAGTATTCTTCAGAATACTACTGGAATGTATAATGTTCCTCCAAGAATTATTCCTACAAATAATTCAAATGGAATTGGAATTTCTTCAATCACATATTCATCTAATATTGTTAGAGCATATCTAAACCAAACATTTAGTAATGCATCTGACTTCCCATTCAAAGTAAATGGAAAGGTATTGGTTGAAGATATTAATATTGGAATTGGTACAACAGGTAAAGGTTACAACTCATCTGATTATAACTATACCCTGTTTACAATTACTGGTGCAGATGGTCGCATTGGTGGAACAGGTGCATATGTTGAATACACATTGAAAGATGTTCTCAATAGTGGGGACATTCCAGGAATCATTATTAATGCAACTCTTGGAAGAGTTGTTCCAGAAGAACAGTTCCCAATCTTCAAATCAGTCCTCAAGACTAATGATTTCCTTGAAGGAGAGACAGTCATTTCTGATGGTTCAAAAGGAATTGTTGAAAGTTGGAAACCAAACATTGAGATGTTGAAGATCTCAACACCTAAAGAATTTGTTGTAGGTAGTGTTGTTAAAGGTTTAAGTTCTCAAACACAAGCAGTTATTGAGAAGAAGTTTGATTACAACGCACAAATCAACATTGGTGCTGGTGCAACTGTTATTGATGGTTGGCAGAGACAAACAGGATTCTTGAACAATGATCTACAGAGGATTCCTAATAATGAATATTATCAGAACTTCTCATACTCATTATCATCAAGAGTTGATTATGACACTTGGGAAGATCCTGTTTCTGCTTTGAATCATACATCAGGATTTGCAAAGTTTGCGGATTATCAAGCAGAAAGTGACAGTTCCTTGAGTGGATCTGATGTAATTGTTAGTACAGTCAATTCAGATGTTGACATTGTTGTTGATATTGTTGGAGAAGTTGATCTGAATTGTTATTCTGATTTTGACAATGTTACTGAAAGAACATCTTATATTGGTGGTAACCTTGTTTCATCTGAAATTGTATTTGAGAATAAAATTCTTACTGATTATTTCCAATCTGTAGGAAATAGAGTTCTTTCAATTGATGATTTCAGTGACACATTTAACAGTGAAGAAAGAAAAACAACATATGCTCAAGTTTTGAATGGAGATGAAAATCAAACTCTTAATAAAGTTATCACTTTTGTAAATGATCAAACTTTTGTCAATGAGTGTCAGTTTGAGATTATCTCACTTCTTCAAAATAATGGTGTTGGTTACTTAAACGCTTATGGTAAATTGTTCCCAGGATCTGATCTTGGAACCTTTGATTATCTTGCAACATCAACTGGATGGTCATTAGTATTTTATCCATTCTTCTATGAATATAGTTCTTATGATACCTCAGTTCTTAACTTCACAATTTTGAATGATAGAAATCTTGAAACAACACATGAGATTGGAAACATTGTCCAACAAAGAGGAGAATTGACAACAGTTGGTGCTGGAACAACCACAGTAATCACCACTATTGATTCTAACACATATAACTTTGCCAAAGTTATTACAATGTTGGATTTCAATGGTAATGATTATTCAACTGTTGAATTTAATATTGTATCAGATGGGAGTGAAGTTTATGCACTTGAATATGGATTGTTACAAAACAATTTTGGAATAATTGATTCAGACTTTGGTTCTTATTCTGTAGAAATGAATGGAACAGATGTAGAAGTTAAATTTACTTCAAATGTTGGATCAGCACTCACCTCCAAAACCTTTATTACATCTGTTTCTGGAATTGGAACCACAACTGGTATTGATTCTTTGGACGTTTCAAAATTAAGTTCTAATTATGTTTCAATTGCTGCCTCTACTTCTCCATCAGCTATAGAAATTGTAGCACTCAATGATCCATTCAAAGCTGGTTATCACATTGTTTGTGTGACAGATACAACCAACTCTGAATATGAAATGTTTGAGGTTGGAACAATTCAAAGTGATCTTGGTGAAAACTTTGTTGAATTTGCCAATGTGAGATCTGGTGCAAGTCTGGGTCAAGTTGGAATGACAACAAATTCTCTTGTTTATACACCAGAAGCAAACATTGATGTTGAAGTAAGAGTTTACGCTAATGAATTAAAGATCTTTGATCTAAATGAAAATCCCAATTCTATTGATATTGGATTTGATAGGATTGATTCCAATTCATCTACTTACAGAGGAACCAAATTAGATTTGACAACAGCATTTGGATTGAAACATGAAGGTCTTGAAATCTTCAGAAGATCCTTTGATGGTTCTAATTCTGGAATTGTTAGCACTACAGATAACGTTGTTAAGATCAACAATCACTTCTTCGTAACTGGTGAACAGGTTGTTTATTCACACGCAGGTGCTGGAACTTCACAAGCAATTGGAATTGCTACTACTACTGTTACTGGAATTGGTCTAACTGATAAACTTCCCAACAACTTGTTTGTAGTTGCTGTTGATAGTGGAAAACTCAAGTTCTCAAATACAGCACAGGATGCACTCAAAACTGAACCTGTCACCTTTGACATCACTTCTGTTGGTATTGGAACCTCTCACAGTATTACATCCACAAATGCAAACGCAAAGGCGTTGATTGCAATTGACAATATGATCCAATCACCTCTGAGTGATACTGATGTTGAAACTACTCTCACAGCTTCAGTTAACTTTGATTTGAATTTCCCAGTGGCTGGAGTCACCTCATTCAAAGCAGCTGACATTATCAAGATTGATGATGAGATTATGAGAGTTGTGGATGTTGGTGTTCAGGGACCCAACTATATGACTGTAAGAAGAGCACAGGTCGGAACACTGATTGCGGCTCACACTGGTGGATCTACAGTTACTAAACTCTCTGGTAACTATAACATTATTGGAAACACATTAAACTTTGTTGAGGCTCCATATGGTAATGTTCCACTAAGCACAACCACAGGTGATCCTGATTACAGAGATTGGACAGGAATTACTACACACTCTACCTTCCAGGGTAGAACCTTTATGAGGTCTGGTCAACCAAACACATCACAAAGTACCTATTCAAGTAACTATGTGTTTGATGACATTTCATCACAATTCACTGGTGTTACAAGTGTATTCACACTCCAGTCTGGAGGATCAAACACTGTTGGTTTCTCAACATTCAATGCTATGATTCTTGTGAATGGAATCTTCCAAGAACCACAAGGTGTTCAAGTTGGTCAGGGTCAATATCAAATCTCTGAAACCTCTGGAATCTCATCTCTCCGTTTCTATGGAACTGGATCTGACATTGGATACGATCCAAACAGAACAGATCTTCCTATTGGTGGATACATTGTTTCTGTTGGTTCTTCTGAAGGATTTGGTTATCAACCACTGGTATCTGCTGGAGGAACAGCAGTTGTTTCTGGATTGGGAACCATCTCTTCTATCTCAATTGGTTACTCTGGATCTGGTTATCGTGCAGGAATTCAAACAGTTGTAAATGTTGGTGTTCAAACCTACAGTGATGGAATTCCTAATATTGAGTTTATTGGAACCGCTGCAATTAGTGGTGGTAACATTGTAAGTGTTGCTATTACAAATCCTGGAAGTGGTTACACCTCAACAAATCCACCAGAAGTTATCTTTGATGATCCACTTTCTTATTCCAACATTGAGTTGATCTATAGTTCATCTTCTGTAGTTGGAAATGGTCAAAGTGCAACTGTTGATATTGTTGTTGGTCAAGGATCGAGTGTTATCAACTTTGAACTTAGACAAACTGGATTCTCTTATAAAAATGGTGACATTCTCACCTTTGCCGTTGGTGGTGATTCTGGAATCCCAACTGACACATCGAAACCATTTAGTGAATTCCAACTGACTGTTGAATCAGTATTCAGTGATTCATTTAATGGTTGGTCTGTTGGTGAACTGGAAGTTCTGGATAACTTTAATTCGAAGTTTGATGGATCAACGAAGTCATTCAGACTTTCAATCAATGATCAACCAGTTTCAATTCAAAAGGCAACAGGTTCAAATGTTGATCTTGAACAAACTCTTTTGATCTTCATCAATGATATCTTACAAGAACCTGGAAATTCTTTCTTCTTCAATGGAGGAAGCACAGTTGAGTTCGTTGAAGCTCCTGAAAGTGGAGATACATCCAAAGTTCTCTTCTACAAGGGAAGTGGAGACATTGATGTAGTCTTTACCAATATCCTTGAAACTATCAAAATTGGTGACACTGTTGACATCAACAACAACCCATCTAGGGGACAAGGAATTGCATTGGATCAAGATCCAAGAAATGTAACAGGAATCAACACAATTGATACCATTCAAACTAACACTTATGTTGGACCTGGTATCACATCAGATACAACAATTGTTAGACCAGTAACCTGGTGTAAACAGAGTGTTGATAAAGTTATCAATGGAAAACAGATTGGTAAGAATCGCAATGAGTATGAGCCAAACATTTACCCTTCATCATTCCTTATTCAACCAGTAAGTGTTGGTGCAACTGTCATCTATGTTGATAACGCTGTTGTTGGTTTCAACCCAGAAAATGAATCTCAAGTTAGAGATTTCCAAAATTACATTGATGTAACTTCACAAGATTCTATTGTTGGAGCATCTGCAACAGCAGTTGTTTCTGGTCTTGGAACAATCAGTTCTATTGTTATCTCAAACTCTGGAATTGGTTATTCTTCTGTTCCTGAGATTTCAATTGCTTCCCCATTAGGAATCACAACAAGAGCAACAGCAACATCAACAATCTCTGGTGGATCTGTTTCTTCTATCACCATTGTGAATCCAGGAAGTGGTTATACATCCACCAATCCACCTCAAGTGTTGATTGAGACACCCAAAACAATTACTGAAAAAGTTACTGTTGATTCTTATGAAGGTGATTATGGATTGTTAGTTGGATTTGGAGCTACAACAATTGGTTCACAAAATCAACTTATCTTTGATTTCTTCATTCCAACTGATTCTTATCTCAGAGACAACACTTATGTTGGAACTGCAAAAACAGTCAGTGGAATCACTACAGGTGACTTCTTCACAGTTTATAACTCCAATGTGACTAATGTTGATACTCTAACCTCAGAATACTCCTCTGGTGGAATTCTTGGTATCACAACTCAAAACGCAGATTGTGTTTATCAGGTCACACAGGCGTACTCATTGGAAACAAATGTTGTTGGACTGGGAACAACCACTGTAAGGAGAATCTTTACAAATGTTGGTTCAATTGGAACAGAAACATTTAGTTCTACATTGATTACTTTTGATTCCACAACATACACATTTGATTCAAGAGTATTCACTGTCTACGCAGGTGGAATCACCACAGCGTTCAATTTTGGTAACTTCTCTTGGGGTAAGATTTTCTTTGAAGATTCTATTGATAATGAGTTCTATTCTTACACCAGAAACAGTTACACTGGAATCTCAACTTCTGGATTGGTTCAAAGATTCAATCCATTGAAGTTTACTGATTACACTTCATAATAAATAGTCCTAAGAAAACTAACTAATCAAAATGGCAAGGCAAGGTATCTACACTGGAACATCGCCTAATGATGGAACTGGCGATAGTTTGTTAGATGGTGCTGTAAAGATCAATGATAATTTCAGTGAAGTCTATACTTTGCTTGGTGATGGGACTGCTCTTCCTGTTGGAATTGTAACCCAAATTACAGCGGGTTCTAACGTAAGCATTACAACTTCTTATGGTAGTGTTGAGATTTCAGCAACAGCTGGATCAGGATCAACAGCTAATGTTTCAGCAGACACATTAGTCGTTTCTGGTGTATCCACATTGGGTGTGGTTACAGGAGCAATTTATTATGGTGATGGTTCCAATCTTAGTGGAGTTGGTGGTGGTTCAACTGCCAATGTTTCTACAAACACATTAGTCGTTTCTGGTGTGTCTACTCTTGGAGTAGTTACAGGAGCAATTTATTATGGTGATGGTTCCAATCTTAGTGGAGTTGGTGGTGGTTCAACTGCCAATGTTTCTACAAACACATTAGTCGTTTCTGGTGTATCCACATTGGGTGTGGTTACAGGAGCAACTTATTATGGTGATGGATCAACTCTGACTGGAATTGTTACATCAATTACAGCTGGAACTAATGTTACTATCTCTGGTTCTACAGGAAATGTAACCATCAATGCATCTGGTGGCGGTGGTTCAAGTGGAATCAGTGTTGGTTATGCATCATCTAATGGTGGAACACCTATTGTTGTTGGAACAGCAATCACTCAAATCAACTTCATTGGTGCAGGTTACACCATCACCACACCAGTTGGTGGAATTGCAACAGTCAGAAACCTGAAGATGGATCTGAAACAGATCAACTTCACAAGCTCAAGTGATGGTGGCGAAAGCAATGAAGGAAGCCAAATCAGTTACACAGCAACAGTAGATGATTCAAATGCTGTATTTGCTATTGAAGATGATGGTGGTTTGACTGGTATTGGAATCAACTACTCAACAGGTGCAATGGGAGGAGGACAACAAGCATCTCCTGGAACATATACAGTAAAACTTAGAGCATCCACACCATTTGGAATATCTGACAGTTTCCCCGTCACTTTCACCATTAACGCGTTCTCTCTTACAATGGACACCATCTTTGGTGATGCTGAATCACTACTCGTTGGTGATGATGATGTAATAGATGCTCAGTATGTTGCTCTGGCTTCTGGTGGAGTTGTTGTCAATGATGGTGTCAACTATGTAATTGATAGGGACAATGATGTTCTTTCAAACGCTACAGAACACGCTCTTTACTATGATAACACCAACAATGCTTTGATTGGTTTTAGATATGATAGTGGAGGGTCGCTCAATGGTATTGGTAGATGGACCAGTGTAACAACTGCTGTTGACGGAACTGATGTTGGTTCTGGTTCAATGTGGACAACTGACTCTGGTAGACTTTCTGCTATTGGTAGCACACAGTCTTGTCTCAGAGGTGTCAATCTTGGCATTAGTACATTGGCAGGAATTGGAACAACCACTGGTGGTTTCCAACCAGTTTCACAATATAATGGTGCCTATCTTCACAGTCCATTCTATATGAGAATTGTTCCAAGTGATTCTGCTCTTGACAACTTTGGAACAGACATCACTGGAAGTGATTATTGGTCATATGGATTCACATTGGAAGATCCCTGGTTGTTGGGAAGCCCAATGCAAATGTTGGCACCAGAAAGCACAACTAATGGTTGGACCAGATTTGGTCTTACTAGATACTACATTGGAACCAGCGCATTCAATAGATCTTGCTATGGTAATGCCAGCGGTCTTTATGATACCACCAGTGGTTTTGATGCAACTAACATAGCCAGATATCAAGACCAAAATAATATTGCTCCTGCAGGTTCAACAGTTCAGGTATTCTACCTTGGTGGATCTCTCAATGATGTTCTGGTCTACATCAATGGCGAATTGGTCCTCACTAATACCAGTGCTTATGTTTATATGAAGAATTCTGGAAGCACATCACAACCAGCACTTTCATTTGGTGACATCTCCAACCAAACAAGTGAGAAGATCCCTGATGGTGAGGACGAGCTGGTAACTTGGTCTCCAAGAATTAGAGATTTGTGGATTTGTAATAGCGATGGACTTGGAACTGACCAAGTTGCTGGTATTTCAACCTTCAACAATAGAAACCTTGAAGAGTATGTTGGTTACAGCAGCATTACAACTTATATTACTCTGACTGATAGTGCAATTACTGCAGTCAAGGGAAATGTTTCTATTGCTAGAAGTGCAGTCGATTTCACATAGTAACTAAATAAGAAATAAACCCTCAAGATAATGTTTGAGTATTTTTACAATGAGATTCTAAGGTCCACAATCATTGGATTTGGATCTCTGTTTAATGGAATCAAAATCCAACATAAGGACTCAAGTGACGACACTTTCAGTGAAATTCAGGTCCCTCTTGCTTACGGACCAACTCAAAAGTTTCTTGCAAGGTTGCGACAGGAAGCAGATCTGAATCGTCCAACTCAAATTACTCTTCCAAGAATGTCATTTGAGTTCACTGGACTGACTTACGATCCAACTCGTAAGTCCACACAGATGCAGACCATCATCAATCAAACTCCTGATGGTCAAAACATCAAAAAGAACTACATGCCAGTTCCTTATAATATGTCAATTCAACTTGCCATCTATACCAAGTTGAATGATGATATGCTTCAAATTGTGGAGCAAATTCTTCCTTATTTCCAACCCTATTACAATCTTTCAATCAATTATTTGGGAGATCTGAAAGAGAAGAGAGATATTCCCATTCAGTTGGATAGCATCTCAATGGAAGATAATTATGAGGGAAACTTCGATACAAGAAGAGCACTATATTACACACTAAACTTTACAGCAAAGGTTTATCTGTTTGGTCCTATCACAGACGTTACAGACACCATTGTCAAGAAGGTTACTGTTGGTTACTTGGCTGGAGACAAGAACAACGCAGAAAGAGACATCACTTATCAGGTTACTCCAAGAGCAACCAAGGATTACGATGGAACTGTTGTTACAACCACAACAGCAAACATCGATCTTGGAGATGTCATTATTCCTGTCACAAGCAGTTCTGGAATTACTGCAGAGACTTACATTTACATCGGTCAGGAAGAAATGTTTGTCACTAAAATCAATGGCAACAACCTCACAGTTAGAAGAGGTCAAGACAACACAATTCCTCAAAAGCATGTTAGTGGCGCTGCTGTTTATAACATCACTGCCGCTGATGATGCCCTAATCGAATTTGGAGATGACTTTGGATTTAGTGGAACCGTGTTCTGAGGTT
>Ga0208162_1001865_pt1 | contig 10626 bp, 27 predicted proteins | sample CB_VirMetaG_4_FD_184539 | JGI IMG/M metagenome (GOLD analysis project Ga0208162, IMG submission 184539) | Freshwater to marine saline gradient viral communities from Chesapeake Bay - CB_1508_1M Viral MetaG (SPAdes) (version 4) | ecosystem: Environmental > Aquatic > Marine > Coastal | place: USA... | reverse complement strand
ATTTAGTTCGAGACAAGATTATTGACGACAGTACTGAGTTTACAATTGAAGAAAAAAATGATTAAAGAGCAAAATCCATTTGTACGTAAGTACATTGAAGAGAAATTCCTTAAGAAAGTTGACTGGTGTGTAGTTGACATGGGGGATGGAATGGTTCACTATCGTTTAGAAGGCGAAAGCCAACAAAGACGAATGTGGTGGTTTAATAATAATTGAAAATGAAAAGATTACAAATATTTGCGTTTGATCCTTGGAATAGCAAAAACCAGGACGTATCTTGGGGGGTAGGATATACTGATTCAACATTATATGAAATTGTAAGTGAGGCACGTAAGGATTATCCTCAACACCATATAACCTTATATTATGAAAATGGACATATAATTACTATGAACCCATTAAATAGAGAGCAAAAATACGTTTAGTAGATGAGTATTAATAAACCAAATATGGAATTTCATGATTTTGCTCCTGCACCAGCTGGATTTAAGTGGGAGAGGGATAAGGAAAATGGTAAATGGAAACTTATTCAAACCGATGATGGTATGAGTAGGGGAGAAGTCGCTCACCATATTAGTAAACGAACTACTCAACAGACGGTTAAGGATAAAACTAAATATTCTCGTAAAACAAAACATAAAGGCAATGAGCAAGAGTAAGCTAATTTATGAAATTAAAGTGATAGGAGATGTTTGGTTAAGAGTATCAACTGAAGAGTTTAATGCTTGGAATGGGTTGAAACGAATTTTATGTGAGGAAGATATAAAACAAGTAGATGGAAAGAAGTGAAACATGTTATGAAATACATTGGGGGCATAAACCAACATTATTTCCTGCTAAAATGTATGTGTTTGCTAAAAGTAAACCGGGGGCAATCAATTCAATTAAAAAACACTGGCATGGGCATGAATATGCTTGTGATACAAAAATAACCAAAGTAGTTAAAAAAGATAAGGATTTTAAACCTTGGAATAAATAAAATAAATTATGGCAAAAGTAAAATATGGTTCTGAACCAACAATAGCAAATAAGGTAAGACGTAAAGGGGTTCATGCTAAGTCTAAAGCATCAAAACATAAAGGTAGTAAAAATTATCTAAAACGTTATAAAGGACAAGGACGATAGATATGAGTAGTTTATTATTAGGGTTATGTTTAGCAGTAATTGTATTACCTGTAAACATAACTTTAACTATGATGTCTTTTAGACACGATCCTAAAGCGGTATTTTTATTTATTGGTGGAGCAATGTTCTTTAATTTAGTTGCCGCTGGTAGTTATGTTTTAGTAGTGGCTTCTAGAGCTAGTAATTTAAAGGAATTTGCTATTGGAATTGGGTTATCAATTGTATCTACTATGCTATGTAAAGTAATAATGACAATGAGAAACCTTCGTACCAGTGATCAAATTAAGGAATTAAAGAAATTGAAAGCTGAGATAACTCGATTGCAGAATCAGTAGGATACCTCAGATATCTTTCGTATATTCACGGCATATGGAAAATAAGTTACAAAATGGATGGGTACCTGATCCCCGATTACATGCAATCATGAGTTTTATCAAATCAGGTGTTAGAATTGTAGGTTATGGTTTTTTACCATTTAACATTATGGTAGCAGCTGGTTTACTAATAGCAGCTGAAGTAATTGGTATTGTAGAAGAAATGGTATAAAAATAAGTTATGAGACAACAAACAACAAGAGAAGACTTTATTAAAAATAAGACGGCAATTATGGACGAAAATCTAGAGCCGTATTTTATCACCAAGAATACTCATGGTGGATACAATGTATGTGTTGACATTAATACTACAGGTACCCCATATATAGATGTGATTTCACACCCATCTACTTTGGGTAGTGCAGTAAGAGTTGTTCTAAATAAGAAAAAAGGTGATGAAAAAGTTCACTATTCTTCTATTAAAGAATACGTTCAAAAGTATGATGATACTTTAGCTGAAATTCGTAGTGTATTGAACTTCTAGATATGTATAACCAAAACATATCGTGGGATTCGATTTAAGAGAGTTTTTAGCTGAAAGGAGATTATATGAAGCCGAAATGGCTTGTCCACTCCCTACTCAGGACTTAGAATTAAACACCAAAAATAGAAACTCAGCTATTAAAGCTGATTATATTCAATATGGTCCCCTTAATTTAGAGGATGAAGAATATTGGGAACGAGCAGCTGAGCACTGGAATACTACAGTGGAAGTAGCTAAAAAATCAAAATGTAAAAATTGTGTTGCATTTGACATTTCAGAGAGAATGTTAGAATGTATGCCTGGTAGTGTACAAAATGATGGTTACTTAGGCTATTGCTGGATGCATAGTTTTAAGTGTCATAGTGAGAGAACATGTTATACTTGGGCTTCAGGCGGTCCTATAGATACAAATAAGGTGTCACATGAGTGGCAAGAACGTAAAGAAAATAAGTAATTATGATTTATAAAGTAGGTTCGAGAGGACAAATAGTTAAAGATATTCAAGAAGTGGTTAAAGTACCCGCAGATGGGATTTTTGGCAAACAAACTGAAACTGCAGTAAAAAGATGGCAGGAAACAATGGGTTTAGTAGCTGATGGTTTAGTAGGGCCTGCTACGTTAGAAGCTATGGATTTATTAGATACAGACGTATCCGAACAAACTTATACAACAGAAAATGGATTAGTCATTCATCAACACTTTTTACCTCGAGGTGAATATTTAGATGGACCTACTAAGAAAGAATATTGTTTCCTTCACCACACTGCTGGATGGCACAATCCTTATAAGTGTATTGATTCATGGGGTAGGGATTCTAGAGGAAGAATTGCTACTGAATTTGTATTAGGAGGTGGATCTGTTAAAGGAAATGATGACACCTATGATGGTGAAATGGTTCAGGCTTTTCCTGAAGGAGGATATGCTTGGCACTTAGGAAAAAATGGATCTCAACACATGCATAAGCACTCAGTTGGTATTGAGATTTGCAATTTTGGATATGTGAAAAACGGAAAAACCTACGCAGGCACCACAGTCGCTGAATCGCAGAAAGTTGAATTACCCCAAGCATTTAGAGGATATAAAACTTGGCATCGTTACTCAGATAAGCAAATTGAAGCTACTAGAAAGTGGATTCTTTTCATTGCTGAAAGAGATAATATTGATGTTAGAGATGGTCTTCAAAAATGGATTAAAGCTGAAGGTGTCAAAGCATTTGATTGGAAAGAAGATGCTTACTATGGTAGAGTAAAAGGATTACTTACTCATACTAACACTAGAAAAGACAAAACTGATCTTTTCCCACAACCTGAGTTAATGGATATGATTTTATCTCTATAATATGAAAAAAATATTTTACTTACTTATGCTATTATTTGCTATTGGAGCATGTTCTACTGCTAAAATAGGATGTAAAGAAGAAGTCAAACAATGTTGTTCAAAATGATAAAGTTTTTAAAAAAAGCTTGGAAATTCTATTGCGAAATAGAAGATTTAAAAGTTAAAGCTCAAATCAAAGCTGGTAGATTATTTTTGTAATATCCGAGTAATAGTCTAGTAATATGACTAAAAGGTTCCGAAAATAGTTATAATAAAAAAGTAAATGAACTTTCTTAGGTTACTGTTATTTACATTAATTGTAAATACTGTATCTGCTGAGTCTGGGTTTGTTAGAGGTACTGTTGTAGACAGTTATTTTGGTGAACCCATTATTTATGCAGAAGTAAAAATTCAAGATTTAAATTTAACTACACTCACTGATTTAGATGGGAGATATTCATTTGAATTATCTCCAGGTACTTACACCGTCTCAGTTGAATACCTAGGTTATGCTAAGAAGGCTATAAATGGTGTTCAAGTTGAGGACGGTTTAGTTGAGTTAGTAGATATTTGGTTAGATGAAGAAAATGAAGTTATTGAAGAAGTTGTAGTTACAGCTGAACAAAATAAAAATAATGAAACAGCTCTTCTAACTATCCAGAGAAAATCAACAGTGGTTCTAGATGGGGTTTCTGCTCAAACTATTAGCCGTAATGGAGATAGTGATGCTGGTCAAGCAATGCAAAGAATCCCTGGCGTGTCTGTGGAAAATGGTAAATACATTTATGTTAGGGGTTTAGGAGATCGTTATACTAAAACTATTTTAAATGGAATGGATATTCCTGGTTTAGACCCTGATAGGAATACTGTTCAAATGGATGTTTTCCCTACTGCATTAGTTGATAATATAATAGTTCGCAAGACATTTTCTCCTGATATGCCTGGAGATTTTAGTGGAGGTGTTGTTGATATTACTACTAAATCATTTCCTGATAAAGAACAATTCAACGTTAGTTTTGGATTAGGTTATAATACTAATGCTACATTTAATAATGATTTTCTAACATATAAGGGAGGTAAATGGGATTGGTTAGGGATTGATGATGGAACTAGAGCATTACCTTCAGGATATGATTATGAATCAGGCCCATACCCTAACTTTATTGATGTTGTTACTGATAATCCTGCAATAGTGGATTTTACTCGTCAATTTAATACTACACTTAATAGTTACAAATCACCAGCATTTTTAAACACCTCACTTAACACAAGTTATGGCAACCAATATTCACTAGGTAAGAATACTCTTGGGTTTGTTACTGGATTCTCTTATCAAAATAACAATCAACATTTTGATAATGCTAATTATGGCGAGCATTTTAGATCGCGTAATCTACAGGTTAATACTTTAGATGAAGAACAATTTAGAATGTCTCAAGGGGTATTAAGTCAAAACAATGTATTGTGGAGTGGGTTAATGGGATTAGCTCTTAAGGGAAGAACATTTAAAATAACTACTCAATTATTCCATACTCAAAATGGAGAAAAGAGTGCGTCTACTCGTTTACAAGTGGATGGTTGGGATGACCAGAAAAGTGAGTTTACTGCCTTGACCTACTCTCAACGATCTATTACTAATTTATTATTAACAAGTAAGTTTAATATTAATAATTTAGATTTAGAATTTAAAAACTCAGCTACATTATCTAAAATTATAGACCCTGATTTGAGAGTAACTCAATTAGAGGTTAGTAATGGTGCTCTACCAGCGTTAAGTGGAGGGGGAGGTTCATCATCAGATCGTTTATGGAGAAATTTAAATGAGTTTAATAAGAGCCTCAATTTTGATGTTACTTATTCATTTAGTAAAAGAAATAAAATTAAATTTGGTTTAGGTAATACATTTAAAACTAGAACATTCGTTACTACTAGAGCTGACCATGTTTATGAAGGAATAATTCCAAATGGTGATCCTAACCATATTTTAAGTGATAGTGTGATATGGGATGGAACTGGAGATATAACTGATTCAACTGCTTATATTTCAGCACTTCAGGAACCACAAAACACCTATGATGGTGTAATTAATATCTTTAGTGCTTACTTAATGAATGAATTACCAATTAGTAATAAGATAAGATTAATTTATGGTGTTCGTTTAGAAAAAGCAATTAATAGATACACAGGTAGAAAGCAACAGGTATTCTACCCTACTGACAGTTTAAATAATGCTCGATTATTAGATGAATTAAATATTTTACCTTCAGTTAATTTAGTTTATGAGGTAATAAAAAATACTAACATTAGAGCCTCATATGGTAGAACAGTTGCTAGACCTAGTTTTAAAGAAATATCATTAGCTCAAGTGTTTGATCCTATTACTGAAACAACGTTTAATGGTAATATTAATTTAAAACAAACTGATATTGATAATATTGATTTAAGATGGGAATCGTTTTTTAATGATAACCAAATGATATCTGTTTCTGGATTCTATAAGCGATTTAAGAACCCAATTGAATTAACTATTCAGGATGAAGTAGCACCTCGTGAAATAACTCCTAATAATGTAGATAATGCCTTTTTAGTTGGTGTTGAATTTGAATTTAGAAAGAATTTTAATTTTATTCATAGATCTTTAGATAAAGTATTTTTAATTGCTAATACTTCATTTATAAAGAGTCAAACACAATACACCGAAGAACAATATCAGGCACTACTTAATAACGCTAGACCAGGTGAAGTAGTATCTAGAAATAGAGTAATGTTTGGTCAATCACCGTTTTTAATTAATACAAGTTTAGGTTATGATAATAATGGAACTAGTGCTATTGTATCTTATAATATTCAGGGTAAACGGTTGGTTGGATTAGGAATAGGTAGAGTACCCAACATTTATGAACAACCATTTCATAATCTTAAATTTAAAATATCTCAGAATTTTGGTTCCAAGGATCAATTTAAACTTAGCTTTAGTGCTTCTAATTTAATTAACGATGATAGAATCCGTTTATACGAGATTTATAATGGTGAATCAGGAACGTTTGCTCAAACTAGAGCCGGCAGAACATTTAGTTTAGGATTTAGTTATTCTTTTAATTAAAAAATTTGGCTACCTCAGAGGCAGTTCGTATATTTAGGTATAATAAAGGGTTATGAGTTCAATTATTAATACAATTATTAGTGCATTTAGGTTTATTACTGGTCAAGAATCTTATGATGAGATATCTGATAATGCAAAATTAGTAGGTATAGGTATGGTAGTGTTCCTTATTTGGTTTGCATTACTTATTACACAAGATAGCAACCCAGAATTACTTTAATGAGCTGGGGTAAAGCAATGTGGAGGTTATATAAGTTCTTAGTAGGGTTAAGCACCGCAGTTATAGCAGCAATAATCATATTTTGGATTATAACATTAACTAGTTGTAGTAAACAGAATTTAGTTACTGTCAGATATGAGATTTGTTTAGATGCTTACCATGAACATTTTTTCCTAGAGCGTTATGATGAACATGTGTGTTTACATATTGAAGGAAATTGTGATGTAGATACATTAACAATTAAAGTAAAATAGGTTATGAAAGTAATAGTAGAATATATTAGTGGTAAAGTATTAACTTACAGTATTGTTCCTAAGAAACGAGGTAAAAATGAAGTACTCAAGGAACATGTTAAGGAATTAATTAATGGTCCTAGAGTTAAATCTTATAAATTTGTAGAACCACAACGCACTCAAGGAGATGGTAATGGTGAATCTAGAGCATTTACTAATAGAAATGAACACGAGAATATTCCTATGCCTATGGCAATAGCAGATGAAATTGTTTTTCATGCTAAGGGTACTGGTAAAGGATTTACTAAGGAACTTATTGATCGTTGGAATGAACATTTAGATTTTGATCTACATACTAAAATCAAACGATATGGTTTCTCGGGTTCAAGTCGTCTCAACACTATTTTTGAAATTTAATTTGGTTAAGTCAAGTAGAATTCGTATATTTAAGGATAATAAAGGTCATGAAAAACAAAACATTCAACGATATTCAATTTACAACCCACCCAAATGGGTATGGTATTGCAGGTATACTAGTAGTAAATAATTTTACCATAAGTGTAATTGCAGGCCCAGGGTACTACAGTTTCCCTAAACAAGATTTTAAATCACCAGATAAGTTTTCTGCATTTGAAGTTGCAATATGGGATGCTGATGGTGAATTTATAACTCAAGATATCTTTCCTGGTCATGAGAATGATGTTATAGGTTGGTTGAGTAAAGATGATATTAATGATCTTATTCTAAAACTAGAGGCACAAAATGCTTGGATACCTGAAGTATAGTTCGTATATTTAGGTATAATAAGGTTAAATAATAAAGGTTATGAATATTACAGATTTTAAACAAGGTAAAAAAGGTGAATATAGATTTGTTCTTAAGCAAGCTAATGGATTTGGAATTAGTGTTGCTACACCAACTATGAATTCTACTTTCAATATGGATTTAGAAATGACTTTAGCATTAGGTAAAAAAGGAGTTGTCCAAACAGTTGAATTCAAAGCTGAAGATAGTGAATATTGGTTACCTATTTTTAAGCGTAAAGGTAAGAAAATTCAAATTGATAGAGAATTGTTAAACGTTCTTACTGTAGGAACTATTAATTCATTATTCCAGAATACTGAGTTATACAATCAAACCCAGTATAAATTAAATGGAGCTAAGACATGGGCTGATTTAGCTTATGGTAAAAATGAAGTTGAAACTGTTAAATAAATAGGTTATGAGAGGTTATAAAACATTCGAAACACAGAAATTCATCAATAGAGACGTTGCCATTAGAGCATTTATTGATAATTGGGGTTACAGTGATGATTTCGCTGATTACACCCCATCAGCTACTAAATTTTGGACATTCAATCGTTTGCAAAAGGTATATGATGACCATTGTGAAAATTATGTTAAAACAGAACATGGTCGTACCCGTAAAGAAAATATAAGATAAAAATGGAAATTCGTATGACAGAACAACAGAAACAAGCGTTCATTAAGGAACAAATTGTAATGTATGTTAGAGAAAATTACCCTCAATATAAAATAGACGATCAGGGTGATAATGTAGTATTTGAAGGTAAAGAACCTGCTGCTAATCTAGTTTACGATACTATTAGGTGTGTTGTTGTTCCCTGGTCATTAGGAAAACAAGTAGATAGCATTGCATTAGCTCAGATACAATCTAAAGTAGCTGACATTGAATCAAATGTTTATAATTGGCAGTAATGGATGTTAGATTAATAGAAGAAATAATGTACGAAGCATACAGACAAAAAGTACATTCAGATGTGACTAACGAAGCACATAGATTAAAAGTTGAGAATCCTAAATGGGATACTGATTCAAGATATAAAATAGCATTTAAAAATATAACAGGTAAAGAATGGAAGTAAAATACATATCACTATTTGATTATTTAGGTAAACCTGCTGGTAAAGAAGTAGGTGGTAGAGTAAATGAGCGTGCCCGTGAATTTGGGATAACATGCTTAAAACGTTTTGTTAGGAATAAAAAGTATGTAGGTAAAGTAAATCTATATCCTGAAGCATTTCTAGAGTATTATTTTAATAACTCAAATAACATGAATACTACCCATGAGAAGACCTTGGTTTAAAGTTATATTTTCGATAGCAATCATTATTGCTAGTATGCCTTCTGTGATAACAGATATTAGAGAAGGGTTTAGTGGAACGTATACTCATTATGGTACACTCCTAATTGGTATTAGTTATTTTATTGAGTCGTTATTTTGGGTACTTGAAATGTGGATTAATGATGTTAATAGAATGGTAGATGAAAGTCTAAAAGGATATAATTACTTTGAAACTGAAGAATGGAATGATATTCAGAAATGGATAATAGATCCTGAAGCAGGTAATAAAGATGCTTGGGATAAAGAATGGGATAGAACAAATAAAGATAAATAATATGAATATGATTTTAGACACTATGTTATCAGGACCAGAAGCAATGTTAATAATTATTTGTACTGGTTTTATTTTAGGTATGTTTTGGCATGCAGGAAATAGAATAAGTGAGGAGGAAGGGTTTGATGTAGATTATTTTGATGATAGTGAGTTATCGGAGGAGGATTTTATTGATGAGGATGATTCGATTAATAATTTTAAAGGCATACTATGAGAGATGAAATTATAATACCAGATATAGACTTACCAGACATGGATCAATTCTCAGATGGCACATTTAGAATCCTCAAAACAATGGAGAAGGAAGATGGTGAAACCACATTTGTACTAATGAATGATGGTCATGGAGAAATACTCACACTACATAGTTGGGCCGAAGCACAAAAATTAGTTTGCGTTCTAAATGCCAATACTGATAGTGGTTGGGAATATAGTATTATGAGAACGGGACAATGAACATATACAACAGTGAAATCATAGAGCAAATGTATAATAAGGCTAAGGAGGTTAATAAACTAAGGGAGTTCAATGAGGAAACTGCTCGTCTACAATATGCTGATTTGAGTATGTCAAGAATAGAGGCAATGCGTCGCGCATTAAAGAAAATACTAGACGAACAATGATTAACTGGAGGTTATTCATTATAGGATGTATGTGGTTTGCTTTTGCTCAAACTATAACTTGGTTCACTTCAAATTTACAATTAATTTACCCTGCACTTAGGTCGTGGAAGGGGACGTTAGGAATGGTGGTTATATCAATGCCAGCTACGGTGGGGTACATTTATGCGACGAGGAATCTCTATACGGCGATGAACGATTCACTATGGAGTGTTAGACTAATAGGTTTCTCAATGGGTGTTCTCACGTTCACTGTACTAACGTACATTTATATGAAGGAGGGACTCAACATGAAAAACACCATAACACTAGGGCTATCAATTATAATTGTGCTAATGCAAGTGTTTTGGAAGACCAAATAAACATAATATGAGAGAAGCAATAATGCATACCTTAGGTTTATGTGGTGAACCTCATGCTAGTATTATTACATTGTGGGCTCCAATTACTTATATTGTAGGAGTGTTCGTTATGTGGTGGCGTGATGTGTTTGCAAGGAAATAATGTGTATCACGTTCACTCAAGGTTCAATGTGTCCTAAGTATAAAGTGCAATAGCATGTGAACTGTAGGTTAGGCACACGTGAGATGGAGTTTAGGGCGCCCTAACCCCTTTTCCCCGGGGCCCCAAATCTTTTCGAACGAAAAAAATATATACTGTTTGTGCGCAAATGGTTGGCTACCTGAATGGTTGTTCGTACATTCATGTCAATAAAGGTTATGGATATGAA
>Ga0208162_1001864_pt1 | contig 10627 bp, 22 predicted proteins | sample CB_VirMetaG_4_FD_184539 | JGI IMG/M metagenome (GOLD analysis project Ga0208162, IMG submission 184539) | Freshwater to marine saline gradient viral communities from Chesapeake Bay - CB_1508_1M Viral MetaG (SPAdes) (version 4) | ecosystem: Environmental > Aquatic > Marine > Coastal | place: USA... | reverse complement strand
GCTTGACAGCGAGCTCATCCCAGATGTGGATGGTATCGCCTACGCGGCTTGCGAGAACGCCCGCCATGATGCCGACGTTGAAGTCAGTGCCCCAGTAGATCTCGCCTCCGGTGTCCTTGACGTCTTCAGAGATGTTGTCGTCGCTGAAATCGGGATAGACCCTGCCAGCGAGGGTCTCAAAGCTGGCGAGGAACTCTTGGCGGAAGGTGCGTTCATCAAGGGTGCGGCGTGCTGCCTCGATTTCATCGGCAGGGACATTGCCTCCTTGGATGGTTGTGTAGGAGAAGGTTCGCCAGTCTTCTTGATCTTGGGCTTGTTCCCAGAGATCGTGAAACCAGTTAAGACCGGCAGGGGTGGTGATAAACCAGGCGGGACCGCCTTGGTCAGACAGTGCAGGACGCAGGACCATATCCCAAGCTTCCTGCTTGACGTAGGCAGCCTCGTCGATGATCAAAGCGCTAAGGCTGACACCACGAAGGCTGTCGGCTGACTCGGCGCCCTTTAACGAGATGACGCTGCCATTGACAAGTTCAAGGCTGAGTTCGGATTCGTTCTTTTTGGAATATGCCTCTGGCGGGACCATGGCGCGTAGCTGACGCCATGCGATCTGCTTGGAGGATTTGTAGGTTTGGCTGACGTACCAGCAAAGGCTGCCGGGGTTTTCGATTGCCCAAGCGACAAGGCGAGCAATGCAGAGATAGGTCTTGCCGAAGCGACGACCAGAGCAAAGGAGCTTGAAGCGCTCTGGGGAGTCCCAGACCTCGCGCTGCGGAGGCGTGAGGCTATTGATGAGCTGAGAGGTCAGAGGCGAGAGATCAGTGACCTCGGTGACGGGCACAGGCGACTCTAGGAGTTTGCCGCCAGGGCAGGCGTCTAGGAGGCTCACTTGGTCAAGCCAATGAGTTCGGCTTGAAGCCGCAGGGCATTGATAGCGACCTGCATTTGCCCACGCTTTTCAGCTTGCATCCGTATTGAACGGAGCCCAGCGAGGGCTTCAGCGAGGAATTGTGGGCGCGAGAGCTCACAGTCTTCTTCGATCTTTTTACGAGCGCGCTCGATGTAGGTATCAGCAGAGCGAACGGAGACGTGCCAGTTATCTGCCGCGAATTGCAGGATGTCAGAGCGTGATCTGCCGTCTACGAGAAGCCCATAAACGGTGTTGACTCTGAATTCTGTTTCGGCTGCAGTCGATCGCCCCGACACTGAAGTATTTCTTCCCTGCTTAAAGAGTACAAGAAGGATAAAAGTTATTGAAGGCGACGGAGCTGATTGATTTTTGGTTCAACGAGGTGATGAGAGGAAACGACCCCGCAGTTGGTGCCGATGCAAACGCGAACGCAACCGTCAGGCAAGTTTTCCAAGGTCGGCTGGACAGAGGAAGCGGCTGATTCGACCAAGTGGTTCAGGCGCTCGCGGGGGCTCTGGGTCATTGATCTGGTGGTAGCGGGCTAGGTAGTAGTCATCCCACAGCTTGAGGATGGCTGCGATTTCCTGATTTGTCGGTTTTGTCATGGATTGAGCAGAGGACGGCAGCGGCGATGGCTTCGACGGTGGTGCGCGAGCAAGAGCCCTGAGAAGCCTTCAGAGCGGCTGTAACGGCGTTCTGGTACTGCCTAAGGGTGAGAGGCGGGAGCTCGGGCTGAACGCCCGGTGTGGGGTCTCCTAGGGCGCGCAGGCGAACAAGCTCAGAGCGGGAGAGCTGGAGGGCTTTGGCTTGGGCGTCGATGTGGTCACGCTCTTCGGGCGTGAAGGAGATTTTGGCAACGATTCGGGTCATGTCAGAAGGGGAGGGGTTCTTCGGCTGGCTTGCTTTGCGGGAAATCGCGCGGGCTGACGACTTCGACCTTGGGTTCAGGGGGAATGTCGCGCAGCAGGTTCCGGTACGCCTGCGGGTTGATGTGTCCCGGCGGCGCCTTGTCCAGGTCTTCCAGGGTGCAGCGGTTGGCTTCGATCAGGCGCTGTAGCAGCTTGCGAGCGCCTTCAGGGGTTGAGATGCGGGTGAGTGCCATTAGTCGAAAGCTTCAAGGCGTTGACGTTCTTCTTCTGCCCAGGGGTGGCGAACCCAGCGACCAAGACCGCGAGAGCCAGAGGCGCCTGGGATGGGCGGGCAGTAGGTGCAGTAGTACCCCTCTTTGTCGTACATGCCAATGGCATGGTCGGTAGCGACGGGGCTGTAGTGGAAGCGAGCCTCGCCGAGCTCGGTCTCGCCAAACATCGCGGAGGTAGCGATGCGGTAGACGGATTTAGGGCTGATGCGTTCTTTGTTGTCAAAGACTTGATGAACGCACCGTCCGCGATTTGCGTAATCGAATAGCGGCAGCGACATCAGAAGACGTAGTTGGCGTGATTGATTGTTTGCTGCCCGACAGGGCGATCGTTGACAGTGGCGTAACGCTCGTCGCGTAACCAGCGGAAGCAATCAGGCAGAGGGCTGACGAAGGTGTCGCCTGCGGCTTGCTGATGCTCTATTTCAGTTTCGATAGCTTTTTGGATCGTGTCCTCCGATTCGGTCCGGATTGTTTTCTGCCACTGGCTGAGGGCTTTTGGCTTGGACTGGCTGGTGGCACGGATGGGTGCGGAAAGGTAGGTCTTCCAGAAGCGCTCGAAGGTTTCGCTGCCTTTTGCCCTGGGCTTGCGCTTTTGGGGCTCTGACACGGCTGCAAACTCGGTTTGCAGCTTTAAGAGTGGGTTGTTGTTAATGGGTTCTTGTTCATGGGTTTTTGTTAGTGGAGCATTTTTGCTCCGGGTAGGTGGAGCATTTTTGCCGGGGGTACCCGGGGCATTTTTGACCCGGGTCATTTTTGACCCCAGTCGTTTTTGCTCCGGGTGGTCGACGCGGATGTGGTAGACGGTGGTGCGCCCTGGGCGCAGTTCAACCTCAACCCAGCCGGTTTGAACGAGTGCAGAAAGGGTGCGTTGTACGACCTTTTCGCAGATGCCGGTTTCATGAGAAATCGTTGGCACCGATGCAAAGCAGCCTTGCGAAGAATTCCAGCCGTGGCGATGCAAGCACGCATAAACACCCCAGACCTTGTAGTCAGGATGGGTGTCCATTAAGCGGTAAGGAATTACTGCAAAGCCGCTGGATTTGACTGTGGCTCTCATGTAAAGTTGCGGGGCAAGAAACGGTCTTTAAGCCTCGGGTCGCGCCGGGGCTTTTTATTTTGGCTGGGATTATTTGGTTTGTCTCGCCTCCCGCTCCAGCCGCTTGACGCCCTGGTCGAGGATTTCGTTGACGAAGGCTTTGCGGGTCAGGTGAGAGGGCTGAAGGGCGTCGATCCGCTCCAGAATCTCGTGTGCGATTCGGATGGTGACCCCCTTCGTGCCTGGAATTGCCATGGCTTGAAAAAGCGCTGAAACGGCGCTAAGTTACAGCACCTTTGCGGAGCTGGCAAGTTGCTCGACCCGATCGCCGACCTGGAGTTTTTCGAGGACCTGCACCGATATCGGTACAAGGGGCGGTGGATGCCGTTCAGCGTGTCCAAGATCGCCAGCCCGTCTGATCCGGCTGCGGAGCGTCGTTTCGCAGAAACCCGGCACATCTGGGAGCCGAGGGGCAACGCCGTCCATACCTACTGCGAGACGCTGCTGAAGGGCGGGATCCTCTGGAAGGACGAGTTCAAGGACTGGACAGACGAGCTGGACGACTGCTGGCTCCTGACCGAGAGCGAAGCGGTGGCGGTCGAATATCGGCTGTGCGATCCGCGCAAGGGGATTGGCGGCAGCTTCGATTTCTTGGTCCGTACCAGCAACGGCAAGCTCGCCTTGGGCGACCTAAAGACTGTCGGCAGCGACAAGGCGGTCAGCCAGCGCCAGCCTGCGAAGGCGCAGTTGGGCGGCTACCTGGCGATGCTGATCGACCACCATCCGGAGCTGACGGTCGATAGCTGCTACACGCTGGTATCAGGACCTGGGCGGTATCGGCTAATTAAGAGCGAGCCAGACGAGTGCTTGATCGAATGGCTGGGCGCCTGGGATGCCTTCAAGCTGATGAACGCGCCATTTTGAGCGAGCTGAACTGGACGGAGATCTTTGAGCGCTGCCCGCACCTGGCGCCGCCTGGGTACGAAAAGGCTGTACAGGCTGGACAGGAACGGAGCAAGGAGCGGTATGAACGCCTGGGCAAGAAGCGCGCAGGCACGAGCGGCAAAAGCAAGGGCGGGAAATTCCCAGGGTTAAAGCACGGCGCGGATTGATTTCGGCAAAGCTGCAAATCGGCGCCGAAAGGGCTTGCGCCAGACAGACAAGCATGGCAAGGTGGCTAAGCCACTGACCACCCAATGCGCAAGCCTCGCCGCCTCCGCAACAACCCCGGCAAAGCAGTCCCCGAAGAACTGCTGTTCACCGCTTTCAAGTGGGAAACCATGCGCGAGCGGTACTTCACCAACATCCACCGCCTAGACGACGCAACGGAAGCCCGCTACCTGCGGACGATCTACTCAAAGCGCCTCTGGGATGAGTGCGGCATCTCCATCGACCTCAAATGAAATCACAAGCCATCCGCGACGCTGAATATGACGTCGACCGCCTTTTCACTTGGGCGGACAATGAAGAGCACCCCAGCACCTACCTGATTTTCTTGGTGCTGACCGGGCACATCGAGGCTGACTTCATCCGCCCCCTGGGGCACTTGGAAGCCAGCCTGCTTGCCAAAGCCCTCAAGGCTTGGACGACTTATCCCGTCTACATCAACGACCTGATCCACAAGCATCAACGAGAAGTCGCATGACCACCTTCCCGAAATCCATCGAAGCCCCGATCGAGCGCTTCTTTCATACGCCTGTCTCCTGGGACAAAGGCGTCAGAAACGGCGGCATGACCGCTGTTATCAAGCACCCCGACGCCAACTGGAATGACGTGCTTGTTTATCAGCCCGACAGCCCAGGGGAGAACTGGTGGGACCTTGTCCCGCGCAATGCTGTCATTCGTGCCTCCATCCGCGAGCCTGCCAAGAAAAACCCCAAAGACCTGATCGCTTTCGCTTTGCCGCTCAAGAACCAGCCGAGCGCAACTCAGGAGCTGATCAAATCACTTCAGAGCGAGGAGATCACCGAGGAGACCAAGCCAGGGCTGACTGATGGTGACAAGCTTGAAGAGCAGATCCAGAGGGACATCAAGCGCAAGCAGGACCGCCAAATCCAGCTAGCCCAAGCGAAGCGCCTGCAGCGCTTGGCATTGATGGGCGAATGGCTTGAGAGCAACGAGAAGGCGCTGGTGATGGCGCAGGGCATGATCTGCAACGCCTTCTTTGAATGGTGCGAAGACAGCTCTGAGGAAGCTGACACCAAGTGCCTTCACGAGATGATGGATGCCATCCACTACATCATCGAAATTGGGGGCAAGTTGCGCAGCAACTGCTGGTGCCCAGATAAGGAATACGACGGCGCCCTTTACTACCACGGTCACGACGGGCAACCTGTCAAAGTCATCGACTTGAACGAGCTGCCATGACCGCCGGTGCTCGACTAATTTTTCAATACCTCCGCGCAATGGTGGCGGGGGAGCCAAGGCTTCAGCCGATCTTGCGGATGCCACTGTCCGCCGAATCGCGGGAGTATCTATTGAACATGGAAGTCGAATGGCAGGTGGCGTTGCTTGAGCATTGCCTTGAGCTGCCGCCTGGTAAATACCGGCGCAACTGAAGCTGGGGCATTGGGAGGAGTTGTACAAGGGCTCCGCGACTGCTGCCTGCGTAGGGGATGCCCACTGGTCGGGCTAACTGGTGGGATCTGTACTCCCAAGCGCAAGAAACCAAGGTTCCCGTCGAGGACGCGGTGTGGTTCCAGGGTTCCGGCTTGTTTCCCCATTTGGCACCGCGCAAGCGGTCACCCATGTAAGCCCCCAGCCAATTCTCACACTGGACCAGGATCGCTGATTCGGCGCCGATCTGGATCCATACTGTGTTCATGAGGCAAGCGCCTCACGCCCATCGCGTCTTTCACATGCTTCCCCTTTCACCCCGCGAGTTCCCCGAGCTCTCCACCGAACAAGAGCGGCAGATGACTCAGGAGGTCGCCGACGAGTTCAGCGACTACATCAACGACGACCTCTACGACCTCCTCAGCGACTACATCGCCGACGTTCTCAAAAAGAACAACATCGACCTCGACAGCCGCGAAGCTGACGACCTGTTCCAGGACATCTCCAACCGGATCACCGTCAACGTCACTGTTAAACGCTGAGCCATGAAAATCCCCAAGTTCACCTTCACCGAAGGCACCCTGCACACCATCAAGATCTACGACGATGATCTCAAGGTTGTGCTCCGCGCCCTCGACGTGTACGCGGAACAGTTCCCCGCCACCGCCCAAGCCGTTGACAACGTTAAGCGGGTACTGACCTGGGACCTCTGATTGCACCGCCCCCTTCGGGGGGCTCCCACCCATTGCGTTCTCACCATGAAAGACAAACTCGGCAACATCGCCTGCTTCCTGATCGCCGCCGCAGGCTTCGCCTTCATTGGATTTGAAGCCACCGCCCATCACGGCAGCACCCACAGCGGTACCCAGCCATACGTCCGCGTCGCTCCGGAGTGCGACAAGTGACAACTGACATCACCACCGCGCAGGACCTGATCGACGCTCTCCTTCATCTCCGCGAAGAACGGGCTGACTTGGACGCCAAGGAAGCTTTTCTCAAGGAACAGCTCTCAGGCGCCATCGCTATGGGCGAGCTCGATGCCTTCCAAGCCGAAGACGGCATCTTTCAGTTCAGCAACGCCAAGTACACACGCTGCGAGCGCAGCACTTACAAACTCAGCAAGGAAGCCCAAAAGGCAATCAACGCCATCAAAGAAAAAGACATCGACGCTGGGCTCGCACAGCGCAACGTGACAACGTACTGGCGACTAGACAGCCAGATCTGATTTCACCGCACAACTTGCTAATCAAAAAATGTACAACGCAGAAGTGCTTTACGTTATTGAGCACGTTGACTCTGGCATGACAAAAATTGGCATCACTGGTGACTGGTTTTCTCGATCCAGAGCCTTAAAGTTGCACGAAAAAACAAGGCTAGTTGGGTTGTTTGAACCAGGCGACATGCAAGAGGCTGAGAAGGAACTCCATGCGCTTTTCCGAAAAAACAGGCTTCCTGGATCAGAGTATTTTTCTTTGACGAAGGCTCAACAAGAAGAGCTTTTAGCAAGAGCCAGAGAAGATTACCGAGAGATGGAGGACCTTACAGGTATTTATCGCCAAATGACCAACAACAGTCACATTGACGTGACGAAAGCAATCCACTTGTCGGCACATGACTGGACAAGGCTTAACCGTACATCCTGGAAGCGGATGATTTCTGATATCTGCGACTGGCCGGACGACGACTTAGACATTGAAGCTGAAAACAGCATATGCAAAAAACAGATTCAAGAAATGGCAAAAGAAATCAACGATGCTTGGGGTCCTGGCGCTTCTGAGCAAATAGCCTCGGAGAGAATATGCTTTGAAATCTTTCGCCACCACGCAGTAAGCCTTGATAAAAAACTTTTTACAAGGTACTCGTACGGGAGAGGTTATGGCCTTGGGTTCTACTTAAAGCCAGAAATTGCTGACAACTTGTTTGACTATCTGACTTTTACTCCAACCCTAGAAAACGCAGACATTAAAGTCGCTGGAGTAAAAGCAGAGCTGGAGACTATCCGTTTTTTCCTGAGAAGGTGGGCTGGTTTCAGGGGCAAAAAGTATTGCGATGAGGCGATGGAGGCACTTGTTAAATGGAAAAAGTTTAGCTACTATTTATCCTGCCTCGGACCAATGACGGCTGACTGGATTGACTGATTCCATCACCTTCACAGTCCACGGCATCGCCGCACCTCAAGGCTCCAAACGCCATATCGGTCGCGGAGTCATGATCGAATCCAGCAAGAAGGTGAAACCCTGGCGGCAAGACGTCAAATACGCCGCCATCGAGAAAAAGCCTGCCGATTGGGATACGGCAGCACCCATGATCCTCTCGGTTGTTTTCCGCTTCCAACGACCGAAATCGCATTTCAACAAAAGTGGCTTACGCTCGTCCGCCCCCCCGCACTGCATGTCTGCTTCAAATGGTGACTTAGACAAGCTCCTGCGAAGCACAAATGACGCCTTGACTGGCACACTGTTTGACGATGACCGCCAGGTCGTTTCCATTGACGCAACCAAGCGTTACTGCATAGGAAACGAGCCACCCGGCGCGATCATCACGCTCACTGCGCTTACACCCACCAAATGACTATCCCCAACCTTGCGGGAGTCATCAACAAAGATGACGTCTTCCGCAAAGGCTCTGGCTCCTATGCCGCTGATTACGTCAGTTGGGCACGGATTGCCAACCACCTCCATACAGCCGCTCCAGGCTGGGAGTTCCACCTGAAGCCTGCGCCTGATGGCGGGCACGTCTGGCAAGCACCGGACGGCTCCGCTTACCTGGTCAGCTACTTCACCGGACCCGAAGACCAGGCGACCCCGGACTTTGTCTACCCCTGCCAAGACAACCGGAACCAGCCGATCAAGTTCGACAAGGTGAGCTGCCGGACCCTTACCGACAGCCATCGTCGCGCCCTCTGCGCCAACGCCGCCTTCACGTTCTCACTGGGCTATGAGCTCTGGGCACGGGAAGAAATCGAAGAAGCAAAAGGCGAGCCTTTGCCCACTGTTGAGGCACCTGTCGAAGCCAAGCCAAAGCCCAAAGCCGCTGCTAAACCGAAGAGTCAACCCTCAGAGTTGACCGCTGAGGAGACGCCGTTGAGCGACGCTGACCTGAACACGATCCGTTCCCTTCTCAAAGAAGAGCCGGTCGCTAGCAGGAACAAGATCATCAAGGCGTTCATGCAGGAGTTCAAGGTGCCCGATGGCGAGCTGATTACTGCTCACATCACCCTGCCCAAGCACCAGCGGTTTATCACTGAGCGCCTCTCCCGATAGCGCCATGAATGACGAGATGATGCACGCCCAGATGGCGGCTCTTTACGCTCAACAGCGCCGAGACCAGAAACCTTTGGATCATCTTGAAACCATCCTGCCTCCTCAGCTTTGTGAATCCGTGCGGCATTACGCCGAATCACGCGACTACACAGCGACGCAGGCTTTGTCCCACATCGTTTCTAAATTCTTCGGTCCATGCTTCAAATCACCGCAGTCGGCAATCTCGCAGCCGACCCTGAAGTCCGCCAGGTAGGCGACAACGAAGTCGCCAACTTTACGATCATCTGCAACAAGAAGATCAAAGGCGAAGAGCACACGTCAGCGCTGCGCTGCGCAGTCTGGGGACCCCGCGCCAAGGTTGTCACCGACTTCCTGAGCAAAGGCTCCCAGGTCACCGTCACTGGTCAGGCTTATGTCGAGACCTACGAGACGAAGACCGGCGAAACCCGCGCCAACCTCAACGTCGCAGTGAACGATTTCTCACTGCCTCCTAAACCTCGGGTTGAATCCGATTCAATGCCGTTCTAGTGTCCCGGGGGGCTTGCCCCCCTTTTTTATGATTTCATGCCAGACCCGCTCCGCGATTACCTAAATCAGATCGGCAAAATCCCGCTCCTGACTGCAGCGGAAGAAATCGAACTCGGCAATTCCATTCAGCGCATGATGCCGCTACTGGACAAGCCGGACTTAACCAAAGAAGAGCAAAAGGTCATCCGCATCGGCAAGCGCGCCAAGAAGCGCATGGTGCAGGGCAACCTTCGCCTCGTAATCAGCGTTGCCAGCAAATACAACAAGATGACCTGCCGCCTTTCGATGCAGGACCTGATTCAGGAAGGCAATATCGGGCTGATCCGTGCCGTCGAGATGTTCGACCCCAGCCGGGGGTACAAGTTCTCGACCTATGCCTACTGGTGGATTCGCCAGGGCATCATGCGCGCGACGCAGACACAAGATCGGATGATCAAGCTGCCTAGCGGTGCTCCAGACGGCTTACGCAAGGTCAGGTATTTCATGATCGACTACCAGCGAGAGCATGGCGTCATGCCAACGCTCAAGCAGTGCGCTGACCTGATCGGCGTGCAGCCGGAGACGATGCGGAACTACCTGCAGGCATCAGAGGATGCAAGCAGCCTTGACGCGAAGGCGAAAAGCAGGACCGACGAAGGCAGCAGAATCCTCGATCTCATCCCAAGCACCTACGGCGCAGCAGATGAAGACTTGGAAGCTGACACCGCCGCCCTCGCCGTTGATCGAGCCCTGAAGCAAATGACCGACCAAGAGCGCCGGATCATCACCATGCGCTACGGGCTAGACGGCGAAGAGCCGTTGTCGAACCCAAGCATCGGCAAGAAGATCGGACTTCACAAAGAAGCCGCTCGCAAACTCGTCCACCAAACCGAGGAGAAGCTCCGCAACATTCTTATGGACCGACCGCCGGGAAAGTCGAAGCGACAGAAGAGCAGCTCCAGCTTGACCTGGGGCTGGAGTTAAACCATGGGAATCAGTCAGAAGTGCCCTGAGTGCGGATCAGTCAGGACAAAGGTGGTAATGACAAAACCAGTCGAGAACGACGGGACACTGCGCCGCAGACATTGCGCAACCTGTGACTACCGCTGGTACACCTACCAAGATCCTGAGATGATGGTGAAAGCTCACCAGGTCGTCTGGCGACACAGGCACTACGTTCGAGTTCTCCGCCTAGATGAAACGAGAAAGGCTTCACC
>Ga0208162_1001861_pt1 | contig 10640 bp, 15 predicted proteins | sample CB_VirMetaG_4_FD_184539 | JGI IMG/M metagenome (GOLD analysis project Ga0208162, IMG submission 184539) | Freshwater to marine saline gradient viral communities from Chesapeake Bay - CB_1508_1M Viral MetaG (SPAdes) (version 4) | ecosystem: Environmental > Aquatic > Marine > Coastal | place: USA... | reverse complement strand
CGGATGAGATCACCACCTCGGATGACCTCGTGCGCGCACTCGCGGAGACGATCGATCGGCGGGTGCTCGAGGCTGCACTCGCCGCGGCCAGCTAGACGCCGGCCTCACGGAGTACACGCTCGGCCCACCGGCGCCCCGGAGTCCCACCCCACAAGCCCCACGCAATCGCGGCCGGGCTGTCCGGGTCCGTGCGCCGGGCTTCGCGCTCTTCCTCGGTGTCATGCCGCGCGAAGAAGGACCGCATGCGCTTTATGGTCGCCAAGGTGAGGTTGCGCCCGTTTACGAGGTCGCGAGCACGGGCCACGCCCACCGCGGTGCCACCTGGGCGCTGGGTGGTGCGGGCGCGCTCGCGGCGGAGCTCGAGCGCACGGGCGGCGGCTTTCCTGACTTCCTGCGGTGGGACTGGCATGCGGCCTCTGTAGGCTGGAGGTGTTACAGTGTGACGCGGGGGGACTCATGCCGCGCCGACCATTTATGCACCATTGTATCCGCGCCGCGGCCGAGGCGAAGGGGATCACCATCGCCGAGGCATGCCGCGAGGCCGGGGTCCACCGCGCCGACGCGCATCACGGGTCGATGAACAGTGACCGCGCCCGCGCACTGGCCGACGTGCTCGGCATCGAGGCCACCGACCTGCTCGAGGCCTTCCGCGCGGACGAGTACGCCAAGGCCGACGCCCGCGTAGCGGTGTGGTGGGGAGAGTGACCCACGCGCCACGCATGGCGCTTGCGCTCGGCGTGTGGCTCGTGCTGTCGATGATCGATGCCTGTCTCGTCGCGTGGCTCACCGACCTGCACCCGCGGGATGCGGCCGTCATTGTCGGGTCGGTGTGGCTCGTCGTGGTGGCCGCCGTTGACCCGGGCGCGGTGGACCACACCGGGATGCTGGGCCAGCTCGCCACGCGGCTGATCGCCTATCCGGCGCTTGTGCTGCTCGGCGTGACGGCGGATCGGGTCTTCGGGTGAACGCGGAGATCGCCGCCATCCTCGAGGCCGCCCGCTCGCGACCGCTGGCTAGCTTCGTGCCGTCCGAGAGCTTCGCGCCGCTACTCGACAGGTCCAACCGGCTGATCTGTTGCCGCGCCGCGAACCGGGTGGGGAAGTCCCGTCACGCGGCCTGGGTATGCGTCCGAGAAGCCATCGAGCTCCCCGATCAGCTCGGCCGACCGGCGCGGATCCGAGTCGTCGGCCCGAACCGCGCGCAGGTATCGCAAGTGATCGGCCGGTACATCGCCGAGTTTGCCGCGGGCCACCTGTCGGATCGGAGCTGGTACGATGGCCGAGGATGGAATCAAAACACCATCCTCTTCGCGAACGGATCGAGCATCCAGCTCAAGAGCATGGAAGACGACCCGCAGACGCACGCGGGCGACGAGTGCGATCTCGTGGTCATTGACGAGGTGCCGAAGCGCTCGCACTTCGCGGAGAATCTCGCGCGGATCGGCTCACTCCGCGGTCGAATGATCCTCGTGCTCACTCCGGTGGACCGCCCGTGCCAGTGGCTCCGGGAGATGGTCGAAGCGGACGGATCACCGTGGATGCAGATCGTGGCGCCCTTCTCGCACGCTACCTGTCCGTGGTACAGCGCCGAGCAGGTCGAAGAGCACGTCCAGAACATGAAGGCGAGCCCGTGGCAGTATGCCCAGCGCATCGAGGGCGCCTGGGAGGGCGTGTCGGATAACCGCATGATCTCCGGCTTTACCGACGATTGCGTGATCACCGATGACCCCACCGGGGAAGTCGACCTAGCCCTGTCCTTCGACCACGGGATCCTAGCCGGTAAGACCGTGGCGCTACTCTGGGCGCAACGTCGCACGGGGCAGACCTGCATCGTGGACGAGTGGCTGTCCCCGTCTGCGGTGACGCCGGAGGATGTCGCCCAGGCGGTAGACCGCATGCTCGGCCGCCACGGGTTCACGCTGTCAGAGGTCGCGCTGGGTGTGGGCGATGTCAACGTCAGCGGCCATACCGGATTGCACATCAATCGCGAGCTGGAGGCCGCGTTTCAGCGCATCGCCAGGCGAAGCCGGCCGCCGTTTCGGATCGTGTTTCCGTACAAAGGCCAGGGCTCGAGGTCCTACGGGGTGCGGCTCGTCAACTATGCCTGTCTCCGCGGCGATCTCAAGGTGCATGCGCGGGCGGTGCAGACCATCGACGCGCTCAAGCATTGGGAAGGGCGCAAGGTCGGCGGTGACGCGCTATTGTCGGATCGCATTGACGCGGTAAGATACGGGGCAGTCAAGCTCCACGGCCAGCGGAAGATCTACGCCGGCCTGCGCTTCACGTAGGGGGGAACATGCACTCACCACCGAGAGCACCGGATCAAGCGACCGGCCGCCGCTGGATGGAGTCGCGGCGTCGGCGTCGGTTGCTCGAGGGGGTGTGGAAAGAGGAGCTCCAGCGGGCCATCGAGCGCGCGATCGGACCAAACAAGGCGGCGATCTGGGGTGAGCCGGATCTCTCGAAAAACGTGCTTCGGTCTATCGTTCACCAGCTCTCCACCCTCTACAATGTGCCGGCCACCATCGGCCACGATGACCAAGCCGCCGCGGATGCGATGGCGGACAGGCTCCACACCGCGGGACTCTGGGAGATCATGCAGGGCTTCTCGCCGCTGATCATCGGCCAGCGCGAAGGCCTCGTGCGGGCCGAGGTGGTCGAAGACCCGGGCCACGTCGGCGAAGGTCCCGCGCCGCGCCTGCTACTGGTGCGCGTGGCACCGGCGGATCTGGTGTCCGTGGAGGCTCACCCCGACGCGCCCGATATGCCGATCAAGGTCTGCGAGTATCGCGTCCGGGCCGATCACAAGGGGGAGCCCCGGTGGTATCGCGACGTGTTCGACCTCACGGACCCGGCGGCGCCGTCTTTCCGGGTGGAGGACGAGGACGGCCGCGAGGTCGGAACGGACCTGGGGATCCCGCCTGTCGAGGGCGATGCCTACCGGGCGATGTGGAGCACCGCGGACGGTCGGCCCTTTATCCCCGGCGAGTGGTATCACGCGCAGCGCACCGGCAAGATCGCCGATCCCTACTTCGGCCGGGAGCTCGTGGACGGCACCTTGACGGTCGCGATGCTCTGGACCTTTTGGGGTCACATGGTGCGCGATGCCTCGCACCCGCAGCGGTACGCGGTGGGCACCGCGCCGGCCTCGGCGAACAGTCACGAGGGATCGGGCATGCAATGGATCGAAACCGATCCGTCGAGCCTCCTCCGCTTCGAGGCCGATCCGGGTGTGGCGGTGCAGATCGGCCAGTTTTCGCCGGGCGGTGACCCGGTGCAGCTCGGCGCCGCCATCCGCGACTATGCGAGCGACCTTGCCACGGACTTCGACATCTCGCCGTCCGACCTCCAGCGCGCGAACGGAGACGCCCGATCGGGCTTCGCGATCTCACTGACGCGCGAGGGGATGCGCCACGCCCAGCGCCGGTATGAGCCTTCGTTCAATCGCCATGACACCGCGCTCGTGAGCAAGATCGCGGCCATGCTGAACCGCGCCGGTGCGGCCGACCTGCCGGAGAGCGGGTATCGCGTGGCGTACCATGGCCTACCGTTGTCGCTGGAGGAACGGCGGATGGCGCTCGAGGAGCACGAGAAGCGCCTCGAGCTAGGCATCGCGTCCCGCGTTGACCTGCTTATGCGCCTTGACGGGATCAGCGAAGACGAGGCACGGCGCCGGCTGATCGCCATCCGTCAGGATGCGGCACTCTGACACCACCCACCCCGGAGCACACCATGAGCGATGAGGAAGGCGCCCAGGCGCCGCAGATGGTCCCGCTAGACCGACTGAATAAGGCGATCGAGGCTCGAAAGGCCGCCGAGAGCAGGGCGAAAGAGTACGAGGCACGGATCGCCGAGCTGGAGCCGCTGGCCGGCACCGCGGAGCAGCTCCGGGAGAAGCTCGCCGCGACCGCGAAGAGCCACGCCGACGAGATCGCCCGCCGTGACTCGCAACTGTCCTTTGTGCGCGCGGGCGTCGATGACGAAGAGATCCAGACCGTGCTTCTCGACAGGTGGCGCGGCATGGATGCGAAGGACCGCCCGACCCTGGGTGAGTGGCTGGCGGAAGGCGCACGCGAGGACAAGATCGCGTCGCGATTCTTCGCCGAGGCCGCCGCGGCTGCCGAGGCCTCCGCACCGGCACCGACACCGGCCGCCGCACCCATCGCCCGCACCAATGCCGGCGCGGCACCGACGCCACCGGCCGCCCGGGAGATGGACCGGGCGACCTACTATGAGCGACTCCAAGCGGCGCGGACGCCCGCCGAGAAACGCGCCGTGATGGCCGAGTACATGGCCCAGCGTTGACGCCGGCGCCGATCTGGCGTATGGCGAGAGTAGGCCTCGGGTGGCGGTCGTAACCGTGTCGGGCTTGGCGCATCGACTCACCGGCGTAACTGGTTGGCGCTGAATCACGACTCACACCACCACCAATAGAGGTGACACGATGTCAGCTATTCTTCACTCGTCCCTCGAGACCGATCTCCGGCTCGCGGACCTGATCGCGGGCGAGGTGCAGATCCTCCTCGCGGACACCTTCTCGATCCGCGACGTGCCGGGCGCGCTGCTCAACCTGGGCAGCATCAACGGCCGCGGCTCGGATACCATCCGCGTCCCGCAAATGCAGATCGACGCTCTCTCCGCCACGGCCGCCGAAAACACGAGCGTGGCAAACACCGCGCTCACCGACTCGAGCTTCACCTGCGCCGTGGTTCGCCACGCGCTCGTGCGTGAGCTCTCGGACCTCGCGAACATGACCGCCCGCCTCCCCGGCGATGCGGACATCGTGGGCCTGGCTCGCACGATGGTCGACGGCACGAATCAAGCGTTCATGGACTCGCTTGCGGCGACCATGGCGACGCTCTCCAGCTCGGTCGGTTCGACTGGCGTCAACCTGTCGGTTGATAACTGGTATAGCGCCGTCGCTACCCTGGAGATCGCGAGCAACCGCGGCCCGTTCTTCGCCATCCTGCACCCGCAGCAGTGGGCGGATCTCCAGTCCTCGATCCGCGCCGAGTCCGGTGTCGTCGAGATGCGCGCCGACCACGCCGAGGCCGTCGGGATCAAGGGTCAAGGCTACGTCGGGTCCTTCCTCGGTGTTGACATCATGGTGTCGAGCCGCGTGGACACCGCGAACGCGGCCGCCGACCGCTCCGGTGCCATGTTCGCCGCGGGCTGCTTCGCCTACGCGACTGGCACCCCGGTCGCCGTCCCCGGCGCGATCATGTCGCAGCCTACGGATATGCTCACTGTCGAGATCCAGAGGCCCGATAGAAGCGCCTCCAGTCTCATCGTCGGCCATAGCTACTTCGGCACCGCGCTCGCCGAGGATGCCCGCGGCGTGTCGATCGTGACCGACGCCTAGCACTTGGGCCGCCCGGGCGCCTCGGTTCCTGCCGGGGTGTCCGTTGCGCCTGGGTGTGCCCCCTTTGCGCACTCACCCCGGCAAACCTTCACCCCGGATCACACCATGCCTTCATTTGACCGAGATCGATTCCGAGTCGTCAAGCCCGACAGCTCCCGCGCCCTTCCTATCTCCGCGGGCCATCGTTGGATCTTCGCCCATCACCCGCTGTCCTGGGAGGTCGCCGACATCGACGGCGCCGCGCGCTGGGTCCCGAAGCTGCGCCGCATTCCGGTGGTCCCAGGCGCTAACGGAGTCCGCAAAGGTGGCGACGATCGAGAGATGCTGTACGCGCTTCAGCGGAACGGGTGGACCGTCATCGAAAACGGCGGCGCGGCCGGCGTCTATGCAGACGAGTGCATCGCCCGCAATGGCACGGTGTGGCTCGATCGGTGGTGTACGCCCCATGAGTTTGCGCCCGGTCGCGTCAAGATCCGCCGCACCGATGCGCAGCGGGAGGAATACGAGCGCTGGTGCGCGGATCTGGTGGATGCCGGCGCACTCCCAGAGCCCGATCCGGTGCTGCTCGAGGAGGTGTGCGAGCGGTACGAAGACACGCACATTCGCCGCCACCTGTCGCGGGAGATGGAACCGAGCATCGCCCGCAAGCTGGAGCGTGCCCGCGCCACGCTCGCGAAGATGCGCGAGGCATCGCTGCGCGCCCCAGAGCCCGCCGAGAAGCCAAAGCGCCGCCGCGCTAGCGCCGCCAAGGGGGACGCATGAGCGACAGCCGCAAGCAAGTGGACAGCCTAGCCGGTAGGATCAAGGCATCGCAACCGCACCTCTCCCACCGGCAGGTGATGGACCGGGCGCGCGAGACGGTACGCAAGATCGAAAAGAAGAAGGGGTAAGCCATGGCGCTCGTCGGTCGCATCGGACTTCCCGCGATGATCGAGCGCGGGCGCGATACTTCCCTGTCGTTCACGGTCACCGACGCCGACGGCGCGGAGCAGACCGCCACTGCGGCGACCGTCACGATCTACGATGGCGGGGAGACGATCGTAGACGCGGCCAGCGCGACCACCCTGGGACCGCCCGCGGCCTACACGGTCACGGGTGCGAGCACCACGGATCGCCCACTGTCCGCGGAGTGGCTCGCGGTGTGGACCATGACGATCGGCGGGACGGTCTACACCTTTAGGCAGCCGGCCTACCTCGTGCGGCACATCCTGTATCCGACCGTGACCGACGACGACCTGACGGCGCTTCACTCCGACCTCGATGCGCTGCGCGACTCGGCGAACATGACCACCTTTGAGCCTTTCAGGACACAAGCCTGGGAGAGGATTCAACGGAAGATGATCGCCAAGGGCAATCGGCCCGCGCTCGTGATGGACCCGTGGGCACTGCGCGACCTTCACGTCTTCGCTTCGCTCGAGCTGATCTGGCGGGACTTCGCGAGCAGCCTGGGAGATGACCGATACCGCGAGCTGGCGGACTACTACAGCACCGCGCACGCGAGCGAGTGGGATAGCCTCGTCTTCCGCTATGACGAGGACGAGGACGGGCGGATCAGCTCCGACGAGCGCCGCACCGGGAGCCCGGTGATCTACCTCAATCGCCCGATCTGGGAGCCGTCCAAGTGGCGACGCTAGCCAATGCCCTCGAGGCCGTCCGCGACCGCATCGAGGCGGAGACGAGCCTAACGCGGTCCCGCACCGTGGAGACGCTCCGCACGCTACCGGACCACCTCCAGTCCGGGAGCTTCGCGGCGTGGCCGTCGCGCACCACCTCGGCCGGCGAGCTGCGCCCCGGGGATGGGTCGCTCATCGTGACGGATGAGATCGAGATCGAGCTATGCCAGCGCATACGGACGGCCGACGAGATCGGCAGCCTGGACACACTCCTCGCCTCGGCGCGCGATGTGCGGATCGCGGTGACCGCTCCCGGATGGTGGCGGACACACGGCATTCAGTGTATCCAGTACACGAGCGAGCGCAGGACGCGTCAGGGGGGATGGCTCCTGTCGACCCAGGTGTACCGGCTCACTCGGCAGGGTAGCGCGGCATAATGGCGCCCCGGCAGTCCGTCTCCCTGTCCTCGATGGCTGCCGGGGTCGCTTATGGCCGTTGATGTCACGATCGAAGGCACGGGGGGCGGCAGCCCGGAAGAGGTGGTCGAAATCGTGCTGGGTCTTGCGACGGAGCTGGCCCGGGACGAGCTCGAGGCGATCTGGCCGGTGGGACCGCGGCGCCCCGATCGGCCGCACTCATACACGCTGTTTCGCGCGGCCGGCTTCCAGGTCATCAACGACGCGCCGTATAGTCAGTGGGTCCACTACAAAGGCGATCCGACGCTGATTATCGACGTGACCGCGCCGCGTGTCGCCCAGGAGGCCGTCGATCAAGCCATCCGCGCGACGGAGGCAGAGCTAGGTGACACACTAGACGCGGCGGTATACGATATTCTCCGTGAAACCCTCGGGAGGTAGGCGATGGCCGAGACGACTGTGATCAAGACCAAGTGCGACGGCACGATCGTCCTCTCGGATGGGACGAGCCCCTCACCGCTGACGTATACCGTCGCGCTCGAGGCCGGCGACCTGTCGGTGACCCCGCTGCGCTTCAGCTATACGGACCTCATGGACCGCTGCGAGCTGGTTGGAAGCCGCAAATCAGGCGTCGAACCCGGATCGATCTCATTCAGCGTTCACATGCGCCAGTTTACCGGCGGCACCGACGGATCGATCATCGACTTCCTCGAGGGCACCGGCGCCTACTCCGCCCGCCTGTCGACGGATAGCGGCGAGTTCGAGGGGAATGTGCTTCAAGTGGCGCTCACGGTCGAAGGCACCGACCACGGCGACAGCGCCGACCATGTGATCACCTTCCCGAAGTGCCGCCTCTTTTGGGACTTTGCCGAGGGTGAGCCAAACACGCTGAACATCACTGGCACCGTGCTCGCCGCGCCGACCATCACCGGCCCGTCCTAGCCACCGCGGGCGGCTTGTAGCCCGCACACCCCGGAGACAACATGACACCCCGCACCACGGCACCACCGCCGGATAGGTGGCCCTTTCTGCGCGCCGCTGACGAGTCCTGCGACTGGATACGGATCCCGACCCCTGGAGAGATGCAGGACGCCCTAACGGGCGGTGACGGCCTGACAGGCGCCGCCAAGGTGGAATACCAACTCGGCGCGTTCATCCTGATCGCGTGGCGGTCTACCGTCTTCGCCCTCGAGGCCGACGACCCCCGCGGCGTGTATCGGGAGCTCCACGAGGCCGGATGGCGCATCGAGCGGATCAGCGATCTCGCCACGGTCATTATGGAGGCCTTCAAGGCCGCCCACACGAGCGAAGAGCAAGTCGAGGCCGCCGAGGCTTTTACCAGCGCCACCCCGCCGAGCGTCTAGCAGACCTGATCGAGGTTACCTGGCTGGGTGGCGTGGAAGGCGCATTTTGGTCGTGCTCGCCTACCCGCCGCGCGCGTCTCGTGGCACTATGGCGGCACGTGCATAGCGCACCGTCGCAGGCGAGCGCCCCGCGGCATACAGAGGAGCTAGAGGCGGCCGACTTCGCGAAGCGGATCCGGGATGCCTGGGCGAAGGGGTAGGCCGTGGCGACAGTCATCGTAAACTTCGAGGGGAACGCGGATGCACTGTTAGACGCGCTCCGCGGTGTCGGTGACGAGTCCGAGCGCGCGGCCGGAAAGCTTGAGAAGACCACCGAGGCCACCGAGGACGCCGATCGGTCTTTCGCTAGGACCGCCGGCACCGCTGGCAAGTTTGCCGCCGGTCTACTCGCCGCCGGTGCGGCGTCGGGTGTGTTCCTCCAGGGACTAGCCGATCAGATCAATGCACTAGGCGATATGAGCGCCCGCACCGGGATCGCATCCAGCACGCTCGCCGGCCTCGAGGTCGCCGCGAAGATGAGCGGCCAAGAGCTATCCGATCTAGAGGGTGTGCTCCGCAAGGTCGCCGCGGAAGGGCTCGATCTAGAAGAGACGGTCGCGCAGATCCAAGCCATCCCCGATCCCGCGGAGCGCAGCGCCACCGCAATGAAGCTGCTCGGCGAGGAAGGCGGACGGCTTGTGCAGGCGCTCGGCGACACGAGCGTGCAGACCTTCGAGCAGTTCGCGCGTGAGTTTGGGACCGCCACCGGGCCAGAGGCCGCCGCGGCGGCGGCGCGATGGCAGAAAGCGATCGCGGGTCTGGAGACGGTGATCGCCGGCTTCCTGACGGGACCGGGGAGCGGGCTCCTGGACTTCGGGACCACCTTCGTCGAAAACTTCACGATCGGGTTTATCGTGCTGGAGAGCACGCTCTCGGCCGCGATCGGTAGCATCCTGATCGACTTGCAGAACCTCGGCGGCGCGCTGTCGCAGCTCATGGCCGGCGACCTCGCGGGCTTCGCGGAAACCATGGGAGAGATCAACGGCCCCGCGGAGATGCTCGGCGATGCTCTCGACTTTGCGGCCCAGGGCTTCGAGGAAGGCACCTCCCGCGCCGCGGATTATGTCGCGATGCTCGGCGGCTATCTTGTGCCGACCACCACGAACCTCACGACGGTGACGGATCAGGCTACCGAGGCCGTCGATGACCTCGGCAGCGCGCTCGATCAGATCAGCTTCAAGCAAACGCCCGATGACATCGTGGATGTGGGCGCCGCCTTTAGGGAGGCGAACCGGAACGCTCGCGACTTCTTCGCCACCCAGGAAGACGGCGCAGAGACGGCCGAAGAGGCCATGACGAAATATGAGCGCGCAGTCGAGGCCGTGACCAAGGCCCTCGGCGGTGTAGCGGCGATCTCCGGCACCGTGAGCAGCTTTGCCTCGGCCATGGGAGACGCCTTCCTCGCATTCGGCAAAGACGCCGAGAAGGCCGCGCGCATGGCCTTCGCCGCGAACAAGGCCGCGGGCATCGCTGACGCGGTGGTCAAGACCGCGCAAAGCATTATGGCGGCGCTTACCATCCCGGCGCCGGTCGGCCCCGTGCTCGCCGGTGTGAACGCCGCGACAGGCGCACTCCAGATCGCCACCATCGCGGCGACCACCTTTGACGGCGGGGGACCTACGCCCCGCGCGCCCGGTGCGGGTGCAGGTGGTGCGGGCGGCGGTGGTGCTACTCCCGCGCCGATGACCAAGCCCGCGAGCACGGAACGTGGCCCGGCCTTCCGCGGTGGTGCGGCCTACCGTCACCGCGACCTCGATATAGTGGCGGCGGATGGCGGATACCCCGGGTCGGCCTTCGACCTCGCACCCGCTCGCCGCGGCCAGCGCCGCTATAGGGACTAGCATGGC
>Ga0208162_1001860_pt1 | contig 10644 bp, 8 predicted proteins | sample CB_VirMetaG_4_FD_184539 | JGI IMG/M metagenome (GOLD analysis project Ga0208162, IMG submission 184539) | Freshwater to marine saline gradient viral communities from Chesapeake Bay - CB_1508_1M Viral MetaG (SPAdes) (version 4) | ecosystem: Environmental > Aquatic > Marine > Coastal | place: USA... | reverse complement strand
TAGCGGCTCTACAGTCTATGGGTCAGTTGACAGTAAATCCTTCAACTGGTTTGCCTGAAGCATTTAAACTTAAAGATATTCTGCCTACCCTTGTAGCTACAGGAGCTAACATTGCAACTGGTGGTGCTTTAACACCTTTACAAATGGCTTTGACTGCAGGTGGTACATCATTACTAGCTAACAAAGGTGACTTGGGTAAAGCTGCTATGGATGGTTTGATGGCCTTTGGTGGTGCTAAACTTGGTCAAATGTTAGGAGGTGCGCAAGAAGTTGCCGCCGATGCAGCTACACAAACTGCTGCACAAACTGCACAAACTGCACAAACTGCTGCAGGTGTTGCACCCGGTGGATCAACTTTAGCTTCTAATGTTACAGCACAAGCTACAAGTCCTCAAGGTATGCAGTTATTTGGTGGAGCTAAACCAACACCATCAGCACCTTTTGGTACTAGTGCTTTTGGTACTCCTTTACCTCAACCTACTGTAGCACCTACAATGAAACCTTCGTTTGTCGGTCAAGCTTTTGGGTCTACTACACCAACAGGACTTGAATCAAATATTGCTGCGAAGGTAGCTGCACAAGAAGCTGGAACAGCAATACCTAAACTAGCTACAGGAGAAGCGGCTAAAGTTGCCGCAGTTGAATCTGGATTACCAGCCACATTATATGCATCAGGTGCTATGGATGTTCCTAAACAACCTGCAATGCCAGAACGTAAGACACCTGTAGTTCTTGAAGGACGTGAAGAAGAAAAGATTAGAGTATCTCCTGAAGGTGGTTACTCACAAGAAGATATTGAAAAAGCATTTATTCAAGATCAGTATGGCACACCTATTGATCCTTTGAAGTTTTTTGAATATAAGTCAACACCTGCAGTATTTGGATATGCTAAAGTTGGTGGACAAATGGAAGATGCAACAAAGTACCATGGACCTGGCATGGCCTCTGGAATGGTAAGAGGTTCAGACAACGGTGATGGTATGTCAGATAATTTAATATTTGAGGTTAAAGGCGGTGGAGAGATTAACAAGGCCGCATTAAGTAAAGACGAATATATTATGGATGCATTTACTGTGTCAGCTTTGGGTAATGGCTCATCTGATGCAGGTGCAAAGATACTAGACGAGTTTAGGGAAGAGATTCGTAGAAAGGCATATGGCAAAAAGAAACAGCCGAACCAGATTGACGGAAGGAAAATAGCTAGTTCATATGCTTGAAGAAGTTAAAGTTCAGGTCAAAGATATTGACTTGGTGTGGCACGTTGTACAGCCTATGCTACAACCTGCTATTGATTTAAATGAAGGTGACTTTGATGCAGATCATGTTTACGAAAACTTGCACAAAGAAACCATGCAATTATTTGTGGGTTACAATACTGAAGATATAATCTATGCGGCAATAACAGAGATATGTCCGTACCAACATAACACGGCATTACGTATTGTTCTTATGGGTGGTACCAATATTAACAGCTGGGTAGATACAGACATCTTTGAAAATTTTGGAAAGCTTCAAGGTTGTAATAGAATAGAAATAGTAGGGCGAAAAGGTTGGATTAAAAAACTACAATCCAGAGGATACAAGCAGACACACTTTATAGTGACAAAGGAATTATGAAATGAGTAAAGGCAGTAAACAACCAGCGGCTACCACGCAAACTACCACCACGGAGTTTCCCTCCGAACTAAAGCCCTATATCAAAGATATATTGGAGCGTGCTAAATCTCGTGCAAAAGCTGAAGAAAAAGCTGGTTATCAAGCCTATACAGGTCCACGTATTGCTGGTTTTGAACCAGAACAATTAGCCGCACAACAAGCTACTAAAGATATTGTTGGTAGAGGTGTTTCTGCAGATCCCATGCTTTCATCTGCACAAACATACTATGCTCCTGCTCTTGGTCTTACTCTAGGTCAGGCAGAAAGATTTGGCGCACCACAAGCTGCACAGTATATGTCACCTTATCAGCAAGCAGTTATTGATGTTGAGAAGCGTGAAGCCGCAAGAAGCTTTGCACCACAGATGCAACAGATTGGCGCACAAGCAGTAGGTGCAGGTGGCTTTGGTGGTTCACGTCAGGCTATTCTTGAAGCAGAAGCACTTCGTAACCAACAGCAGATGTTAGGTGATATACAAACACGTGGTACTCAACAAGCCTATGATCGTGCGCAAGCCGCCTTTGAAGCACAGAAAGCTCGTGAACGTGGTGCTGCAGGTTCTCTTGCACAAATGGGTGCTGCAATTCCTGGTCAAGCCTTTAAAGAAATTGGTGCATTAGAAGCTGTTGGTGCTGGTAGACGTGCAGATACACAACGTGCTTTAGATCTTGGATACTCACAGTTCCAAGAAGAACAACTATTTCCAACAAAAACTTTACAAGAGTATCAGTCTATTGTTCGTGGTTTTCCTTACACACCTAATACATATACATCAGGCTTTACCACCACACCCCCTGCAAGTCTTGCACAAAACGTACTTGGTATTGGTACGGGGATTGCAGGTCTTGCTGGTGCGTTTGGAGGCTTCGGTGCTAAAGAGGGTGGTCACCTAGCAAAGCTTGCACAAGCTGGTAAGGTAGCAGATGGAGAAAAAGCAAGTACATTGAATGCTGGTTTGCTTGGAGACATCTTTGAAAAATTAGGCTTAACATCAGACGCTGCGTTGGTAGAAGAAAAGCAAAGACAAGATGCTTTCCAAGCTTCCAAAATTGAAGATGCTAAACCTGAATATACATTTAAAGAAGGTGAAGAAAGAACTACGTTTGATGCATCAGGTAAACCAAGAACATTTAAATACTTAGATGGAAAGTTTTATGCGGTTAAAGAAGATGGTTCTATAGCTAAAAGTCCTACATCAGATTTAAATCTAATGATACGTAATATTAAAAATGTAGATAAAGAAGGTCAGGCACAATCACCTATTGTAGCTACAGAGGACAAGCCAATTGTTCAGACTGAACCACAAGATATTAGTACACTTGTTCGTGACATAATTCCAGGTGGTGCAGAACCAGATGATACAAAGACTGTTGTTTCTCCAAGTACAGTTGCTTCTGTAAACGCTGCTAAACAAGCAGAAAAGAATCAAACATCATCTAATGAATTTGATGTTAAGGATTTGCCTACCGTTGGTGGATCATCAAGCAATACATCTACTAATAATACATCTGTTGGCAGTACAGATACTAATAATACAACTGCAGGAGACACTACAACCAAAGATGGATTGGAAGGTATTTCTTTAAAATCTTTAAAAGAAGAAACAAGAGATATTCTGAACCAGCTAAAAACTCAAAGCTCTGATGTACCAGAATACAAGGCTCTTACAAAAGCTTATGAAGATAGATTAAAGTCTATTGGAAAAAGAGAAGAAGATAAAAAAGCAGATATTAAGAAACAAAAGTATCTACAGCTTGCACAGTTTGGTCTTAATGTATTGTCAGCTGATACATCAAAAGGTGATCTGCAAATTATTGGTGAAGCAGGTAAGAAACCTTTGGAAGCTGTTGGTCAACTTGTTTCCGAAGAAGCACAACTTGCCGATAAGAGTGATGTAGAAAAGCTTGCAATACTAGGCAAACAAGCAGACATTGCTGATAAAGAACGTACAATGGGTCGTCAAGTAAGAGCAGATCAAATAGCAGCTATTGGTGCTATGACAGATATATATGAAGCAGAAGCTAAAAAAGCTGGCATAAGTACAACATTGCCTAGAGAAAGTGAAATGCTCACAATGGTGGAAAGCCTTACTGGTTTTAATCCAAAAGCTTTGGTTGATAATTCTACTTTAGTTAATGAAGCTATTAGAGATGCACAACTAGAATGGTTAACTACAGCTTCTTCATCTGATGCACGAAATGTTCAAGCTGTAGCGGATATTCTTTTTAGAGAAAAATTAAAAGAAGCTTTGAGAAAAAAAGGGTTAGCAGCAATGACTGATAGACAAGCGGCAGGTAATACAGGGGGCATAACAAATCCTAGAACTGGAAATACATCGGCTGGTAGTGTGTCAAATAATCCAGCAGAACAGTACATGGGTTCGGGTGGCTAATAATGGCTATTAGTTTTAGGTCACAAACCTTTCAAGATACTAGATCTAAACTAAACGAATTAGCAGATGCTGGTCAACTATCACAAGATAACTTTGACGACACTGTTAAAAGTTTAGGCGTAGATCCTAGCGATTATCGTTCTGCTTATTCTAAATATAAAGAGGCTTTAGAAGCTGGCGAAGATATGGAAAGCCGTGGAGCTTTACAGGTTTTCGATACAGAAATTCCTGTTGTTGATTCTTTAGAACGTGTAGTTGGTCGTGCGCTTGGATCTACTGGTGAAGCAATTGTAGATGTGTCACAAGCTTTTTTACCTGATGCTTTTAATGAAGCTGTTGGCAGTGTTGCTGATTCACTGGGTGAGTACATACCAGAAGCTGTTAAAGAATATGCAAGTGAAGTATTTGATCCATACCATGGCGAGGGTTCTTATGGAAGTGGAGAACAAGTTGTTGGTGAAATAGCTTCTTACTTTATTCCTGGTACTGCCGCATTTAAAATTGGTAAAGCTGGTTTAAACCTAGCAAAACTTTCACCGGGTGCCAGAGCATTAATGGTAAAGACGGGTCGCAAGGTAGGCCGTAAGGGACGTAAGGCAGGTCAAGTAGGTGGTATAGGTCTTGCTGGTGCTGCAGGTACAACATTTATTGAAGACCCTAGAGAAAATTTATTTGATCAGCTTATGGAAGATGATGCTGGTCAAGAGGCTTTAGAAAAATTATCACAAGATCCAAATGATCCTACCGCTTTGGATTATGTTGATGCTTTTATAAAGAATGCTGCTATCGAAGTTCCTGCTACATTTTTACTTGGTCTTCCTTCCTACCTTCGTAAGCTATATAAAGGATCTAAACTTTCTAAACCAAGAGAAAAAATTACTCCTCTATCAAAATTAAACCAAGCTTGGTCATCTCGTATGGGTACAGATGACAAAACACTGGAAAAGATTGTTAAGGTTTCTGGATCTGGTAAGGCGGCGGCTATTCGTGCAGACGGTCTAGCAAAAGATCTTATGTCAACTGTTAAAAAAGAAACAACATACAGTCCAGAAATAGAAAATAAAATAAATAATGCTTTACAATTTTCTGAATTAGGTATACAGAATGCTCAAGCTAATTTAGATAAGGTTCTTGCTAAAGAACAGCGTTTGATTGATAAAGTTAACAGAGCTACTACACAAGCAGACACAGATAAAGCTCTTAAAAAACTTTATGATTATCAAGCAACTGAAAAAGCTGCAGCACAAAATACATTAATACAAGCACAAAGAAATAAGGTAGACTATGACGAGCTAGGAAATATTGCTCCTGAATCTCGTAACCTTATAGATGAAATGCGTGGTAATATAGACGAACTATCTAACTACTTAACGGACAATGTTGTTCGTGGTAAACTCAAAGCACGTATTGAGGGTAATAAAGGTTTATATCTCAATAGATCTTATGAGGTATTTGACGATCCTAAATTTAGAAGTAATCTACAAAAAAGATTTCAGAAGTATAGTCAGGGTGAGGTTTTAGATGACGAGCTAGAAGGTGTTGCTCAATACTTACGAAGCACTGGTACACCTGAAGACGAAATCATGGATAAGATAGAACAACTCATTCCAACAATGGATGAAGATATTCCTACAATTTTTGGAATGTTAAATAAAAGATCTGCTAATGTAGGTTCAAGCAAAGTTCTTTCTCAACGTGGTGATATACCAGATCCTATACGTGCTATGTGGGGTGAGGTTAAAGACCCTTATAAAAACTACGTAAAAACATTTGAAAAGATGGCACGTATTAAAGCAGAAGATGAGTTTTTAAAAGAGCTTGCTTCTGATCTTGTGTCACAGGGTATAGCATCTAAAGGTAAAAGAGATGGTATTAGAGGATTTGATCTAGGTTCTGTTGCACAAACACGTCTTGGAAAAGTTTTAGGTCGTGGTAAAGTTGAAAACATGAAAGTTCAAAATCCTTTAGAGGGTATCTATGTTGACGAAATTTATCGTGATGCTATTACTAAAGCACTTGATGAAGTTGAGCCTACAGGAAAATGGGCTGAATGGTTTATGAAAGCAAAAGGAGCTACACAAACAGCACAAACGGTTATGTCACCTGCCACACACGGACGCAACTTAATAGGTAACATAGCTATATTAGCGGCTAATGGTATTATTCCTGGAATGAACTCTGCGGGTAAAGCTTTGGAACAAACTGCCGCTAGACTAGCTGGTAAGAATAATAAAGAGTTAGCAGAGACTGCCGCAAGATATGCTGAACTAGGCATAACAGATAGTGGTGTTGCTGTTAATGTTATTCGTAGAAACTTAAATGCTGTAGTTGATAAAGGTGGTGACAGTTATTTAGATAAGCTTGCACTAACTCGTGGTATTAAAAAAACAAACGCATTTCTACAAAATCTTTATCAAGCAGAAGATGACTTGTTTAAGATTATTCATTTTGAAAAAACAAAGGACACGCTTCGTAAGGCTTTTCCTGACAAGCCAATAGATGACATTGAAAAAATGGCTGCTCAACGTACAAGAGATTTAATGCCTAACTATGGTCTTGTGCCAAGAGCTATTAAAGATGCAAGACGTTTACCTATCGGTGACTTTGTTGCATTCCCTGCAGAAATGATTAGAACATCTGTCAATCTTGCTAAATATACATTAGATGATGTTGCTAGTGGTAACGCAGAACTAAGAAAAGCTGGATTAAAAAGACTTGCAGGTATGACAGCAGTGGGATTAGGTCCGACAGCGTTGGCTGCTAAATCACGTCATACAAATAATATAACAGATGAACAAGAAGAAGCCATCAACTCTGTAGGTGTTCCTGAATATGAAATGTTTCAGGATCGTATTTATATGAGTGGTATTAATAAAGATAAGCGTGGTCATGTAGGTGTTAATTATTTAAACCTTGGTCCTTTAGATCCATACTCGTTTATTAAAACTGCTGCCAAGGGTACACACAAAGCTTTTTTTGATGGTGGTAAAAATGATGCTGATCTAGGTCGTATGGGCATTGCCATGTTTGATCAAACGCTTGGTAGTTTTTTAGAACCGTCTATGATTACTAAAGCTGCTATGGATTTAGTGGATGGTAAGACATACGAAGACGAAGTAGATGCTATGGGCGTTACACAAAAAGCTCTTAAAACAGCTATAGGACCATTTATTCCTGGTATTTATAATTCTTTAAAACGTAGATATGATTATGAACAAACCAAGGCTGGCGCAACAAAATTTATATCTCCTTTCGTTGGTGATTTTGATTTTGAAAATAATGCCAACTATCCAGAAGGTATGAAAGCTGGTAGGTATGCTTCTACACTTTCAGGAGCCGAAGAAAAATTTGGTGGTGATGTAGGTATACCTGCTTTCTTTGGTGTACGAAATCAGAGACTAGATTTAACTGCAGGTATCGAATATAATTTGAATAGTGCTTTGCGTAAAGTAAGAGATTCTGATAGAATATATAACAGGTTTATATCAGATCCTTCTTTGTATGGGGAATCAGATAGCAGAGCAATATTTGAGAAGTATAGAGATTCACAAAAGAAAAAATTAAAAGGTATGCAAGAATTAAAAGCTATGGCTGATGGCTATAGAAATATTTTTGGTGAAGATTATACAAAAGAAATATTAAAGGGGCTTCGTTTTAGAAACTATAATATTGATGATGCTACTTTAGATAATTTAAACTATGCTTCACAAAACAGATTTATACCAACTCTACCTACGTCAATGACGGCTAAATATTTTTCAGGTGCGCCAGTACCATACGATGCTATTAGACGTTTTTATTCTGATTTACTAGGTACAAAATTAATAGAGGACGAATAAAATGGCAGACACATTTGAATATGCGTTAGCTCAACAAGGTACTACGCCAGCGCAACAGCAAGGTAAGGCTCAAAGAAGCACTGCAGACAAAGCCAAGTCAGGTTTGCAGGGGTTATCTGCATTTAATACAGCAACTGGTTTGATGGGAAATGCTTTGATTGGTGGGGTTCCTGGCATGGCTTTAGGTTTAGCTAATGCTGTAGTGAATGGTCCTACAATGATGGCAAATTTAGCTAATAAAATAGCTGGTGTTTTTAATGATGGTACAGGTGCATACTCTGGTCTTTCTACAAGCATTGGTGGTCCTTCTATTGGTGGTACTGGTGGTTTTGATATGTCTGTAACTGGACCTGCTCCAACATCTGGTCCTTCAGCTAACTTTGGTGCGGCTATGAATAGTGTTACAAATCAAATTGCTCAAGCTATAGCGGCTTCTCAACGTGGAGATAGTGGTCCTTCAAGTGGTCCATCTCCTGGTGGTGGAGGTACTGTTGGTGAAGGTGGTATGAATGAAGGTCATTCGGGTGATCAAGGTTCTAAATTTAACCAAGGTGGTTTAGTGTCACCACAAAGTGCAGGTGGTTTACAAGATTTAATGAGGGGCTACATTTAATGTCAGCCATAACGGTGTTAGAATGGAAGATATTACCAAGGTTCATGATGTTTGTCATGACACTAATGAGTTGGCGAGTAGTCGAGTGGTTTATGACCTTACCAGATCCTACTGCAGCACAGGCTGGTTTAGTATCTGTGGTAACTGGAGCAATGACAGGAGCCTTTGCCGTGTGGATGAATCACGAAGGTAAGCATCCTCACCAGTCTAATCACAGTATTACAGAGACACGGAAATGAAATACAATCGTTCACATTTTTTAGATAAGCTAATTGAGCATGAAGGTATGGTGCTTACAGTTTATCAGGATACATTGGGTATTGATACCATTGGCATAGGCAGGAACTTAAAAGACCGTGGTATCAGTAAAGAGGAGCTAGATTACCTTGACATCCCAAGTATGGAGGTGGTCTATGAACATGGAATATCAGAAGCTGATGCAAGGTATCTAGCCCTCAATGATATTGCAATAGTGGAGAATGAGCTATGTCGTGTGCATTCATGTGTAGAAGACTTGGATGGTGTACGTCAACTTGTATTGATGGACATGGCGTTTAACATGGGAGTACCACGCCTATGTAAATTTAAGAAAATGTGGAATGCTATACATGAACAAAGTTGGGAAGCCGCATCTAGGGAAATGTTAGATTCCAGATGGGCTAGGCAGGTAGGACGCAGAGCTACAATTTTGTCAGATGCTATGGCAAAGGGAGAATTTTAATGGCTAGTGAAAAAGGATATACTTTAAAGACTGTGAATGGTAAAGTATATAAGATATATGCTAATGGTACTAGAGAATATCTTGGACCTGCTGCACCTAAACAAACAAAGAAAGGTGAAAGCCTAGCTTCACAGATTGGATTTAAAAAAGGTGGTCGTATAAAATGTAGCCATAATAGGTTATATTAATGTTACCTTATAATCAAGAAGAATGGGAGTGGTTAAATGGGTACGCCTAGTTCAATGACACGTACTGGTAAGCATGAACCATGGGAACTACAAGTTTCTAGGGAACAGATTGCTTTTCACCAATCAATATATAAGTTTGGATATAATGGTGATGTAAATGGAACAGAAGAAACTATTTGGTCACAAGGTGGTATTTATTCTTATCCTGTTAGTGCTGCTCAATTGTATGTAAGTTCTAGTAGCACAGCAGATACTAATGGTGGAACAGGTGCTAACTCTGTAAAGATTATAGGTCTTGATGCTAATTATAATGAGGTAGAAGAAGACATTACTCTTACAGGACAGACGCAAAAGATTACTCAAACATCTTGGATACGTGTGTACCGTATGTATATTACTCTAGCTGGTTCAGGTGGGGCAGCAGCAGGAACTATTTATCTTGCAAATACAGGGGCAACTGCAGGTGTGCCTACTGGTACTGTCTATGCTTCTATTCTTTTAGGGGCAGGACAAACAGAAATGGCTGTGTATACAGTACCCGCAGGATATACTCTTTACTTAGATGATATTAACTTTACTACAGCTATCTCATTAGCAAATTCATATTGTCAGGTTAGGTTTATATTACGTAACTTTGGAACAAATGTATTTCGTGAACAAATTAGAATTGTATTACAGTCTAATACCTTTATTGACAAGTTTAATTATCCTTTAAGAATACCAGAAAAAACTGATATTGAGGCACGTGGTGTTAGTATAGGAAGTACTAACAATCCTATATCTGCATCATGGCAGGGTTTGTTAATTAAGAATGAAATACCAACTAGCTAATGTTTGGACAAGTATTACAAGTAACAGGAGAAGCTTATGTTAAACCTTCTGATAGGCCCGATTGCAGATTTAGCAGGTACTTGGTTAAAAGGTTCTGTAGAAAAGTCAAAGGCAAACACAGAGGCAAAGGTAGCACAAGCAAAAGCTGAAGCTACTATCATGCAGAAGAAAGCCACTGGTGAGATTGATTGGGATTTAAAAATGGCTGATGCATCTGCATCTAGTTGGAAAGATGAATGGTTAACAATTATATTTTCAGTACCGCTTATACTAGCATTCTGTGGTGACTGGGGAAGGGAAGTCGTAGATGCTGGATTTGCTGCTCTTATGGGTATGCCTGAATGGTATCAGTATACTTTAGGTGTCATCGTTGCTGCCAGCTTCGGTGTCCGTAGTGCTAGTAA
>Ga0208162_1001859_pt1 | contig 10651 bp, 4 predicted proteins | sample CB_VirMetaG_4_FD_184539 | JGI IMG/M metagenome (GOLD analysis project Ga0208162, IMG submission 184539) | Freshwater to marine saline gradient viral communities from Chesapeake Bay - CB_1508_1M Viral MetaG (SPAdes) (version 4) | ecosystem: Environmental > Aquatic > Marine > Coastal | place: USA... | reverse complement strand
CAGCACATTTATCAGGTTCTCAAACATTTACTGGTGTAAAAACATTTAATAGCAATGTAATTATTGGAGGGGCTACATATGCTTCTTATGGAAGTGGTTCAACAGATATAACAGGACTTATTAATGGCTCTACTTTTGGAAGTATACAGTATGCTTCAGGAAGTGGGCATCATGTTATCGGTCTTAGAGACAACGATAATGCAGACTCATTTGCAATTATTTCTGGAAGTGGAAATTATAATACAGATACTACTTACGATAAGTTAGTATTTCGTGCACAAGCAGATGGAACAGTTACTGTTGGAGGAGGAAATCTAGGTGTTACAGGCAACATAACACTTACAGGAACAGTTGATGGTCGTGATATTGCAGCTGATGGAACAAAACTCGATACAATAGATACGAATGCAGATGTAACACCTTCATGGGTTCCGTCAAGTAATCCGAACTATTTAACAGGTAACCAAACAATTACATTGACTGGAGATGTATCTGGATCAGGAACAACTTCAATTAATGTTACAGTTGCCGATAATAGTCATACTCATGATACATGGAATTTAAATGCTGCTACTTCTAATCAAAATATTGATACAGCTTATGCTAATAAATTTTGGAGCCAAAATAGAGCTACTCAAACTACTTTAGGAACATATCCAGGCCAATATACTTTTGCTACAAATTTAGGTGGTAGTAAAAGTCAAGGAATACAATTAGCATCTTCTTTTGGTACTGGTGTAGACATATGGTTTAGAACTGGAACAGATAATTCTGGTTCTGAAAATGGTGCTAACGTATGGAAAAATTGGAGAAAATTATATCACGTTGATTATCATCCAGAAGCAGACACATGGACTACAGCTAGAACAATCACTCTTGGAGGAGATCTAACAGGTAATGTAAGTATAGATGGTAGTGCGAATGTTACTCTTACAGCTACAGTAGCAGACGACTCACATAACCACGTAATCTCTAATGTAGACGGATTACAAACAGCACTTGATGGTAAATTAAGTACTTCAGGTACAGCTGCAAACTCACAGTTATTAGACAGTTTAGACTCTACTCAATTCTTAAGAAGTGATACTGCAGATACTGCAAGTGGTATATTAACTTATTCAAATACACAGAAATTTTTAGGTAATACTTTCTGGCAGGTAAGTTCATCAGATACAGCGATACAAAGAGCAGATGCAAGAGATGACCAAACAACACGTGCTAGATTACATTGGTATGGACAAGATTCAAGCGGAACAAACACAAACTTTAGACACGCGTGGTACGATGGCAGCGCTTATGTAAATGTAGACGTAGCAAGTCAGGTTGTATCTTTCAGTGGAGGACTTTCCGCAACAACAGTAAATACAGGTCAAGGAGCAAATGAGCTTTATGCTATGAATCAGAATGTAAGAAGTTCAGATTCTCCAACTTTTGCAGATTTAACAGTCACTGGTAATTTAAATATTACAGGTGATATTAATTCTTATAATGTTACAGATTTAGATGTAACAGATAAAACAATTACAGTAGGTGCAGGACAAACAGAAGCAAATTCAGGAGGCTCTGGATTAATTGTAGATGGTTCAGGTGCTTCATTACTTTGGGACGAAAGTGATAATTATTGGGCAATGAATAAATCATTAGCCTTTGATGACACCCCCACAACAACCAATCAAGGTCTTGGAATTAAATGGACTGGATTTGATAAGGAAGGAACTACTGATTCTACAGATAGTGCGAGTATTGTTCATACTATAAATACTGGCGGACATTCAGGTTCTGTACTTTTAATTCAATCTCAAAATGATGCAAACGATGGTATTGCATTTACAACAAATGCAAGTTCATACTTAAAACACAACAGCAGTAATATTCTTACTGCAGCAAATGCTTTTGGACAATTAGGAATTACTTCTACTGCCGCAGAACTCAATGTTCTTGATGGATATACTGGTAGTGTAACAGAACTTAACTATTTAGATACTTTACATGCGACTGGAGTTACATCAACGGAGTTCGACTACTTAGATGGCGTAACAAGTAATATACAAACTCAATTAAATAGTAAACTTAACTTGTCTGGCGGAACCATGACTGGCAGTATTGCCATGGCAAATTACAATATTACTGGAGTTAATCAATTAGAATTTAATGACCCAGGAGAGGGTATTGTATTTAAGCAAGGCTCTAGTGGAGATATGGTTCTTAAAATCATTGATGACGCATCTGATAATATATTACAGTACTCAGGCACTAGTGCAGTATTTGATGTTGTGGGTAACATTACAACTGATGGGTTAACAAGTAGTGGCAATGTATATGTTGGTTCACCTACTACAAATGGTGGTGTAATTAATTTAATACAATCAAGTTCAAATCCTGAAATTAGAATACAAGGCGGAGAAAGTGGTGCAAGTTTATTTAGTATTTATAATACAGCTACTAATCCAGACGCAGAACAATTTTTTATAAACAATACATTAGGCTCTTCACATTTAGGTAATAAAAGAGGAGCTTTAAAACTTGAGTCTAGTTCAGGAGTAGTTTTAACTCTAAGTGGAACTTCAGCAACCTTTGCAGGAAACATAGCAGTCTCAGGAACAGTAGACGGTCGTGATATTGCAACAGACGGAACAAAACTTGACACTATAGATACGAATGCAGATGTAACACCTTCATGGGTTCCTTCAAGTGATCCAAACTATTTGACTTCAGTTCCTAATCATTCAGCTGCTTTAATTACAAGTGGAACATTAGATGTTTCAAGGTTACCAGTTACTAGCACTCCAGCTAGAGCAACAGAGCTTTCAAGTTCACAAGATTTAAATGATCTTAATGGTTCTTCAGCAGGCTTCTATTATCAAACTGCGAATGCTGATACAACTGGAAATAACTATCCAGAAGGAACAGCTGGTTCATTAATAGTTCAACAGTCTGCAGGCCAAGCAACTCAATTATATCAAACATATCAATCAGATGCTACTAAACTTTATTTTAGGTCAAATTATACTTCTGGGTGGGGTTCATGGCAAAGAGTATTTGCAGACAACTATCATCCAAATGCTGATACACTTACAACAGCAAGAACTATAGGTGGTGTATCATTTAATGGTTCAGCAAATATTAATCTACCTGGCGTAAATATAGCAGGTAATCAGAATACATCTGGAACAGCGGCAGGACTTTCAGGTACACCAAACATTAGTGTAGGAACTATATCATCAGATACTATTGAGATAAATACCGCGGTTAATAGTAATTCTCATGGTATGTTTATTCAAAACAACTCATTAACTGGCGCAGGTAATTTAAGAATAGCAATTCCGAATGGTAATGGTTCCTATGCAACACAAGCAACTCTTAATGATATTGTAATGAGAAATGAAATTACTGGAGGCTCTATAATTGTTGGTGCAAAAGATAGTGTTATCTTAGGTGTAGGTGGAAGTGATTATGATCAAAGATTAAAAGTAACAACTACAGGAGTAGATATAGCAGGTGCATTAACTGCTACCACAAAATCTTTTGATATCGAACATCCAACTAAAGAAGGTATGAGATTACACCATGGTGTTCTTGAGGGACCTGAGCATGCAGTGTATATTAGAGGTAAATCAAATAGTTACATAATCGAATTACCAGAATATTGGGAAGGATTAGTACATGAAGATACTATCACAGTTCAGTTAACACCTATTGGTGGACAAAATGATATGTGGATAGATAATATAGAAGATAATAAAGTTTATATTGGTTGTGAAAGAGAAATGAAACAGTATTTCTATTTCATACAAGCAGAACGTAAAGATATTGAAAGATTTGAGGTAGAATATGAGAGCTAAATTAATTTATAATAAAACAGATGGTACAGTAACAATGGATTCTTTAGATGGAAATCCCGTTTCGCTTTGGAATGAAGTTGTATCTGATACTTCTTCAGAAGTAATTATTAACATTGAAATAGAAGGTGATCATTCAGAAGACCATGAAAATATGGAAATGGGGGAAGTAGAAGATGGCAACTAGAACATCATCACAGTCAGGTAATTTTAATTCAACATCAACTTGGGGTGGTAGTGCTGTTCCTGTTGATGGTGATGCTTTTGTAGTATCTGCTGGTCATATAGTTACAGTCAATGATGATAGAAGAACTACAAATGGCTATGATAATTCTACAATAAATGGTAAATTACATATTACTGGTTCAGGTTTAATTAGAATGAATGGTCAGTTAGATGTTACATCAACTGGAACATCTGATTACTTTACTGAAAATGATTCAAGTACAGGTGCTTATTTTAGAATGGACAATGGAGCCATTTTAGAAATAAAAGGAGATAATTCAGCAAATCATTCACTAAGAGTTAATAATCAAAAATATAATTGGGTAGAAATTGAAGGAACAAACCCAAATACTACTACCACTACTTCAGCAAATGTAACTATTGGTTCATCATCGTTCACAGTAACTTCAGCAACTGGACTTGCTGTTGGTGATTGGATTAATGTTTTTAGACCTCTTGAAGATGTTGATGATTGGGAATATGATAGGTACCAAGATGAAGGTATGATTATTCATGATATATCTGGATCAACGATTTATCCCAGATGGTTTGTAAGTCCTACTGCAACTATTTCCAGAGTTTCAGGAACAAAACTTGTTGTTGATGATGCAGTTGTATTTAGAAAAGGTCAACAAGTTATTTTTGGTACTGGCTCAAATAGAAATGTAAGAACAATTTCAGAAGTAAGAAGAAATTCAAATACTCTTGTGTTAAATAGTGCACCAACTGGAACAGTTACTGGTGAAAAAATATATAGATGTGGCACAGAAAAATATCATGTATCTGGTCATACTGTACAAAAAATTGCAACTCCTTTAACTGCAGATTCAAATTCTGGCACAAATACAATTACTGTTGCTTCAACTGCAGGAATGTCCGTAGGAGATAGAATTCTTATTGAAGCAAATAATAATTCAGATACAAACTGGGATTATGAAATGCGATATGAAATTTCTGCAATCTCAGGAAATACAATTACACTTACATCAAACTTAGGTAATAATAGATATACAGGTGGCTGGGTAACTATATTTGATAGAGATACACAGATTAGAGCTGCTACTATTGAAGCAGACGGACAAGCTTCTACTTCAGAAGATAGACCTTATATTTACTTTTTAAGATGGACATCGGGCGATGCATATTATAGAAGATATCGTATAAGAAACTGTTTATTTGAAGGTATAGGCTCAAACTCTATTAACTCTACTTGGTATAGAGGCCTTGGTTGGAATGGATATTGTAGCTTCGAAAATACATCTTATGGTCAATATGCTTCAGGTTATGAAGGCAATGTTTGGGTACCTAATAATAGTGGTAATAACTCATGTATGTATACAAGAGAATGCCATCAATGTACAATAAGAAATAATATTTTTTATAATGGAAACCATAATTTTTGGAGATATTCCAGCGGTAGTAATTATGCAATAAACAATAATATTTCTTGGAGAAGTGAGTATACAACATTCTTACAAGATGGCGCATATGAACCAAGAATGACGGTTGATTATAATCACTTTTCAAGATCTGATGACTATGGATCATTATGGTACCATCATAGAAATTCTGCAGGACAAGTAAGACATAATTACTTTACTCACCACGAAAATAGACCATTATATGTGTTTTATCATTCACATAATATTATTTTCGAAAATAACTATTATAATTGGTATAGATCGTGGCCTTATGTTGGAGCAGGAGGAGATATTATACACTTAAATAGTTATTTCGGTAATGATTGGGATGCTACTACAGGTAATACATCTCCAGTTAATGGTGTACAGATTCAACAATTAGGTGATTTAAGAGCTGATAGACAACTCGCGGGTCAATCTATGTATTCAGTAAATCACAATTGGAGAGATGGAGATACTGTGGAGTGGGGTTCATATATTTGGAGAGAATGGGATTTTGATGAAAATGCCTGGAAAGTCTTTAGAGATACTGCAACAGATGGACCTGCAGGTATGACAGAATCAATTTATGTTCCTGCAGGAGCTACTTGTTATCTAGCTGCAGAAATTAAATTAAGTGATGGATTTAGTGGTACATATCCTTATATTTTGTGCAGACAAGCAAATAGTTATCACGATGGAAGACATTATGATAATAGTACAACAAGCACTCAGGCAGCTGAAACTGCAAATAGTTATTACTATGGGTTTAGAGAATCAGCTCAGTTTACTTCTGCTGCAATAGGTGCATATGAAAGAAAAACAGTTACGGTAAATCCAGTCGATTACGATTATTACTTAACCGTAACACTTTATACAAGTAGTGTTAATGCAGGAGATGGATTAGAACATTGGCATCAAAAACCAATTGAAATATACTTAGATGGTGGAACAAGATTAAAAGAAAAGAAATTCATAGTTCGTCATCAAAGTAGAAGAGGATTTAACCAATCTACAACGCGAAGAAAGAAAAGATTGGGCGGAAGATTAGTATAAATAGAATAAATGGAGAATATTTAAATGAGCAATGATGTATTAATTACCCCCGCATCGCGAAAAATAGAGTTTAAGGATTCGTCAGCAAATGTTGATGCAAAAATAGAAACTGATGCGAGTGGTAATTTATTAATAACAAATGCGGGTGGAGATATATCCATCGGTGACACTTCGTCAGATGTTTTTATTGGAGACGGAACAAATAATGTAGATATTGTCTTTGAACAAGATGGAGAAATACGTGGTACATCTGGTGTCACATTAACATTAGGTGCTTCAGGTAGTAGTGTTGCTATGGCAACTGATTTATCACTTGGTGGTAATGATTTAACTAATGTTGGTGATATTACTGTCAGTGGTAACTTAACAGTAAATGGTACTACAACAACACTTGATTCAACTAATACAGTCATCGAAGATTCAATAATTGAATTAAACTCTGGTTTAACGGGTGCTAATACAAAGGACATAGGATTTATATTTGAAAGAGGAAGTACAGGAAATAATGCTGGATTCGTGTGGGATGAAAGTGCTGATAGATTTACAGTATTTACAACTACAGATACTGCAGCTTCAGATACAGTAAATACAAGTTCAGTTGCAAATTTCCAAGCAGGAAGTTTCTATGGTAATGGTGCTAACCTTACTTCACTTAATGCAACTAACATTTCAAGTGGAACATTAGCAAATGCAAGATTACCTGATTTAACAGTTTCAGATTTTGCAGGGGCTGCTATACAAACTGGGTCAGAATCATTTAGTGATTCAGATACAATATTAATGACTGCAGCTGCAGTACAAGATAAAATTTTAAGTTATGGTTACACAACAAATGTTGGAGATGTAACTTCAGTAAGTGCAAGTAGCCCACTTAGTGTAGGTGGTGGTGGTGGTCCATCTCCCAATATTTCTTTTGTAAGTGCTACAATTACTACTTCGACAAGTGATGCCGATGGTGACTTTTTCTTAGTTCATAGTGGTACTACTAGTAGTGGAGGTTTATTTAAACTTACAAAGGCGAATATTAATTTATCTGGATTTAATAATGATTCTGGATTCTTAACAAGTTCATCTGGATTAAACGCAAGTAATTTAACAAGCGGAACTGTTCCATCAGCTCGACTTGCAACAGGTTCTTCAGGAGATTGGTGGTCAGGAAATGTGATAAAAGTTGGAACTGACGGTGTATCAGAAGTTGGTAAATATATTGACTTCCACAATACAGATACAGGAACTACGGATTTCGACACAAGATTATATTCTTCTGGAACTGATCAATTAACAATCAATGGTAGTGGTAGAATATTTACAGATGGCTACCACCCAAATGCAGATGCATGGACAACATCAAGAACAATTACTCTAGCTGGTGATTTAACAGGTAATGTAAGTATAAGTGGTAGTGCAAATGTTACTCTTACAGCTGCGGTAGTAGATGACTCACATAATCATAATCATAGTGACGGCAATTTTACAGTAAACGGATTATTACAAGCAGGAGCAGGTTCAAACCATATATCAACTGCAACTGATCCATTTAGATGGCAAAGAAGTAGCTCTGGTCAAACAGGTCAAGATGATAATGTTAGTGTATATGTAGATGATAGCAACATTTACTTTACTCATAATAACGATGATGATGGTGATGCTTCTGGTTATCTCTTTAGATATATGACTGGCGGAACTGCAACTAATTTATTAGTTTTTAGTTCTTCTACTATGACCTATAAAGGTAATACAGTATTCCACGATGCCTACCACCCAAATGCAGATAAATGGACAACTTCAAGAACATTAACATTAAGTGGAGATGTATCGGGTAGTGTTTCATTCGATGGCTCTGGTGCTATTAATATGACTAATACTGCCGTTGCTGATGATAGTCATAACCATGTCATTTCAAATATTGATGGATTACAAACAGCTTTAGATGCAAAACCAGACATACTTACAAGCGGATATAATGGAACTTATAATATCCCAATACATTCAGGGGGTGACCTTTACACAAGTCCTACTGCAGGAGGCGTTACTATAACAGGGTCTTCAGGACAAATATCTACTCCTAGTCATGGTAACTCTAGTCAATGGAATACAGCTTATGGTTGGGGTAACCACGCAAGTGCTGGTTATTTAACAGCTTCTTCAACTCAAAGTAAATATTTAAGAAGCGATGCTGCTGATACTGCAACAGGACAATTATTTTTTGATGCAGGTTTTGACGCACACCCAATCATGTTAAGTGGTGCTCAAAACTTTGACAATATTGATAGATCAGGTTTCTATAATTTATATAATACACATAATGGCTCTACAAATTCTCCAGGATTTTCTTATGGAACAATGATTGCTATAGGTAATGATAAAGGTAGTACAGGATTTGGATTACAAATAGCCCATGAAAGAACTGGTGCTGGAATGTATGTTCGTGGTATGAATGATACTGCTAGTGCATGGAGTGCTTGGGCTGAAATATGGACATCAACAACGGATGGATCAGGTTCTGGACTAGACGCTGATACACTAGATGGACAACATGGTTCATATTATGCTCCAACAGCAAACCCTACTTTTACTGGAACCATTACTAATGCAGGTACCATAACTACAGGTAGTGCTCAACATCAAATGAACACACCTTATGGATATATTGAAATAGGTCCAAAGAATACTACTTGGGGCCACATATACACTGATAGAGCAAATTTTTACTTTAATAAACAACTATATGTTTTAGGAGATAAAGTATGGAATGCAGGTAACGATGGCTCAGGCTCAGGTTTAGATGCTGATACACTTGACGGTATTAATAGCGCAAGTTTTGCAAGATCAGATACTGTAACTAATTATAGTAACTATGTTAATGTACAAAGATTTTATTCAAATACCAATATGGCTACAGCTTCAGGAACTCAATCGAGTTTAGAAGTTTATACCGGTGCATCTGGTAATGATGCCTTTATGTCATTCCATGTTAATGGTGATTACGCTACGTATTTTGGATTAGATGGCGGCACAAATAAATTATCTACCGGTGGTTGGTCTGCAGGTGCAACATCAAACACCGTATGGCATGCAGGAGTAGATGGCTCAGGTTCTGGATTAGATGCCGATACGCTTGACGGAATACAAGGATCTAAATTCTTATCTGAAGACGGTAATGGAACTGGAGATTTTAGATATAATCCAGGAGGGTCATCAGCTGAAGTACTACTAGGTCATGAAATTACATCTAACACTGGTTCATCTTTTATAAAATGCGTAAAACAAAATTTCACAGGAATACCAGGTTCTATAAGATTTTATATAAGTCCAGCTAATACAACAAATGCAAATAGCTCAACATATTTAAAGCACGAATTCCAAGCAGATGGTGATTTTCATGCCGATGGTGATGTAATAGCATATTCAACAACAACTGGTTCAGATAGAAAATTAAAGAAAAATATTAGGGATTTAGAAGGTTCATTAGATAAAACACTGAAACTAAGAGGTGTTAAGTTTGATTGGAAAGATGAAAATAAAGCAAATGACCAATTAGGGTTTATTGCTCAAGAAGTAGAAGAAGTATTACCAGAAGTTGTAAAAGAAGTAAAAACACTTGCAAAAGAGGGTGAAACACATTTAACTGTGAATTACCCAGCCGTTGTTCCTGTATTAGTCGAAGCAATAAAAGAGCAACAAAGTATTATAAATAGATTAGAGGAAAGATTATCTGACCTCGAAAATAAATTAAAATAGGAGAAAAAATCATGGCAGTAACATGGACATATGAAGCACCGGCTGAAGGTGAAACTACAGTAATGGTAACATTTACTTCAGACGATCCTGTATTAACTCACGTTCGTGCTGTAAATGCGGTATTTATTGATGGAGCTTATGATGCTACATTAACTGAAACAAGAGTAAGTGAAGTTGCAAATGGTGTTGAAAATAAAATCGCTGTTGGAGCAATTACACCACCAGTTGAAGAAGAAGCAGAAGAAGACGGCGGAGAATAATAGTGGCAAAACCAAACAGTAAAGAAACATTTAAAGACTATTGCTTAAGAGCATTAGGAGCTCCTGTCATTGAAGTAAACATTGACGATGATCAACTTGATGATAGAGTAGATGAAGCTTTACAGTTTTA
>Ga0208162_1001856_pt1 | contig 10656 bp, 24 predicted proteins | sample CB_VirMetaG_4_FD_184539 | JGI IMG/M metagenome (GOLD analysis project Ga0208162, IMG submission 184539) | Freshwater to marine saline gradient viral communities from Chesapeake Bay - CB_1508_1M Viral MetaG (SPAdes) (version 4) | ecosystem: Environmental > Aquatic > Marine > Coastal | place: USA... | reverse complement strand
TCTTTAGTCCTGCATCTTCTATCACTCTCTGACAGATAACACAAGGCTTAGATAGGCTGACCTGATCATTCTTCAACACTCTTAGAACCAGGAGACTAAGGCCATCACAGTTATCCATACCGTGACCAATGATACACGCAGACTCAGCATGGAGATACGGATAGTCAGTGAACTTAGCCAGCTTAGGATGGGTCTTAAGACTGTTAGACTTAGCTGATAAGATCTTACCTGACCGGTCAAACAATACAGCACCATGTCGGAAGGCATATCGTGGTCCGACACCCTGGCCTGATAAGGCAACGGCATAGGCTGCATCACGCATTCTATTAAGTATATGATTCTTCACGATATTCCTTATGGCTATGTATATTAGGGACCGGATTGGCTAGGCCCTTTCTTGACTTTACCTTGTGCTTCTAGCTTATAGATAGCTCTTGTTAATGGACTGACATCTTTACGCACAGACTTTAGCAGGTTCCTGTTAGTGTTAGGTCTCTGACCTTTAGAAGTATAATGCTTACCTGATGATCTCTTACCCTTAGCCATACCTTACCTAACCTTTCTATAGATTACAAAATAGATAGATACACCTGTCACAACAAACCACGTTCCGTACTACGCTTTGCGGCTTCGTACATAACGAAGTACGTAGTACCATACGGTTTCTGAAAAGTCAAGAGAAATCTTAATCCCGATACCGAGATACTTCTGGCTGGATCGTGATGATACACCGACCATGCTTACCTCCGATCTTGTTCTTGGATACAGTTAAGTATCGTAGGAAGTTATCAGATCCATTCTCGGTTGATTCCTTACCGAGACCAAGAACATAATCAGCCTCGGCAGGTTTACCGATCTTGCTACCGGACATCTGTGTGAACCGGAGACTGGTCCGACCATCAGCACTGGCATCAGCTTGGGTTACAGCAATGACAGAGCACTGATTCTTCTTAGCGATCTCCCGACCACGACGATAGATCTCTGACAGCTTAAGATCGTCACGGGCGAATGATCCATTGATATTAAGTTTATCCATCTGATCTACCACAACGATATCAGGCTTGTACTTCTTGACCAAAGCCTCTAGCTGACGGATCTCGGTTGTCTCATGGAACAATACGTTATCCTTGACCCTTCTCCACATATCCCTGGCGGCATGTTTATTCTGTAGCAAACGATCCTCAGAGAACCCCGTGTTGGACATGACTGCCCGGAACCGAGTAGCCTCAGCAGGTTCTTCATTAGCTACATACAATACTCGGGCACCCTGTTCAGCAAATCCATCAGGACCAAAGCATATAGAGATGTTGAATGCGGACTTACCTGACTCTACTAGAGCGAACAGGATACCGAAGTTACCCGGTCCGATACCAGGGATCAATCTGTTCAACCCGGCGAGGTTAAACTTCCACGGTAGCTTATCGTTAGCGTACTCCAGGATATCTTCGAACTCGTTGGACAGAACCTCTAGTTCTTTATCAGGGATAAACCCGCCCTCATACTTCTCTACCAGTTCCTTGACCTTGGATAGATCGGTCTCGTTACCTTCGATTAGGTTCATACCTAACTGGGCTATGGTCTCCCCGATATGTTCCCGGAAAGACGCTCGGATAACTTCTTCTGCTACATCGCCACCGATAACCGGCTTGATATCCCGAAGCAGGTTAATATACAGAGACTTCTGAGCGGAAGTAAGCAGAGGATACTTAGCCATCAACAAAGCCTCAACCTCGTTGATAGTTAGATCCCTCTTGTATTTGCTATGCGCCTCTGAGATTATAGAATAGATACGCTTGCTCTCGTCCTGGAAATACTGATCCCCGATAAGCAGATGATTGCTCTCCCAGAAATCGTATTTAAGAAACAGACCGAGCAAGAGATTGTTCGTGTTATCGCTCACTCAATAACTCCTTTAGGGTAAACCTTCGGATCTTCCCGAAGCAGCTTGGCATTGGCTACCATATACTGTCGGAGCCTCCGTGTAAAGGCTAAAGACTTGTTGAACGCATCCCGATCCAAGGCTACGGTAACTGATTTGTATTTCGTAACAACCTCTAAGACACGATAGGTAAGGCTTGTACCCAGCAGGGCTATGCCAGTCCCGTATTCAGATACCGCACAGGCTGAGGCTGCATCTTCCACCAGGATAACATGGTTCGGGTCAGTCTTAACCACGAACGGTTCGGCACTCTTACCATACCTGAGCCACTTCATACCGTACTTGAGTGCTCTACCTACAGCATCTACAGACTTACCATCTTTCTTGATCAGGAATACAGCCCGGTCCTGAGACACATCGTGGTATAGATCTACCAATCCCTGACGCCATGCCTTGAGAACATTGTTCTTTTCCAGGTACTTAATCATATGGTCTGGTATATCCAGAGTGAACGAGTGAGGCAAGTCGAATACAAGATCGACAGGTTCCGTATTGCGTAACCCTTGGTATGCCTTGAGAGAATAGGTTGAACCCTTGCCTCCCTTAAGATTACACGATGCCTTGTAACAGTTCCAGACTGTAGACCCGGACAGCTTCGTGATCGTGAATGTCTTGTACCCACCGCAGGATGGGCAGTTCAGTCTCAGGGTTTCCCCGTCCTTCAAGATCACATCATTGAGAAGATCCTGTATCATCTAGTCTATCCTCCCAGAACATATCAATCCGACCGCACCAATCCTCTGACTCTATATTGGGATAGGTCTCGTAGATATCATCAAGAACCATACCCTCTAAGTCGCCGTAGATTACGTCATGCTTCATCCGGTTTGCTCCTCGATCTGATCTATGACCTGCTTCATCAACCTATCTCCTTATCTTTGCCAGGATACCCTACCTTCTTCTGCTCTTTCTTCTTATCCGGTAAGGCTCTCGGCTTGTACTTACTCGTCATCAAATCTTTGGCGATAGGATTCGATTTCTTTTTGTGTTTCGGTATCTTCATCTGACCATGCTCCTCTGCCGATATTAAGATCCCACGGTTTGATCTTAATATTTTCTTCCACTGATTCTGTATCTCTATCTGTCCACACCCAGTCATCGAACTCATCATAATCTTCTAGTGTGTCAGGTACGAACCCACTCTTAATCATCATTTGATTCTCCATAATTGATACGCTCGGCGGCGCTTAATAAATATAGTACACCGAAGTAGCAGCCTAACACCAGCAGATAAATGATCCAGGTGCTGGCTGTCCAGGGCTCAGGATAGTTTGATAGCATATAGTTTCCTTAAGGTAGGTTGGTGCTCCCGGCAGGACTCGAACCTGCAACCGTCCGCTTAGAAGGCGGATGCTCTATCCAGTTGAGCTACGGAAGCATCTGTTTCATGTTTAGTTATAATGTTTTATTCGCTTCGTGATAGTTCCGTAGGCGTACCCTAGCAGCTTCTCTTTGTTCGTCTGAAAGTGTACGTTTATTATAGGGATTCTTACCGAAGCGGAATGGGTGGAGTGGGCATCCAGTAGCGGGACACAGGCTGACCTCGTGCTTGCCGCCTCCACAACACTCGATACAGTTTTGTCGGATAGCTTTTAACGGTGATGTGATAGTCATCCTGTTTGCTCCCTGACCTGATCCCAGACCTGACCCCAGACCTGACTCGTGACCTGACTCGTGACCTGATTCCAGACCTGATCCTCGACCTGATCCTCGACCTGATCACTGACCTGACCCCAGACCGGACCCCAGACCTGACTCCCGACCTGACCCCAGACCCGATTCCAGACCTGATCCCTGACCTGACCACTGACCTGACCACTGACATTATTCATCGGTTATCACCCGACCCCTTAATAACACCACGCTCTGCTCGGTCCTTTAGTTTATCCAGGTTATACTGAGCGACATCAGACATCTTAAGGTTATACTCTTTTGCTACAGCAGCCAAGTACCATAGCACATCGCCTAGTTCCGCCTTGATCTTTTCCTGGTTCATCCGGGCTATCTCGTGACGGGTAAGGCTCATGTTCAGATTAGCATCATCCCGGATAATCTTCTTTACCACGCCAGCTACTTCGCCCGCTTCGTTGGCAAGACCGAGTGCAGTATAGACCCGACCTTGACCGGAAGGATACACGGCGGTCTTGAGTGATTCAGACTGGTACTTGTCCATATCCATGATCTGTTCCTTTTCCTTTTTCATTTCTGATAGATAACCAGCAGCCCTTCGCATGTTCTCGGCCATAAGAACTTCATTCCAGGTTAAACCGGCGAAGCTGTTAGCATCAAGAACTAGCGTTTCAATCGTCCAGTCTAGCGATGTTTCGTCTAAGACCATGATCCACCTTCTCCTGTTTTTTCCTGTCGTACTTACTCTTGTTCTGTGCGACCTCGGGTTTATACAGACTCGTCCTCAATTGTTTTGCGACCTGATCCTCGACCTGATTCCAGACCTGATGCCAGACCTGATCCGCGACCCGATTCCAGACCTGATCCGCGACCTGATCCTCAACCTGATTCCAGACCTGATTCCTGACCTGACCCCAGACCTGACTCCAGATCTGATTCCAGATCGGATACCTGACCTTATTCATTTTGTTTGCTCCCTGACCTGATCCCTGACCTGATCCCTGACCTGATCCCTGACCTGATCCTCAACCTGACCCCAGACCTGATCCGCGACCTGATACCTGACCCGATCTATGACCTGATCCCATACCTGATCCCAGACCTGATCCCCGACCTGATTCCAGACCTGATTCATTTTGTTTGCCCTCTGACTTAGGTAAAGAGAAGGCAGGATTATCTCCTGCCTTCGGCTTGTTAAGTCCTGACCTCCGGCTTGTATTCCCAAGGCTTGATACCATACGTCCAAGCATTAGCAGCCAAGGCCGTATCGATACGCTTACCCTCGTCATCCTGCTCAGGGACAGGGATAGCAAACGTACGTCCGGTTCCGCACAGAACCTTAAGGAAGTATTCCTCACCGACCTCCGGGATATTGACCCGAAGCAAAGTACCGATCTGAGGGTCGGTATCCTCGTCAATAACATCGGCCTGATAATGGTCGAGAATCTTGGCCCATCCGATAATCTCGGCTGCTACACGGCGCAGTTCCAGGTTACTATTGTGGAGAGCCTGATCAATGTCCGGCCCGTCAGTGATCCAAGACTTAGGGACACGGACACCATGCCAGATATACACCTCGAACCCGTCAGCATATCGGATAGCAGGACCGTTCTCACAGTGAGTGCGTCCGGTGTCATCCATCTTGATATACTCAGGGCGTTCCGAGATAAAGATGTGCGTATCGAAGAAGCTGACAAACCCACAGTTGTAGGACAGATCACGCAGACCATCGAATACTTCCAAGTTCTTCACGTCTGTATAGGTGTGGAAGTAGTCGGCGAATGCTACCCAACCGGTCCAGCAGTTGGCAAATCCGTTGCTGGAAACGAAGCTGTGCTGATCTTTGCTTACCTCACGGATCTTCTTATCCATATCCAGAGGGCTAGAACAGAACACAACTTCCTTGGGAGGCTCAAGACCAGCACACTTGTAGGCTTTATTAACTGCTACGATAGCAGCATCACGGTTGATCGGCCCTGTCTGTAGACCGATCTTGATCCACTTGTCACGGCAGACTTCGACACCTTTGATTTGTTCGTCGTTGAGGTTATTCAACATGACACATATCCCTGAGTTGATGATGTTATACAGAGTTGTTAGACTGATTTTTTACCTGATCCCAGACCTGATCCCTGACCTGACCCCAGACCTGATCCTCGACCTGACCCCAGGTCTGACTCCTGACCTGATTCCTGACCTGACTCCTGACCCGACTCCTGACCTGATTCCTGACCTGATCCATGACCTGATTCCTGACCTTATACCTGACCTGATTCCTGACCTGCTTCATTTTGCTTACTCCGCCGGGGAAAGGGCGGGCCATATCAGACACAGCCCGCCCTAGTTTAGATCAATCAGCAGCCCGGCGATATCCCTCCGGGGTATACTCACGCTGGCGCTTGATAACATAGTTACCAGAGGGAACAAGCAGGGTTTCGTGGGTATCATAGGACCGCTTGTGAATGATCTCAGTTGGTGCTTCGACCGACAGGAACAGTTCGAACAGCTTGTCGTCCGAAGTCATCCGATCCTTGTATGCAGTGGTGCGTTCAGCCAGCATGACATGATCATGCCCGGTCTCGCTGTGGGCGATAGTCAGATAGCCATGCTCCGGCTGAATCTTCTCCAGGTTCTCCGGGATGGTGTCAACCCGGAAGATGATGAAGTCACCCTGAGCGGCCATGTTGGTGAAGGTTTTCATATGCTTAGTCTCCTACGGTTAAGCTGCAATCGACTGAAATGCAGCGCTGTTGACCCAGTTCATAACATCAAACGACCGGGAATGCAAGCGTTCAATCTGATTATCGTTTGAACTGTCTCGCATGGCAAACCCATTCCGTTCGTCGGCATAGGTAGCATAGTTGGTGAAGGCGTTGTACAGCCCGAAGGTATTGTTGCCCCACTGACCCATATTGTCTGCGGCCAGTTCAATCATAGCCTTCTGGGTACGCTCGAACGGGATGACATTATTGATCACCGCTTCTGCCTGATCCAGTGTGATCTTACGCTGAGCCATCCGTTTCATGGCGTCGATATGCTTCGCGAAGATCACAGAACCATCCTGTACTTCTAGCAGGAACTTATCCAGATCAAAGTGTCGGCTGTTCTTCCTGCGGATATGAGAGATATCTTCACCCCACACGCAGGTATTCAGGCACCAGGACAGGCGAGACCCGGACAGGACGTTATTGGATGTCAGACCATCCAGACCATGCCATGCCACGATCTTATAGACCAGCGAGCTAGACTTCTGATCAGTAGAGATCAGGGACTGCATACCCTCGAAGGCCCACTCACGCAATGCCCAGGCACCTTTGCGACTGGTGAAGGTACGAGTGGTAGCTGATCCGAACCCATCAGGGAAACCGTCCTCAATCCCCTCAAAGAACTCGGCATGACTGACGCAGTTGAAATCCTTACCGACGATACCCAGCACATCACCGGTATCGGCATTGAGTACATACTTACTCTTATCAAACCGGGTCGGCTCGAATGCTACTTCGAAGTCCCAGCCCTCGCCGGTACGATCTGCCGACCCGGTATGCCCAAAAGATACGCGCATTGTTAGATACTCCTCTTTGTGAGTTGTTAGGTGATTTGATTACCGATCAGCCTTCAACCGTCCGGCTTGCCATTTGATGACGCTGCTAACGCTGACCAGATTATGATACACGAGACGACCATCCAGGCGCGATGCTTTCGAGTCGCCTCCGGTGCCAGCATGTACCCCGTCGATCTTATTATTCCGCAACGCCCAATGCAAGGTCATGACAGGCACGTCGAACAGATTAGAGGCGGCCTTGATGGTGATGAAGTCAGACATGATATTCTCCTGTTGATTGAGTGTGACGTGGTTCACTTGGTGATAGTATCCCATGCCCAGCAGATTAGCAAGGCGATGGTGATACAGATAGCGGTTTCAGTGACTAGGGCCATTGGGCAATCTCCCTTTGATTTACCCACCTCAGATAGGCGGTGGTATAAGATCCCTCACGCACGAGTCCGCCCATGATGCTGTCCTCGGAATACCTCAGCATCAGTTCGTGCTGACAGTCTACCTCGATTTGGCGGGACTCTGGCGTAGGTCTTGTGACGTTATTAGACCTAGCCCGCATTGCCAGCCATAGGAGATCAGAATCGAGCAAAGTGTTCAGCGATCTGTCAAGCATAGGTTACCTCCCCAGAAACGAGATCAATTGATCTATTGCCAACCATATCAGGCCAGCGGTGAAGATGCAAGCTACTATCATGGTCATATGATTAACCCTCTCTTGATTCCACCCGGCACCATTTGGCTAGGCTGCCGAGCGCGGATATGTTGGCGTCAATCACCTCGATACGGCTAGACCATATCACAGGCCTGTCGTGGATGTATAGGGTATAGATCATATCAGACTGCTCCGCTCAACATGGCGTTCCGATACTCTATGAGGGCATCGCTGGATATGGTCCGTCCGTACTTGAGAGGGATGCAGCGACCTAGTTCCGCCCTGCAATGCGCCGCGAAGTATCTGCCGTTTTCGTATAGGTAAGGCGCGGAAAATCCGTGGTAGGCCTCGCCCTTGTAGGCGTCCGGGTCAAACGGGATTCCCTTTGCTGCCGCCTCATATCCATCACGGAATGCAGCGGAACGCAGGATGGTGGATAGTTTCACGGTGCGTTTGCTGGTGTTGGTCATGACATCACCTCTTTGCGTTCGGTTGCTCTGGTATCCACTCCGATTGATATCAGGATGTCTTGGCGGCTTAGGTGACCTTATAAATCAGTCCGTCTTTCATGGTGACCGACGCGAAGAATTCCCGACCGCCACCCTGGAGATGAGGGCGCCTAGCCACCACGAAGGTTCCGTTCGCCTGATACTCTTCGCCAAAGATGGACGTTTCGGTATACTTCAAGGACTGACCGACGGCGGCCTTGAGGTCTTTCTTGGTCTGATAGTGCACAAGCATAGTCATGGTTCTGTTTCCTCTTGGTTTGGGTTAGACTGGTATTCAATACTAGGCACAGTTCGGCTGGCCGTACTCGATGCTCGCAGAATAAGCGCAATTCTCGACGTTGCGTGTCTCAATAACCACATACCGATCACAGTATGGGCCTGCATCGAAAGCCGTCTCGACGAAGTACTTGAAGTCATCTTGGCTGACATTCAGCCCCTCAAAATTGTAGTAGTACGTCGAGGAATCATAATGGACTCTGGAATGCGTATCGCGATTAATGTCGTCAGCCTGTCCATTTTTTATCGTTTTCACATGGAATAGTTTTAGATCGTAGGTCATTGGTTTCCCTCCAGGTTTGCTGCTGGCACGTCAGGACCGGGAGCAGCTTGTCCGGTCGACGGGGCGCGTGGCCCTGTTTAGCCTAGATATCAGGACGCCTTGATAGTGCGACCATTCAGCTTGACAGCCTCAACGATAACCTTAGTCGTATCAAGCCTATAGCATAGCAGACAGTCCCGACATTTTTGACCGGTACAGTTTTGTTCCTCCGGCTTGTGCTCATATGATACGTTGTTAAACACACGGTCAAAGTGTTTCGGCGGATCATACACCACCGCGTCTACCTTGGGATTAGACCATATCAGGATGAGATTGCTTGGCTTGGCCCGCTTGGCGAACATACGCGAGACGATATCCTTGCGCTTAGTCCAGACTGCTACCTTGCAATGCGGATTATGCTCTGCGATCCGGCAGATATTTTCCAAATGCGTCGCGTTGATTAGTTCGCCATGCGCGTTGATACGGAAGAACGCGTCCAGGATTGTCGGCAATTCTGATTGTTCCAGCACGCGGCTTGATAACAGGTCGGAATTGCGTTGCAGGCTTGGCTGCATATTTTTTCGGTACGATTTCAGCATACCGTGCGAGTAACATTGGCGGCATATGGTATCGCCGGACGTGTTCATTTTCTGGCAGAATGAATTAGTCACGGTGTTGGTGCTGATAGCGCGAAGGCCGTCTAACTTGCCTGTCATTTTCGAGATATGGACAGCGGTCATTGTCTAAGTCTCCCTTCGTTGTGGGTTACACTTTCAATTGAACCGGGGACATTTTATCCCCGGCTCCGTTCAAAGTGCAAGCCTATTTGTCGAATGAGTCCAGCACCGCTTGCCATTTGGCGACATCCGCCTTGGCTTCGTCGATTAAGTACCGGTACGCTTCCTGCCCGTCATACTCCTTGACGATATGGTCCAAATGGATCTTCGCCCCGTACTTCATGTTGAAAACATCGAATTGGGTGACTTCAACAGTAACGGTTCTGCGTGCCATGGTTCTGTTTCCTTATTTGATTGTGGTTAGTTTGATAAATTGAATATGGGGCAGGGTAATCAGAACGTCAACAAAAAAAGTGAAGGCGAGTTTATTTTTATTTATCGCGGTTAGGTTGTGTCTCGCGTGTATATTTAAGGATTGCAATAACCATGCCAACAAGGATGCCCCTGGAAGGCGCTAGGAAGCCCGTGGAAGGGCAAGTCGGTTTTCAGGTGGTACCCTAGCCGGGGGGTGGAGATAGCTGGTTTGCGTCTAGTGCATAGCTCGCGTGGCTAAACTGGCATGGTATATGCAAGGCGATTGAGGTATGTCTCGCGCGTGTATATATAATGAGAAGGCAAAGGTTGTGTGGGGTATGCATCATTGCACGCGGCCGGTTGGCCTATTTCCGTGTCGGTTTGGTTTGGTCCGTCAAAGTTCGGTAAACCGGGCGGACGTAGTCGACCCCGATTGTTCGCGGGTGACCGGGGGAGATTGAATGCTTCGCAGGTTATCGGGGATGATCGCGGGGGAGGGGCGGTAGCCACGGGGGGGTACATGGTAACGTTATACCCCGTTATACAAAATTCACCAAAATCAATGTAAACACATGGCATATATACCTGTATCAATCCCCGACACGTAACAAATGTAACCAAATGTTACCAAGTATTACAAATAGTCACGGAAATGCTGGGGAAATACATATATGGAACAGGGAATACAGGTGATGACAGTTGAATTATTTACCGTATATAGCCTTTTAGGGGTTGACATGAGGCCGGATATATGATACTCTTATGAGTATTCAGTTGAATACGAATACCGTATTAAGAGATT
>Ga0208162_1001855_pt1 | contig 10656 bp, 15 predicted proteins | sample CB_VirMetaG_4_FD_184539 | JGI IMG/M metagenome (GOLD analysis project Ga0208162, IMG submission 184539) | Freshwater to marine saline gradient viral communities from Chesapeake Bay - CB_1508_1M Viral MetaG (SPAdes) (version 4) | ecosystem: Environmental > Aquatic > Marine > Coastal | place: USA... | reverse complement strand
AATTTGCTTTATCTTTTAATTCATCAATAACTTTATCAATATAATTAGATGATACTAATATTGATTGATCTAGGTTTAGCATACTATCTTGTGTAGATAGTTGGATAGTATTGATACATTTTCTTAAATCAGGATAATGTTGCATTACAATGGCCCCTAATTCCTTCATTTCAAATCCTATACCTTCTTCATCCATAATCCAAGATAAATGTTTGGCTACATCTTTTTTAGTTGGAGGAACAATTTTAAGTACTTGACATCTAGATTGTAAAGGATCAATAATACGTTCTACAAAATTACAAGTCATAATGAATCTTGTAGTACGTGAAAATGTTTCAATAATGTTACGAAGTGATGCTTGTGCTTGAATAGTAAGAAAATCTGCTTCATCTAATATAACAACCTTAAGAGGTTTAAATGAAGCTACACTAGCAAAACTAGATACTTTATCTCTAATAGTTTCAATACCTCTTTCATCAGAAGCGTTAATATAGATTGATTCACAATCTAAGTTATTAACTATAAGTTTAGCTAGTGTAGTTTTACCAGTACCTGCAGGTCCATAAAATATTAGATTTTGAATGTCATTTTGGTCTAGATATTTAGAAATGGATTTTTTAATATTTTCATTTCCAACATAATTTTCTAAAACATTAGGCCGGTATTTTTCAACTAATAAACTATGCGTTTTCAGAGAACTCTCCATATAATCCGTATGTTTTTATAGGTTCTGGTTGTATTTCAATTTCTTCACTACTAATAGCGTATAATTTACTTTCTAATGGCTCTAATCTATAATGACCTTGAAAACCAGTTTTATGCATATATGCTTCTAAAGTATCAGTTATACTACTATAAACTCTACCAGTTGGTTCATCAGCTAATCTCCATCTATCACCTGGGGGTTGTCTATTAGCTATTAATACTTTATTTTCAATTATTTCTGTTTTCATAATATACGAAATTATTTTACATCATCCCAGCCATCATTGATGGATCCATTTGAGGTTGAGTTGATTCTTCTTTAGGTTCATCTACTATAGTGCATTCTGTAAGTAATACTGTTCCTGCAACTGATGCTGCATTTTGGAGTGCTGTTCTAGCTACTTTTGTAGGATCAATAATACCTGCTTCTTTCATATTAACTTTTTTCCCAGTTTTAATATTAAATCCTGTCCAAGCATCATTACCAGAATTAACTAAGTTATCAGCCATAATTCTACCATCAACATCATCCCATCCAGCATTTACCAAAATTTGGCTAAATGGTTTAGCACAAGCAGATTTTACAATTTGAGCTCCTGTTGATTTAGCTTCTAACCCTGATGAAGCATATAATAATGCTGCTCCACCACCAGGTACAATACCTTCTTCAATAGCAGCTTTAGTTGCATGTAATGCATCATCTACTCTATCTTTTTTCTCTTTCATTTCAGTTTCAGTATTTCCACCTACATGGATAATAGCTACTCCTCCGACAAACTTAGCTAAACGTTCTTGAAGTTTTTCTGTTTCAAATGGTGTGGTTGATTTGTCAAGTTGTTGTTGTAATTCTTCAATACGACTTTCAATTGTTTCAACTTCACCTTTACCATCAACAATAGTTGTTTGTTCTTTACCCACTGTTACAGTTCTAGCTTCACCAAACCATTCCCAACTGAACTTATCTAATTTCATACCTTTTTGGGTATCAAATACTACTCCACCAGTTGTAATAGCAATATCTTCTAAAACTAGTTTTCTACGATCTCCAAAATCAGGAGCTTTAACAGCACATACTTTCATTGTACCTCTCATTTTATTAACAATAAGAGTAGCTAGTGCTTCTTGATCAATATCCTCAGCTATAATTAAAAGTGATCTAGCTTGTGATGATACACTCTCTAAAATAGGTAATAGTTCTTTAACTTGAGTTAATTTTTGATCTGCCATTAGAATGAGAGGATTGTCCAATACTGATGTCATAGCATTATTATTGGTAACAAAATATGGCGACTTGTAACCCCTATCAAACTGTAACCCTTCAACAGTTTCTAGATAGGTTTCTCCGGTTTTTGACTCCTCAATGTGAACAACCCCTTCCATTCCAACTTTTTCAATTGCAGTAGCAATTAACTTTCCAGTCTCAGGATCATTATTTGCGGAGATTGTAGCAATTTGCTCTAACTGCTCTTCTCCTGAAATATCTTCTGCAATGTTATTTTTAAGGTTATCAACTACTTCTTTAACAGTATTATCAATATCTCTTTTAATTTGAACTGCGTTTTCGTTATTATTTAAAGCGGTTAATCCTGCTTTAATCATTTCTCTAGCTAATAAAGTAGATGTTGTTGTACCATCTCCTGCTTTATTAGCTGTTTGGATGGCTGCTTGTTTAACTAATTGGACACCTAATTCTTGGTTTGGTTCTTTTAAAGTAATTGATTTAGCTACAGTAACACCATCTTTAGTTGATTGAGGAGCCCCCATTTCATTTGCTATTACTACATTTCGACCATTAGGACCTAATGTTGATACTACTGCGTCTGCTAATGTATCAATTCCTTTTACTAAATTAGTTCTAGCTTCTGAACCTAATATAACTTGTTTACTCATTTGATATTTCTGTTAGATTTTTAATTTCTTCATCACTCACTTCTGTTTCTGAAATTACAGCTTCAATACTTACATTAGTATTAATTTTAGCAAGTATTTGATTTTCAGGACCTACATAATATTCCTCACCATCGTAAGGTAATTTAGTAAAACCCATTGTAGGCAATACTACTTTATCTCCCACTTTAAGTTGAGTTGAAATAAATTCTCCTGTAATAGTAGGTTTACCTGGGCCAACTGAAACTACTTCAGCTGTTTCATTTTTTTCTTTACCTAAATCTGGTACTATAATATTACCATAGGTAGATTCTTCATGTTCAATCGGTTTAACTATAACCGCATCAAATAATGCTTCTAAACTCATCTAGTTTATTATTTATTTTATTAATATAATTACTCAAAGTGACTTCTTCACCATTTAATTGGAGATATTTACCTGCTGAAATTAGAGCATCAGCTAAAGTTGGATAATAACCCATTATTGTTTCACTATTATCATTTTCTCTAATTAAATTAAAACTCCACTCATCTTGGGTGATGTGGTAATTTTTTAAAGATGGATCTGTGATTTTGATTCGATTAGACCCTTTTGGTCTTCCTTTAAAATTATGATTAGCCATATAACTTATTTATTTACGTAAATATACGAAAAACAATGTGCTAGGACACATTTTTTTTTAAAACTTATTACTTAATTTTGATAGACTTTGGTTTAGCATCTTCAGCTAATGGAATAAAAACATTTAATAGACCATTTACTAACTCTGCTGTAGCTTCATTTAAGTCAAATTTAGGAGCTATCTTATATCCTAAATTGAATGACTTTTTAGACAAACCATTATAGATAGTTCCTTCATGGAAAGTATCCTCTGTGGTTTTCTTATAAGCTATTTTTAGAATATCCCCCTCAATGTTGATATCAACTTCTTTTTTAGTTAGTCCTGTACAGGCAACTTCAAAATAAAGTCCTTTATCATCATAAAAAATATTAACGGGATGTGGTTGTTTGGATTGTAATGCTGGTGCGAATTGCGACTCAGCGTTAAAAAGATTTCTAAATAAAATGTCGAAAGGACTAATCTGCCTTTCAAAGATTTCTAATGTACTCATATCATTAAATTTTGTGAGCGCCTAAGCTAACTCGGTTAAACAAAAACATAACAATGTGCCCTAGCTACAAATGTTTGTTTATTATAAATATGTGAATTATTCATTTCTTGCAACAAAATATTCACTTTCTATTTCTTCAGATTCAAAATCAATTTTTAAGATACCCTCCTTAGATAATTTTAAACTACAAAAGTCTTGATCTTTATTACTGTTTAAAATATCTTTAAAAATATTTGAATTAAATGGGATTTCTATACTATTGTTTTTTATTTCTCCATTTCTAACTTGATAACTAATTTTATTTGAAAACCCTGTATTATCACCAAATATAAATTCACAAATAGGGGTACCATCTAAATCAGTAGTTGTAGTAATTAACATACTATCTACTTCACCTAATGCATTTTTAGCTTTAATTAAAGCATCTACATCTTCATTTTCTAATACTAAATTAACATCCCATTCTTCAGGGTCATCATACCAAGTATTTTTTCCTAAAATTAAAACATCAGCTAATGAATAAGTTAAATCATAATTTGTATCTTGTAGATGCATTTTAGTATACACAGATTTCATCTTTTCCAAAGACACCATTAGTTCCCCACTAGTAATAGATAGTAACTTATTTAATTTATTAGTATCAAAAATACCTAATTCAGCATCTTCTAATGGGAAATTATTAGCTACTACTTTGCATACTCTACCTGCTTCACCAGCATAAATTGTAAGTGTATTATCTTTAATTCTCCACTTTACTTGGTTATTTAAACCATTTAAGTAATATTTTGATATGACACTTGTTAATGTACTTTTATTTATCATAACTGTAATATATGAAATTTATTTTATATTTCAAAGCTTTTTAAGGCATTAACATAAGGATTTAAGTTAAGAGACCAACCTAAATCACTAAAAAATCCTTCTAATTTGTTTAACAATATCGAATCAAATACTTTTTGTCTATCAGCATAAGTATCTAAAAAATCAACTATTTTATCTGGCATTTGATAATCAAAAAATGCTAATGCTTCTATTTTATATGGATTATCTTTTAAATAAATCCATTTTACTTTATCTGCCATTGTAATTAGATTATACTTTCTATCTAATTGCCATAATCTAAGTAAATCATTATAACGGATAGCTGCCCTTACAGGTGCAGGAGCACCTTTTAATATTTCAGTAAACATTTCACCTGCCCTAGCTCCAGTACCTGAATATTTTTCTAATTTTTTAACGGCAGTAGGATTACCTAATTTAGCTAAAGGAATAGTACCATCTAAAATTTGAGTTTTAAATACTTTAATTTGGTCTATAATACTTTTATGTTGTTCTCCTTTTAGTACTTGTTGTAGAATATCATTAAAGAAATCCCCTAAAATAGGAGGGAAATTTGCTTTCATAAACTCTAAACCTTTAATATCTAGAGTTTCTTTAGCAATACCTTCTTGTTTAGTGATCCATTGTGCATATCGTCTTGTTGCTCTAAAATAGGCAGAACGAATAACACATTCGGTTTTCATTTCTAACCAATGTGGTTTATCAAACCAATCAAATTGTTTAACATTAAAACAATCAACAGCTAAATTATTATAGTGATCTGTAATAATATCTTGATATGCTAAGGCAACACCCTCTAATTTCTCATCTTTTTCCTCATCTGTAAGTGATTCAAAATTAGGATATAGATGGAGTAATAAGGGTTCAGCGTTAAAGTAGTTAGAATCTGTGTCTACATAAGCACAGTAGTTCTCATCTTCTTTATCACAAATAAACCAAGGTGTTTCCTCTAAATGTTTCATTTATAATCTTTGTAAGACTTTTCTTCAGTTAGGATTGATTCAGTTAAAATATTAATTTCTTTTTTTAATTTAGACCTTTCATCATTAGTAATGTAAACTGAACGAGCTAATTCAATAAATTCCTTATCAAATCTATTTTCACGTTCACAGTCTCTAATCCAATCTTCTATATCCCAAAGTTTACCATTTACTTTAGCTAATTCAAGATACAACTTTTGTAGCTTGGATCCAAATTGTTCAAATAAAACTACACATAAAGGATTAAGTGAGTTAAACTCAGTTAGGATATTATCTAACTTTTCTTTATCTGTAATTTTTAACATTTTTAGTTCTAGGATGGAGATTTTATCTAATAACTCTCCGTTTGATACTTCTATTTTCATAATTTAAAATCTAACATCATCTCCAGGTAATTGAATAACTCCCCCATCTCTTTCACCTTTAGAAGTTACTACTTTTTCTATTGGAGTTATTTCATAGGATACTCCTTTAACTTTAAATCTCCCCCCCTGTTTCAACATTTTTCTAAAAAAGTTTTCTTGGGTTTCACTCCATTCTTCACTTATTAGAATTAATTCGTCTTTACTAACTACATCACCATTTACTGTAATGTGCATTCCTTTTCTTATTGATTGTCTACTTAAAGCCATATTATTCTCTTTTATAATCGTCTTCGATTCTTATTATATCATCTTCACCAAAATAATCCCCAGTTTGAACTTCAATAAAATGAACTGCTTTAGGGGTTTTATTCCACGCTCTATGTTTAGCCCCTTGAGGTATAAAAATAGATTCACCTGGGTATATTGTTTTTTCTTTATCGTCTATGACTACAGTAAGTACACCATAAGTTACAACCCAATTCTCTTCTCTATACTTATGAGATTGATAGGATAATCTTTGAAATGGTTGTACAACAATTTTTTTTACTTTACAATATACAGTATCTAATAATACTTCATAACTACCCCAAGGTCTTTCCTCTAATTCTTTCATACTTCTAATTTTATTTCATTACGTAAAACCTTATTCATATGTCTATTAGCTACAAGAGCTGATTCTTGAATAATTCTGTGACCTGATAAAGTAATTGCTTCACTTAATATAGATAAACTTAAACCATATCTAAATGAAGGTAATGCTGTAGCACCATATAAACTATTAAGCAAAATCTTCATTGTATATTGCATTAAATGATAATAAGCACCTTTTTCTTTATCACCAGCAGTATATGCTTCTTTCATTTTACCTTTATATAATTTACGTTCAGCAAACCACTTAGCTAGTACTGTAGATAATGTTGATTGCCTATCAGTAGTAAACATAGAGCCATTAGCTGATAATGTTAAATTATTTTGTTCAACCATAGAAATTAATCTTCCTACATTAATCCTAGTTTGTTGTCCTTTAGTATTTTCAACTAATAACTCTTCATTTTGATCACGTTCTTTTAAATCATTAAGACCTAATCTATTATTACGGTCATCAGCATCTATAATACGTCCCTTATAGGTTTCTCTTCCTATATTTAAGGACATTATAATTGAAGGATATAGTGAAGTTAAATCTTCATCAAACATATATTTGTACAATCCAGCTTTAGGGCAAAAAAGGTAACCACCAGCATATCCTTTTTTACTTCTAGGATTAGGATCTTTAGCAGGTGGGATTATATCTTGAGATAGTAAATAAGCTGAGATTGCACCATCTTGAGTTTTACTATTTGCGTAAACCTCACTATAGTTATGTTTCCCTTTATGAGATAGGTTTTTAGTTAAAGCTATGTATTGAAGTTTTTCATCTAATAACTTTAGTATTTCAACATCAACAAAATTGTATTGAATGTATTTTTGTAAATCTGTTTTAAATAATTGGTCTAAGTTTCCATCATATTCTACTTTACCAACACCAACATATTTTTCTCCAATAGCATCTAATTTCCAACTTGGTTCATCTTTCCAACTATACTTTTTATGTAAACGAATATAATCTAAGGATTCAACTCCAATAATATCTACAAATTGGTTTTGTTTAAAAAAGTATTGATTATTTTTCTTAGCATTTACCTTACCAATTGGAGATAATTGATCAGCCCATTCTTGACCTAATACATTACACATTCTATAGTATAAATAAGGTATATCAAAGAAATCACTATTATACCCTATTAAAATATCTGGGTCTATTTCTCTAAAACGTTCTAAAAATTTAGCTAATAATTCTTCTTCAGTTCTGCAAGGTACTATTTCTTTATTTTTAGCTTTAGTACGTTTTAATTCGTTTTTATCATCACGAACTAAAATCACCCACTCATCAGGTGTTTTATCCCAATATGCTATTGTAGTAATAGGCATAGGGGCCCTTTCAATATATTCTTCAGTTAAAGCTCCTCCTATTTCACACTCAATATCAAAAAATAATTCTCTATGACCTGTAGATGGTTCATCATTAATTCCATATTTTTCAATTAGGAATTTTTGTTCTGGTTTTATATCATGAAAATGAAGGTTAGGAGTATTTTTATCCCATTTATAAATTTTACGAAGTGGTTCACCACTTAAACCTCTATGTGTAGCTTCTTCTTCAGAACATTCTTGATATGCTGAGTTAAACCATTCAATTTCATCATAGCCGCCTTCATCCCACAAGTGTATTTTATACTTATTCCCTCCTAATCGTGATGAATAGCACTTTTTATACATTAAAAGAATTGTTTTAGATTTGGTTTAAAGTAGTTGATTGATTTCATTACTTTGCGATCTCTAGTTCTGTATACTACAAATCTCTCCTCCACTTTCTCATAGTGACATGGCTCAGCTTGTTCTTTAGAGCGGATGGTGACAGTCTCCATGGCTTCTTTTTCAGTGCTGCAAGACTTCGACATATTGCTGGCTTGTACCTCTTGATACGCTGGCCATATTTTATCCTTAAGGCCATGTAACATAGTTCCGTTCCCAAGGGAAACGTAAGCAATATCACACAAAGCATCCAAAACTTCCACGATGTTTCCTTCTTCGCAAGCCTGTCTATATTCTTCCAGCTCTTCAAGTATAAAGTCGTATACGAATTGCCATTCCTTCTTTTCTGGTATTGTCGGTTCATATGAATTTGGTTTTCCAAATGTTGTATTAAATTCTTCTACTTCACTTACAAATGGTACATAATCATGGTATGTCTGTCCATCATCTTCTGGAAATAATTTTAATTGTTTACTCATAATTTTTATTTAAATAATCCTGAATTTCAGGGGCAGAGGTTTTTTCCCAAGGAAAAACTAACCACTCATCTCCTTCATGTAACTTACTGTAAACATTTGGAACAAAAGTTGAAGTATGAGGTTTATGAAAGAGTGTAGCTGTCCATTGTCCTGGCATTTTACTCATAGTAACTCCACTATCAGTCATATCATCTATTACTAGAGTATTTTTACCTATAGTTTGTACTAAAGGTAAATCAGTTAGATGTGACAACATAACAGCAGGGATTAAACCTCCTCTTGGTATTCCATAGATTGAATCAGCTAATGGGACTTCAAATGGAATTTTTTCAGCTAAATCTTTAACTAAATCATTTACATCCCACCAACTAACTGATATCTTTGTTTGTTCTATTTTTAACATATTAAATATTATGTCCTCCGTTATTAATTTTTAAACTATCAAAAAATTCTTTACGAGCTAAATTATTATCATCTCTAAATTTACCTGATGCTTTAGTGGTAACCATTGCTGCTCCTTGATGTTTAACACCTCTACAAGATACACAATTATGAGTACCTACAATAGTTACAATAACACCTTTATTACCTTCAGTAATTTTATCTACGGCATTATGGATAGCTGATGTTAATTGTTCTTGGATAGCACCTCGTCTACCAAATAATTCTACAATACGATTTAGTTTAGATAAACCAATCACTTGACCATCAGTTCCTGCAATATAACCAATATGAACAACCCCACCTATTGTTTGATGGTGATGGGAACACATTGAAGTTAACGGTATATTACGTTCTATAATAACGCCATCATAACCATCACTAGGAAATGAAGTAATAGGAGACATAGCTGTATAACGACCTTCCCATAAATCATTTACATAAGCTTTAGCTACACGTCGAGGTGTTTCCATTGAATTAGGATCATTCCTCCAATCACACTTTAATGCATCTAAAAACTTACCATAAGCTTTTTCAGCAGCATTAATCATTTTTTCTTTTTCTTTATTTGTGAGTGGAAATCCAGGTGCTACTCCATTAGCAAATCCTTCTTGTACAACCTCTAATTCTTCGTGGATTTTTCTACGTTTGTTCTCCATTGATGTTTTTATTTTAAGTAAATATAATAATTTATTTTTGGGATTCCAATTTTTTAAGTAAAGACTCTATTTTCTTTTGTCCCTCATATAGAGTACCTTTTTTATTTTGTATCCTAACTAAAGATGGATAATATTCAATTTCAAAAGCATCAGCTATATCATCAAATTTATCACCTTCAATAGGGTGGATTGATTCATTTATAGCTTTAAGTTGAGGTTTGATTACTTTACAAGCATTACAAGTAGGAGAATAAAAATAGAGATAAAAGGTATCTTTTTCCTTAAGAAGGTTTTTAAATTCTTTAATTGTCATTTATATAACTTTTTAATTTATCCAATAAAACTAATACCTCATCTGGTTCCATTGTAATAGCACAACAAACGTTAATGTTTTCTTCTATTTCTTCTAATAGTTGTAATGCTTCTTCTTTAGACACAACGTTCAGTATCAAAAGCCATAATATGAGCACGGCCTGTAAATCTCCATCCTCTATCTCTAACAAAGTTCATAACTACAGGATAAGACTCTTTTAAACTCTCTCTAGTATCACCTGCAGGCATTGCCCAAACTTTATCGTCTGGGATTTCACATTCTTTTAAGAATTCTTCTACTTCTTCAACCATTGAAAGTTCTTTATCAAGGACAGGCTTAATATGGTAGTCAGAATGATAATCAATACTATTTTTAATTGCTTCATTATTCAATCTAAATTTATTATGTCTATCAATCATCCTTTGATCCGTAGTCGCACCTTGTGGTGTTGCCACTCCAATTTTAGGTACCGAATTAGAGAATTTGGGACTGATAGAAAGCAAATTGATAGGATAATCT
>Ga0208162_1001852_pt1 | contig 10668 bp, 18 predicted proteins | sample CB_VirMetaG_4_FD_184539 | JGI IMG/M metagenome (GOLD analysis project Ga0208162, IMG submission 184539) | Freshwater to marine saline gradient viral communities from Chesapeake Bay - CB_1508_1M Viral MetaG (SPAdes) (version 4) | ecosystem: Environmental > Aquatic > Marine > Coastal | place: USA... | reverse complement strand
TATTTAATACTGAAGGAGGAATAGAATATCATGGAAAAAACGGTATTACACCTCAAAAAACAATTTCAAATCAAATAAAAGTTATAATAATATAATGGAAAAAACAGGAAACGTTGAGAAGTTAATATATCCCTTTAACGAAGCCAAAGTACTTGAAGTATTCTTACCAGTATCTAAAAGATGGCATAGAGTAACTTGTATTGATTTTCGTTCATGGGATGGAAAACGTAGAATACAAAAAGAAATTTATGAAGGTCCTCTATATGCTTATGGTACTAATAGAGAAGTAGAATTTAAAAATACAGAAAAAATTGTTCCCTCAGAAGTATTAAATATGAGAAATTTACGTTCACAAAAAATAAGGTTTTAAAATGAAAGGTTCTATTAAAAAAATTACTGAAGAGAAAGCTTCAATATATATTAGCAAGGATGATGATTTAATTGATTCTCCTATTAGATTTTACACTATTACTGAAGATGAAGACGGGTGGGATAAAATAACATATTACACATCCAGACGTAAAGATATTTATTCAAATAGAGGTAAAGGAGATCAATGGGTTTATATACTATCAAATCCATCATTACCTAATATGCTTAAAATAGGTTATACAAAAAATGAGCCTGAAGTTAGGGCTAAACAAATAAGTGCTTCTACAGGTGTAGCTTTACCCTATAAAGTAGAATGGGCATTTCAATGTTTTAATGGTGAGCAATTAGAACAAGAAGTACACCGTGAATTAGAAATTTACCGCGTAAATCAACAAAGGGAATTTTTTGATATACCACTTGATGAAGCTCAAGAAACAATTGTTAAACTTGGAAAAAATTATATATAATGGCTAGAGATATAAAAAAAGAATTATTAAAGGTTAAAGGAGGAGAATTCCTAGAATGGTATTCTTCTTTAACAAAACTAGAAAAAGCTGAATATAGAGTAATGCTTGAACAGCTTTCTGAAGAATTTAGGAAATAGATTATATTTATAACAGAACCCACAATAAAGGGTAATATTATATGAGCTTTCTCACAATTTATCTTTTACTAGGGTGTACATGGATGTTTATTCTCCAAATTTTAAATGATAAAGTTGTAATTGAAGAATATAGGTTAAGATTAGGTGTAGTTGAAATATTAATAGGTATGGTTATTTGGCCTATTTCATTTATAATTTTTTTAAGGTCTATTTTTAAATAGAGAAAAAATGATTGAATTATTAGTTTTAATTATCGCAACAACTCTGCTTTATTTATTACTACCTGTTATTATATGTTTTATGATTTTAAAGTATATTTTTACAGGTAATAAGAAAATGCTAGCTGTTTGGTTTTTTAGAACTGCCCGTGAAATTGACATATTTGCTAATGTAGTAGGGGCTGAATTTTGGAATGCTGTTTTTATAACAGATGGTGGATATAAATTTGGTAATCCTAAAGAAACTATATCATCAGTATTAGGTAAAAATCAGCGAGATAAAACGCTAACTCTGCTAGGAGATGCGCTTCGATGGGTGTTAGATAGAATTGATGAAGATCATTGTTTAAATTCAATCAATGATGATGCTACTAATACTAAAAAAGACATATCTAAGTAATATTTAATATACGATTTTAATATTTTTCCTATATATTTGCCACAAAAAGCAATATATGAAAAAGTTTATTTTTATTTCAATTTTAGGTTTTGTATCATGTCAAAAGTATGAAACTATAAGTCAACCCTTAAATTATAAGGATTACCAAAGTTCAATTGATACTACTTTTAATTATTTAGAAGATATAAAAGATTGGGAAGGTATTAGTAATATTTCCGAATAGTTAATTTACCATGCTTATCATAGATTTCCCATTTTCCTTTTCTGATCCCATTTTTATAGAGCATCTTCGCTCTGAGTTTGGAATTATTATCATAGATTAACCATTCTCCATGTTTTTGACCCATGTCATTAAAACAACATTGGGCTAATTTTACTCCCTCTTCTGAGTAGAAAATCCATTTTCCAACTCTTTTTCCTTCACTTATTAATCCAATTTCTTTTAATTCTCCATTTTCATGGTAGACTTTAGTAGGTTCCTTAATATCATACTCAAAAAATATATTTTGAGAAGATAAAGTTAATGATAAAAATATTCCAATTATTGTTATTAAATGTTTCATGTCAATAAATATACGTAATATTAGGGTCATACGCAAATTATATATTACGCTTTTTAAGATACTTTAAATATTTATTGTCAAATATACAATGTTAGACAATTATATAGACATATTAGAAAAAGCTATCATATACAATGTAAGAGAACTTGAAGAACCATCTAAGGAATACACTATGGGTGAATTAAAATGGATGCAAGGTTATACTCAAGCTCTTAAAGACATTCTTGCTGATTTGATTGATGAAAAGAAAAATGATAGATTCCAATATTCAGTTTTACATAAGTATAATTTAAACTAACGTGCCCCACTATTTTTCTTTTTATATATTTATAATAAATGGACATCAACAAAATATTTGGACTATTTGGGAAAAACGATCCCGATAGAAACTACCCAGAACCTACTGAGGAGGAGGTAGAAGGTATGTTAGGGTTTGATGAGTTTAGAACTACCCCAACTTATCAAATAAAAATGTTCCAAAAAATCATAATTAACCATTTAAACTTCCAAAAGAAACTTGTTAAAATGTTTCAAAACTCTGACCCTGAATTAGGGGATTTTACAGATTTAGAAGAAGCAGGTGAACATATGGCTTTTTTTAGAGGTTGGGGTTATATTGAAACTGTAGATTTAGATAAAGAAATTTGGCAAGATTGTCTTAAAATTCAGGATGAAGAATTATTAGGAGAAGCATTAGAAATGTCAATAAAATTCTTCGAATCTATAGAAGAATACGAAAAATGCGCTCTTCTCACAAAAATACAAAAGTTTCTTAAAAATAATTTGGAGGCGTAATTTTTATTCCATACATTTATATCACGGGTTTGAAGAGAAAGGTAAGATAAGTAAAGAAAACCGAGAATAAAGAAAAAGGGATAAGTTGAAAATAAAGGGGTTAAGGATAACCCCACCATAGTTTTATAAAACAGTTATATGAGAAATAAAAAATTAGTACAAAGACGTCTCCAAACATTATCGGGGAAATTAAAAACATTAGATTTACATATCCATAGAGGAGGAAATCGTGAAGAAATTAATTCTTCTCAAAGAGAAATAACAGAATTAGTTCAAGACATTTCAGATATTATAGATAGAGAAAATGACTAATATGAACTTATCAGCAGAGCAAATCCAATCAAATTGGGAAAAATTAATAGGTTATATCAATACTTACATCTCAGATCCTAGAAGGGAAAAGTTATTAGATTTTTACAATAAATTTGAAGACAGGATAATAATGATGCCTGCTTCACATAAAAAGGAATATCATAACGCATTTCCAGGAGGATATGTAGATCATGTTAATCGAGTTATAGAAGCAGCTTTAGAAATAAATAAAGTTTGGTTAATGTTTGGAGCAAAAGAAAATTACACTGTTGAAGAATTAGTATTCTCAGCCTTAAATCATGATCTAGGCAAAATGGGAGACAGTGAACATGAATCTTATATACCTCAGACTGACCAATGGAGAAAAGATAAATTAGGGGAAGATTATATGCATAATAAACAAATTGCATTTGCATCTGTACCAGATCGAGGTTTATTCTTACTTCAAGAACATGATATTAAGTACACATTTAATGAAATGGTGGCAATTCAAACTCATGATGGTTTATATGACCCAGCAAATGAAAAATATCTAAAATCATACATGCCAGAAACCAAACCAAGAACTTCTCTTCCATTTATTGTACATCAAGCGGATATGATGGCCGCAAGAGTAGAATTTGAAAAAGAATGGTTGGATAAATTTGAACAACCTCAAAAATCACCTTCAAAAAAGACTAATGTTAATATGAAGACAAAAACATTGGGATCAATTAAAAGTGAAGGTTTAAAAAATATGTTAAATAGCTTATGATAGAAATTGTTTCCATATCGGTATTATCAGTATTAGTAGTAGTTTTTGGATTTACTACTTTTAATTTGCTTAGAAAGAATGAAAAACAAGAGGATGTTTTAGTTGAATATCTTACTTATTTAGATAAACTTTCAAAAACTATAGAAGCATCAGATAAAAAATTAAAACAAATAGACAGAGCGGGAACATTCAAATCAGATGATGAAGTTGGACATTTTTTCAAATCAATCCAACAAATTCAAGATATCTTAAACGATTTCAAAGTAAAAGAACTTAAATAAAATGCCTAGACGCAGAAAAAAAAACTCGAGGAATTACTTTACTCAAGAGACAGAAGATGCCATAGTATTATATAATAATACTGAATGTATGGAAGCTAAGAGTAAAATATATGGTGAAGAAATACACTATGCCTTTTTTAAACTTACAGAAAATATAATCCATACTTTTAAATTTTACTATACAGAAGTAGATAAAATAGAACATCTACAGCAAGAAATAATCACATTTTTACTTTCTAAAATACATTTATTTGACCCCAGTAAAGGAGCTAAGGCATACTCTTATTTTGGTACTATAGTAAAACGTTGGCTCATTATATACAATACAAAAAATTACAAGAAACGTATTAAAAAAGCTCCTGTAGAAGACTTATATAAGGATGAAACATATTCTTATAATTTAGAAGATGATAGAGTAGCAGATAAACTTTCCTTTTTCATAGATCAATATGTTCAATATGTTGAAGAAAGATTTGATGAATTTTTCCCCAAGGGTAATGATGCTCAAGTAGCTGATGCAATATTAGAGTTGTTTAGAAAAAGAGAAAATTTAGAAATATTTAATAAAAAAGCACTCTATATCTATATTAGAGAAATAATGGCTACTAATGGGCTAGAAGTAAAAACCCCTAAAATTACAAAAATAGCTGGTAGACTTTACGATTTATTTAAAGATAATTATATCTCTTTCTTAGAACGTGGTTATGTAGAGTTTGAAAAAGTATAGTTTCTTATATTTATATACAACAAACTTATAAATATGAGTCATTTAGATAAAAAAATATTCGGTAAAAAATCCTACTCAGATTTACTAAAAGAAATATACGATAATCAAAAGAAGAAAGAAGACCAAATTTCAGCATTAATCAACGAATTAAAACCACTAATCAGTGATATAGGTGATGCTACAATGATTGTACCACTTATCAAAGAGTACATGGAATTAGGCATTAAAAATGATGAAGCACTTATCAAAGTTGCTACAATCTTTCAACGTATATTTGCAAACGAGGGTAATGAAGATAACGGGTTTGGTATTTCTGAAGAAGAAAAAGAACAACTACTTAAAGAGATAAATAATTTACAACTTCCTCCTAAAAAAGAAGAGGATGATAAATAATGGCTAACAGAAGATCTAAAAAATTAGAATACCCTTCAGGGATTGTTTCAATGCTTTCTACTATCAAAGATAAAATGATAGTAGGGAGAGTTACGGATATTATTTTAAATGATCAACATCCTGAATTTTTAAATAAAGGAGGATGGTCTAGTATAGGTACTATATTTTTTGAAGAGAATGATTTACAAGGATCAAATAATCCATCCACAGCAAGACCTTTTTTCCCTCAAACATCAGCTTATCCTTTAGTAAATGAATTGGTTTTATTATTTTCTTTACCTAACCAAAACATGGGATCTAATACTTCAAGTGAATCATATTATTATATTAATATAGTAAGTGTTTGGAATAGTCCCCATCATAATGCCTACCCAAATCCAATAACACCAGAAGCCCCTCCATCAGAGACTAAAGATTATTTTCAAACAGAAGCAGGATCTTTTGTAAGAAAAACAGATAGTGAATCCCTATTTCCTAATGGGAATAGTATTAGACTAAATAGTCCTATAAACCCAAGTCAACAGACTTTTATAGAAAGAAATAATATCCACCCATTACTCCCTTTTGCAGGAGATATAATATATGAAGGTAGATGGGGTAATAGTATAAGATTTGGGAGTACCTCTAACCCAAAACCAACATCAGACAAATCTACTCAAACAACTCCTCCTTCATCAACACCCGTTTTAAACAATTGGTCTAATGTAGGTAAAAATGGAGATCCTATTATAATTTTAAGAAACGGTCAAGATCCTAATTCATCTAATGAAGGTTGGACTTCAATAACTGAAAATTTAAATAAAGATTTATCTTCAATTTACTTAACATCAACTCAAAAGATTCCAATAAAAGTAGCTAGTCAAAGATATTTTTCATATACTCCAAGATCTAAAGAAATTCCTATATCTCCAGATTCTTATACAGAAAATCAAATCATACTAAATTCAGGACGTTTATTATTTAATTCCAAAACAGACCATATATTATTAAGTTCTCAAAGAACTATAAGTTTTGAAGCTGTTAAAGGATTTAATTTTGATACTCCTGCTAGTTTTGTAATAGATGCAGGTACTGACATTAAATTAGGAAGTAAAGATGCTACTGAACCTTTAGTTAAAGGAGAAACATTAAGACAAGAATTAGATTTTCTTCTAAAATCATTAATCCAAATGGTAGAAGTTTTAAAATACACTCAATCTTGGCCTGGTGGAGGTGCTGTAGTAGATGCACCAACTTCAACAACAGCAGATGGAGTAGAGAAAGCTTTAACTGATATTAAAAATAATTTAGATAATATTTTATCTACAAAAACTAAAACTATATAATGCCCAATATTAATATCATAGGGAAAGTTATAGATTTTGACACTAATGAAGAACTCATTGGGACTAATATTAAAATTTCTAAAAATGGAAAAAATTTTGGGGGTTTTTCTACTAACATTGAAGGTAATTTTGGTGGAACAAAAGAATTAGAAACAGGAGTTTATACTTTTGAATTTTCTTATGTAGGTTATGATAGTAAATCTTTTGAAAAACAAGTAACACTTACTACTCAAGAAATTAATTTTGGAGAAGTTAAATTAGTTGAAATTAGTGAGCAATTAAATGAAGTTGTAGTTGAAGCTAAAAGATTTATTGGTAAAATAGTTGATAAAGGTACTAAAGAACCCATTTCAGAAGCTATTATACTTTCTAATACAAATAAAGAAGAAAAATCTATATCACAACCCAATGGAGATTTTAATATAGTAGTAGAATTAGATGAAACTTATATAATAGTAGAACCTGATAACACTATAACTACTGAAACCCAAACCCGATATAAAAACTTCACCCTAAATATTTCTGCAGGGGGGTATAGTTCTACTTCTGTAAATACTACAAATCAAGATGGAAGTTTAAAACAAAGTTTAGGTATAATTGAATTAGAACCTTCTCAACCATCTTTACAAAATCAAAAAAGAGAAGAATTATTATTAAAAGATGAACAAATTCAAGCTATCAAAACTGAAAAAATTCTTTCATCTCCACAATCATATGCTACTAATATAGCTTTAAATAATGTTAAAGCAAGAATTGTAAATACTCTTTTACCTGCAATACTGAATTTAATAGCTGCTTTTGGTATTACTAATATCAAAAATTCTTTAGGTAAAAAGTTTGGAGATTTAAACGCTACTTGTCCTGCTAATTTAGATGAATTAAATAGATTAATTGAAAGAAAAAATAGATTAACTAAGGCTTTAAACAATATTTATAGTTTTTTAAACACAGTAAGAATTGGAGTAGATATAATAGATAAAACAATTACAGCAGCCCAATTAATCCTACCAGCTTTAATAGCAGCATCTTCAGTCCCTTTAGCCCCACCTAGTTCAGTTACTATAATTGAAAAAATAGATAGAGAATTAAGAAAATATAAATTAATATCATCCTCAACTTTATTAATTTTAACTATAATAGTTCAATTACTTCAAAGGGTACTAAATTATTTATCTTTATTAGATAGTTTAATTCAAGGTTGTGCTATAGAAGGAGCATTACCTCAAGAACAACTTACAGATGATTTACTTAGAGCAACTCAAGAACAATCTCAACAATTATCACCTGTTGTAACTAATGTAAATGGGTTTGAAATGGGTGTAGAAACTGAAAAAACAGAAGTTCAACTAAAACGAAGAAGAGCAATAGCTAAAAATAAGGCAGGAATTATAATGTTAAAAGGAGAATGGTCATTCTCTTCAAATGATCAAATATTAATAGATGAATTAGTATTTTATATTCAACAAAATGATTTAAAAGCAGAATAACGTAATATTTATAAAAAACAGTATATGAAAACCGAGTTACTTAAAAACTTAATTAAAGAAGCAGTTAGAGAAGCGATACAAGAGGAATTAAAAGAAGTTTTATTAGAGGCAGTTAAAGCACCTAAAGTTGCTACTCCTCAACCTGTTCAAGAGAATAAAACAATAACTTCAACAACACCTCCACCCGTATCTCAAATAGATAGAAGACAATCTTATTTAGATATTATAGGTGAGACAGGATTAAATATGAATAGTTCTCATGCTCAAGGGTTTGGAAATAAACCATTTAACCCAAAAGGAGTAGGAGATACAACATCCCCAAATGGTAGTTTACCTGCAGGAGAAGTTAATATGGACCAAATAATGGGATTAATGACAAATAGATAATGGCATTTGGAGCACAACAAATATTTCCAATAGACTTTAATAAAAGTGCTGCAGTAGGAGTAGATTTACCTCTTAATGCTCCTGGTGTATTTAGACCTAATTATACTACTGCTGCTGCTATTAAAAATAACTTAATTAATTACTTTTTAACCAACCCCGGAGAAAGACCTCTAAATCCTACATTTGGAGGAGGGTTAAGAGCATTTATATTTGAACAAATTACCACAAATAATTTAGATTTTTTAGAAGAAAGAATATCATCTGATTTATCTACATTTTTCCCTAATATTAAAATTGGTAATTTAGAAATATTAAAACATGAAGATACAAACACAATAACAGTATCCTTAACTTACAGTGTAATAAACACTAATATTAATGATACTTTACAAATAGACTTTACATAATGGCTGTAAATAGAGACGTAAAATATTTAAATAGAGATTTTTCTGATATTAGGGCTAGGTTAATAGAATTTTCTAAAACTTATTTCCCTAATACTTACAACGATTTTTCTCCAACATCACCTGGAATGATGTTTATGGAGCAAGCAGCTTATGTAAGTGATGTAATGTCTTTTTATTTAGATAATCAATTACAAGAAACATTCACTCAGTTTGCTAGACAAACTAATAATTTATATGAGCTAGCCTATATGTTTGGTTATAAACCTAAAGCTACAGGGGCGGCTCAAACTACTATAGAATTATTTCAACAATTACCCTCAAAATTAGTAGGAGGAGATTATGTTCCTGATTTTGATTATGCTTTAACCATAGGAGAAAATAGTACAATTGCCTCTACTTTATCTTCAACCACTAATTTTTTAATGGAAGATAAGTGTGATTTTTCTTTTTCTAGTTCCTTAGATCCAACAGAAATTTCTATATACCAAATTTCAGGTAAAGTTCCACAATATTACCTACTTAAAAAAACTAGAAAAGCTATTTCATCAAATGTTAACACTCAAACATTTACTTTTGGAGACCCAGTTCAATTCCCCACAATTAATATTACAGCAGATAATATAATAGGAGTATTAGATATAGTAGATAGTAATGGTAATACTTGGTATGAAGTAGATTATTTAGGTCAAGAAATGATATATAATAATATCAAAAATACAAATGTAAATGATCCTAACAATGTAGAAGATGCAGGTGATGTACCTTATTTACTTCAACTTAAAAAAGTACAAAGACGTTTTACTACTCGTTTAACAACAGAAAATAATTTACAAATTCAATTTGGAGCAGGTAATCCAAATGATACTGATGAACTAATCACACCTAACCCAAATAATATAGGTATAGGTTTACCTTTTGAAAAAAACAAACTTACAACAGCATACTCTCCTACTAACTTTTTATTTACAAATACTTATGGTATAGCACCTTCAAGTACTACTTTAACCGTAAGATATTTAACAGGTGGAGGAGTAGAAGCAAATGTACCTAGTGGTGATTTAACTAATTTAAATATTGATAATACTACATTTAATAGTATTAATTTAAATGCAACCACAGCTAATTATATATTTGGAACATTAGCTGCAAATAATCCTATAGCAGCAGACGGAGGTCAAGCAGGAGATACAATAGAAGAAATTAGACAGAATACTTTAATGCAAATTGCTGCTCAACAAAGATCTGTAACATTAGATGATTATATGGTTAGAGCTTTAAGTATGCCTCCTGAGTATGGAACTATAGCTAAAGCCTATATTGAAAAACCAAAATTAACAGACGATCAAGTTTCAACAATTGAAACCTTAAATTTATTTATATTATCCCAAAATTCATTAGGACAATTTGCTTTAGCATCTGATACATTAAAGAAAAATTTAAGAACTTATCTATCTCAATATAGAATGATAGGGGATAGTGTAGAAATTAGAGATGCTTATATTATAAACATAGCTATAGATTTTGAAATTATAGTATTACCTAATTTTAATAATAATGATGTTTTAACTAGATGTATTACTTCATTACAAGAATATTTTAATAGAGATAATTGGCAATTAAACCAACCTATATTTTTAAGAGAT
>Ga0208162_1001849_pt1 | contig 10679 bp, 17 predicted proteins | sample CB_VirMetaG_4_FD_184539 | JGI IMG/M metagenome (GOLD analysis project Ga0208162, IMG submission 184539) | Freshwater to marine saline gradient viral communities from Chesapeake Bay - CB_1508_1M Viral MetaG (SPAdes) (version 4) | ecosystem: Environmental > Aquatic > Marine > Coastal | place: USA... | reverse complement strand
AGATAATGTTCAGCCTGAGGATATTGCCAGAATATTTGGTAATGATTAAGGAATGATATCGCCGTTTTATTTAATGGGTTTATTTGATTGAATATATAAACGCAACGCAAAAATAAAACGGTGATAAATCTGGTAACACAAAATAATTTAAAAAAAATATTATACAAATAAAAAAAAGCAAATATAATAGATATATATAATAAAGGAGAAAAATTATGTTGAATTCAGAAATGTTAAACAAAAGTAATTGGAATAAAGTTTTATGCTGGCCTAAAGAAGGTGAGAAGTTGGATGCGCATTGCAAGAAATGGGATCAAGATGTTGAAGATGTTATTGATGAAGTTGGTATACAATGTTTTTTGATTTATAACTGTGATGGTGATAAAGATATTGCAAGCGGATTTGCTGAGGAGATATTATGTGAGAGTTATGATTGGGAGGTTTGTGTTGATGATTTGGATGAAGATGATTATGTTGGGTTTAAAAACTTTGATATCTTCTGCAAACGCAACGGCAAATGGGCAGGTTTTGATTTAGATTTAATTAATTTAATTTATTAATTATACATTGATAAAAATGTGAATATAATATATATATAAAAATAACAAAACAAATATTGAAAGGAAAATGTTATGAATATGTTTATGAGTGATGATATGAATTTTGAGATTAAGAATGAAGTAAATAATGCGAAAGCGTTTTATGAAGATTTGTTTGATGAAAGTGAAAGTTGGGATGAGTTGAGTGAGGCGACGCAAGATAGGTTTGAAGAGTTTTATGGCTACTCAATTACAGTTGAATTGGATTGGAGGGAGATGTTTATTAAGAATGGTGTAAGGTTTGAAATGAACTGCCCAGAATATTTGAGAAAGAAAGGTAAGGAGGAGTTGTTTGAACTTATCTTGAGAGGAAGTGATTGGGAGGATATGTTGAATGATGAGATTTGGCATAAGGTAATGAATATGGATGGCAAAGTAAGAACAGAGTTTGGTGGTGAGAGTTTTATGAGTTATGTATTTGATAGCCGTGATTTTGAAGATGTTGAGGATTTCTTAGGTGAATGTGAATATATGTTGGATGATATGCCAGAACACTATATAATAAACCACACAGTTTTCAGTGGAGGATTTGCGCAAGAACAAACAGAGTTTTGCCATATGATGGATAATATTAAAGATAATATTTTGTGGGATATTGATGAAGAAGAGTTGCAAGATTTTTTGATTAATGCCGGCATTGTATCAGTATATGATGATGATAAAGATGAATGGAGTGTTAACACAATAAGTGTTTTATTGGGCGAGCGTTATTTTGGTTTAGAAAAAGATAATGGAATTGTTTTGGATTTTTATAAAGATGTGCGTGATTCATCTGCTTTGGCTGATAAATGGCAACTGCAAAACTTTATTGAAGTAAGTTATTAATAAAAAATATTTAAAATAATATTATACATTGATAAAAATTTGAATATAATAGATATATAAAATAAAACAACACAAATAAATGAAAGGAAAATGTTTTATGTTTTTAGTTAAAGAAATTTATGAAGGCCGTGTTTATGGAGATTTTAATGATGTTGATGGTGAGTTCACATACAATCAATGGTTTTGTAATTCTGTGGATGAGATGAAAGAAAAAATAAGTGATAGTTTGAATTCAATGTTTGATGGATATGCCAGTGATTTTGCGAATGAATTTACGGAACAAACTGAATATGTTTATTTTGAATCGCGCGCTCCCGAATGCCCGAAATATAAAATCTCATTTGTTGAAGATAAAGTAATAAACTTCTTCAAAGAAAACAATCTTGATTTGGAAACATATTCAGGCAAACATCTTGCTTACTTTGATTGGGAAGATTTTGATTGGGACGCAAATGAAACATACAACATGGATAAAAACTTGAGAAGTGATATTGTTAACACAATTAAAGAAAGTATTATCAATAGGGCGTGTATGAGTAATCCTGATAAGATTGTTGAAGGTATAAATGATATTGAATATTACAACACACATCTCTCAAAATATTTTGATAAATAAAGGATTATTATTATGAATCAACTTCAACAATACAATGATGGAACTTGGAATACTGATGAAGTACTTGGCTTTTGTTATCCTACAAGTGATGTGTTTATGGATACGTTATTATTCAAGGATGAAGGTATAATACTAATATGGCAGCACAAAAACGAAAACGGTGAATGGATGGTTGATTTATTTGATAAGGATAATAACTTCATCATTCAATGGCCTGATAGCGATATTGGAAACTACATCCATCATTTAACAACACTCGGTGAGCTTTAATCCTCAGCAATCAATGTCGCATAACGCGGCATGGAACATATTATAGTATGCGCTTCTCAATTAAGCATCACATATAAAAAAAATGAAAAATAATTATACAAAAACTGAATATAACATATAATTATATATGTAACAACAAAAAGGAAATAAACAACATGAACATTGATCACTTAAGAAATAATTTACCAAGCAAACCTTTCAAGAAAACACGTGTACTGAAAGCATTCAAAACAAATATTCATTATAAAAACCTATGGGCATGGATCGTAACTAATGGTGATCTATCAAAGAAAGCTGATGAGGCACAATCAATTGATAATGTATTACGCGATGAAAACGGTATTGAACATGTATTATTACGCAGCGACGATGATTCTTTCGATCTATCTACTGAACAACCAGTTATTTCAGTTTGGAAAGAGGTTGGTCGCGAAATTGTTTGGCAAGGTATTTATGTTAACACAAATACGGGTTTTTTAAGTTCACCTCAGATCGCAAATCATTATAATATGCATGGAGGCGGTATTTCTCTGTGCATCAACAACTTAAAACATCTTACGAACAAGGAGCAAAACTAAAATGACGTACAACAAAGATGAAAAGAAAACTACACGCCCAGTTGGTCGACCAAAAGGTTATCCCATGAGTGAAGCACACAAAGAAATCATTCGTAAAGCAAACAGCGGAAGAAACTCTTATATTTGGGGAAGAACCGGGAATGATCATCCTCTTTGGGGAAATGAAGAGTTACGCGAAAAAGCAGCGCGTAAAATTGGTGAAGCAAATTCAGTTTCAAATCGCCGTATGAAGATGATAAATGATGGTGAAGAAAAACGCGTACCCTACGATCAGATCGAAGAGCATCTTAACGACGGTTGGATTTTCAAAGCACAGAAAATTAACGTCAACAATGGCGAACGTAATAAATTAATTAAGCCTGAGGATTGGTACGATTATATCGATGAAGGTTGGGAATGGGGCTCTCTTTCTACGCTGAAGGAGGATTAATTATATTATCGGGTTTTTTGAGTTCGCTATAACATATTTTTTTTAAAGCTCTCCATCGTGAGGGCTTTTTTTGTATTCGCAATCCGAAAAGTATTATATCGTATCATGGGAGCGCAATAACTCGCTACTTTTTTTTAACTCTCGCCCCCGGGGAAAGTTAGTAAGCACACGCTCCAAACAGTGATAAAATCGGAATTGTTATTTTTGGGCACAATTTATATGGGAGTGCAATAACTCGCAGCTTTTATGGGTGTTTATTACGGGTTTTTTGTGTGGAAAAATAAATATTTACCTTATTTCTTTTCAGCATATAATAATTATATACGACTGAAGGAGGAATGTATGCACTTATCAGATAAAGATATCAGCGATTTTCTTGCATGGATTGCTGATGAAGTTGATTGGGAAATCCTACATCCCGGTACAACTATTTGCAGGGAATTAAGAACAGAAATTATTAAGCAACGCGCGGAAGAGGGTTATGAAACACCAACAGAAACTCTCAAAGATCTTATGTGTTTAAATATCTGCGAAGAATTCATGGATCGCGCTTTCGATAAAGCCTTATCAAACCTACGTATGTACCCAGAATATCACAGAATTGATCACCGCGACCTTTTACTGCAACTTCCAATAATTTGTATAGGGCCAATGTTAAATGTAAAACAGAAGAAACGTCGTATGCATCTTTATAAACAAAACAGAACCTTTGAACAGTTCATGCAAATACTTCGAAATCCCTGATATCGCAATACGCGTTGGGGTTTTTTAAGTAACACTCAATCGTCGATATCGCCGGGGTTTTTTGAGAGTGCTTCCATCATATCTTTTATATACATCTGAAACTCAATACTCCTCGATACTTTCTTTATCTCCTCAGGGGGTAAATCCATTTCTTTCGTTATGCTCTCAGCCAATTTATACATCGCCTTATGATACCATCCACAGATCGTATTACGCGATACGGGTTTTTTGCGTCCCTTATTATATATTTCAGCAATCTCATCATACGTACGAAACTTATGCTCAGGTGAATACGCATCACCCATATAATCCTTCATACTTTTCTTCACCTTCACCGATTTTCGCTTTGCTTTTGTGTTGTTTGCCATATCTTTTTACACGCTTTCTCCAAAAATATATATAAATTATAAGCGTTTTTTTTAATTAATAAACTATTTTTATTTTTTATTTAAATTTTTATACAAATGACGCTCCTTCCCTAAGTATCGTTTCTTCTTCTCTTTCGTAGAAAGAGAAAAGGGTTCATAAAAACTTTATGCTTTTGATTTTGTAAAGTATATATCTTTTTCCGAGGCGTTTATCTCGCGTGGAGGGATGGGGAGAACACGTGGGAGGGGGCGGGGCCCCCTTGTGTGTTGATGATTAGGTGAGGAATTGGTCGAATGAGAGTTCTTTCTTTTCTTCTTTGGGAATGAGATCTGTTGCCTTGCAGAATTTGAGAAGCGTTTGTTCTGTTGCTGTGTATATTTCTTTTTCTTTGTGAGGTTTATTTCTATGGAGATCCTTTATGTATTGAATGAATTCTTCTTTGGAGTACATATGTTTTTTTGTTATGATTATCTGATGGGGATATAGGTTTATGATATTGATTGTATCTGATAATGAATAATTCTTTTTATCTGCTTGCATTTTGTATTTCCTTTTGAGTGATTGATTGTGTTTTGAAAATTATATGTTTCAGCATGAATTTTTGGAATGATCATTAGAATATATCTCTGTTTGATCTTTTATTTTTGTTGGTATGTTTTCATGGTTTTTGTGTTTCGATTTAACAGAGAGCATCTGGGGTATCTCATTTGATTTGTTTTGGATTGCCTTTAGCCTTGCCTTTCTCTGTTTTTCTTTTGTGGCATCTGATGTTTTGTAGCCGGCGGGCCTTCCTCTTCTCCTCTTTGGTGTTGTTTCTTCCTTTTCGTTTTTCTTTTCGTTTATCCAACCGTTGATGATTTGGGCTGAAGGGATTGTGAGTTGAGATATTTCTTTTGTATCTTTCTTTTGTTCTTCTTTATTTTGAGATAAAGATTTATTTATTTCTTTCAGCAGGCGATTTTCATCTTCCAATGCTGATACTCTTTCTTTGAGAGATTGTATTTCATCCATGATGTTTTGATATAGAGATTGTGTTGTGCTTTCCAAAGCTTCATCAACAGTATTGAATTTTTCTTCTTTAATAATCTGCACCTCATTTTGTTCCACCTTTTCATTCGCGTTAGGGATTGGATTGCCCTCGAGGGAGGGGGTAGGCCCTGGCTGGGAGGATTTGAGGGATAGGAGATCATTGAATAGATCATCATCAACTTCCATTGCCATTGCCTGCATATTTTCTTTTATTTCAGCATCAATCATTTGCATTGTTTGGAGGTCGTTTAAATCTACCTTTTTCTTTTGGCAGAAGTGTGTGAATTCTGCTTTGTTCCATTGCTTTCCTTTGAAGGTGAATGAAGAGGGAAGTTGCTGATAGATTTCATAAGCCAATTCATCATCAGGAATTTTAAATTCTTTTTTTGGCAGCTCAATCTTTTCTACTTCTTGAGGAAGTTCTGCTGCCATTTCCCATAATTCTTCAGCAGCTTTGAGGTTATCTTGCATAAAATCCATCTCTAAATCTTCGAATGTTAGTTTCTTTTTCATTGCTCTTCTTCTTTATCCTTCAACCCAACCAATAACACCTTGCTCAGGGATGTCGATCTGTTCTGTTCCAACCAAGAATGTATAAGTATTTGATTCCCAATCCTCATCATACCACTGATCGATACAAATTCCCATTGAGTAATCATCACCATCTTGTGTTATAACTTCAGCCATTTTTCCAATGTAGTTTGTGTTTTCCATTTTTGTTTTCCTTTGTTGTATATTCTTAATTATATCTCTACTTACTAAAATGTAAAAATTTTTTTGGCTTTTTTTTATTTTGTTTCCTGCTTCCAAAAAAAAAGCCTCCGAGGAGGCCAAGAAACTTAGGATAACTTTACAACATCAATACAAAAAAGGAACCTAAATAAAACACACAAAGAAAAACCCAATTCAGTTATAATGTTTCTTAATATTAATTATATGCTAAACTTTGTTTTTGTAACATTATTTTACTTAAAAAAAGAAATGAACACAAAAACAGCAATAATAACAACAACTTAGGATAATAACTGTTTTATCTGCTGCTTCCATAATAACCTCACTTTCTTTTATTCAATTAATTCATCAGCCTCAGATGCAAGAGGAGATCTATATCCCTTTGTAAAATGAACATGAGCTGCTAATTTACTGAACTTAAATCTATCTGCAATGATTGTTAGGCCGTTTGATTTCTCATCAAGATACTGTGTATCAATCTGTTTGGTGTCACCAATTAAAATTATTTTCGAATGTTCTGCAACTCTTGTAATGATTGTTTTTAATTCATGCTTTGTTGCATTCTGTGCTTCATCAACAATAATAAAACAATTCTTTAAACTTCTGCCTCTGATAAAAGAAATAGGAGCTATATCAATTTGCCCTTTATCTCTCATCATATGAAAATAATCCATGTTTCCAAAAGCATTCTGAAAGTTATCAGCAAGAGGTGCCAAGAATGGATCAAACTTCTCTTCAAGCGTTCCCGGAAGGAATCCGACTCCTTTGTCCACTGTTTGTATAGGCCTTGTATAAATAATCCTCTCATAATTTCCATTATTTATTTCACTTAAACCAGCCATCAATGCAAGGAATGTTTTACCACTGCCTGGCATTCCTGTTAAAGAGATAAGAGGTATGTTTTCATTAATCATTGCAGTAAGTGCAAATAATTGCTCCTTGTTTTTAGGAAGAACACCGCTTTCTTTTTTAATTTCATCTGGCGACCACAATAATTTTAATTCACCATTGAAATTCATTGCCAATGCTGATGCTTGCCCTGCCTTTAATACAACAAATTCATTCTCAAGAAGCTTCCAGTTGGCTTCTGTTTTTACTGAATGATCTTTGAATAGTTTATTAATAATAGAAACATCAACATCTAACTGCTTCCATCCTGTTCTTTTCTCATCAACATCTTCGTAATCCGTATAATAATCACCAGCTTTGAGCCCCAGGGCATCAGCTTTAACCCTGAGGTTTATATCCTTTGTGATTAATCTTACTTCGCTTTCAGGATAATGCTGCCTGAGGAGAGAACATGTTGCAAGAATCTTATGATCATTTGTATTTTCTTCCAACACTGCCATTGTTTGTTTGCAATATTCTTTTATAATAAACAGCTTGCCATCTTCAAAAGGAACACCCTTTGTTAATGAACCTTCTTGCCTCAGCTCATCAAGCATCCTGTTTATATATCTTGCATTTTCTCCTAATACACCGGGTGCTTGTTTCTTTTTATCTATCTCTTCCAACACAATAAGTGGTAAATAAATATCATTATCTTTGAGATTGTGAATTGCATTCCTATCATAAAGGATTACTGATGTATCAAGAACTATTATTTTATTCATCTTCGTTTCCTCCGCTCAGTTCTAATGCCAATGCATCACCAAGCATTTTTAAATCTTCAGGTTTAACTTCTAATAATTTAGCTGCATGTTCCTGCATTTCATCTTGTGAAAGCCTCATTGAATTTGCCTTCTCAACATTTAAACTTACCACCTCAGCACCAACCAGCCTTGCTCTTCTTGTTGAGCTTTCACCAATGAGTTTGAGATATGATATAACATTTTTATCATCAGGATCTTGTTGAATTTTGTTCCAACAGAATTGTGATATTCTTTCGTTTTCTGAATACAACTTCTCTCTTCTTAAGTTTACCTCAGGAATTGTGAGATCTGCCGACCATTTTGCTTTGATTTCTTTTATAAACATTGATGTTGAAGGAACCGATAATCCTGTTAACTTTGCAATTTTGTTTGCTGATTTAACACCTCTTATTAATAAGTTTTCAATTGCAACAATCCATCTTTCCCTATCTATTGGAGAGAACGGGCCTTTTACTGAAACAGGAAGATCTAAATCAGAAGCAACTGTAAGATTTTGGTGTGTTTGCCTTCCGCTTTCAAATAAATCTTCTTCAGGATTTGTAATCAATTCTACATCTTCATCAGTAAGTTTACTAATTTTATCTTTAATATCTTGGTTATTGAATATATCGGTTTTGCGACCACCATCAATAACTGGAACGATTTTTGTTTTCTTTGGCATATCTATCTCACTTCATAATATATTACTGTGCCTAATATAACGGTGCTTGCAATGCCAACACCTATTTTCCACCAGAACATTTGTGTTTCTAAACTGCCTATCAACTTATTGTTTGATGTGATTAATAAATTTGCTGCATCTAAATCATCAATTAGTTTTTGATTCAACTGTTTGCATGCTTCTTCTCTTTTATCAGTTTCTAATTTACAAGCAGCTCTTTCTTGTTGAATTACAGATGAAAGCTTTTCATCAAATCCTTTGATTGTTCTTCTAACAGACACCCAATCACCAGTGCTGATAAGATAACCGGTAATAGGAGCAGCTACTTCTTCCTGCAAAAACCATACATCCAATGTGATATTGCCTAATTTAATATCAGGAATAAGTTCTGGTTCCCATACAAATCCTGTTGATCTTTCTTCAGGTAATACTTCCTCAGCAACAAGTGAAAAGGTTGTTTCTGTTTTTACTTTTACAGGCTTTGCATAGGTTGTATTGAAAACAAGAAGAGATGATAACAGTAATGAAATTATTCTACTCATTTGATTAATCCTCTCCTTTTACATTGGCCATATAATGCCTTTGCTGTTTCACAATCAACGATTGATCTTTCAGATTTGTGCTTCTCAACTTCAGCTTCGATATCTTTAGCACATTGTTTTCTATCAGCATCTCTTTGAGCCTGAAGCGCAGAAACTCTTCCATCTCTTTCTTGTTTGAGCTGAAGAAGTGCTGTATCTTTTGTTTGTATATATGTTTTACAAACAACTTCTTTTGGAGGAACATGAACACTCATTCTTCCACCAATGAAACAAGCAGATGCAATAATTATACAAATCAATGCAGTAACTTGGTTTTTATATTTAATTAATAACTGAACATAATCTTGTGGCATAATAATTCTCTTTCATTTTGGATTTGCTTCACCATTTTTTTGGCCAATTTTACGACCTCGTTTTGAACGAACTTCAGGTGCAAGGCTATCGAGATAATCCTTATCTTTCTCAAGGCACACTTTTTGCAATTGAGTAACCTGATGTTTTAACTTTCTAATCTTTGCTCTTAACAATCTACTTGTACCTTGTGAATATAGGTTTTCTAATGCTTCCATTAAAGAAATTATTTCTGATACTTGAGAATGATAAGAAGCAACTTCTTTTTTTTGCTCCTTAAACTCAATCATATTAATCCTTTAATACGTAAACTAATTTATTTGTAACACCTGTAATCCAGATTTCTTTTCCTCTACTGAAACATACATTATCATGGAACTTAGATACCCACATTGAATTGAAAGTTTTATGTAGATCTTGGCATATATTTCTTACTTCATTTCTCTGTAGAGAGCCAGCAAGATCAACATAACTATAAATCATTCCAAGATAAATTGACATGCATTTATCAAAATTACCTGCAGCATATTTCAAAGGTTTGTCATCATCAAACTTCAGGCATAATGTAGTATATGATTGATCAACAATAAAGAATTTAATTATTTTATTTACATAATCAATTGCATTTGTTTCACCAATCTTATCACATAACTTTAAAAATGCTTCATTTGTTTTTGAATTAATTTCTTCTTTCATTTCTTTAGCCTCAACTTCAGGTTCAATATCTGCCCAAGTTATATACATATCATAAGTTTTCTTATTAAAGAAGTATTCGCTTTCTTCTTTTTTATAATCATCATCATCAATAATGTTTTTAAACTCTTTGTTTCTTAAAAAATTACCAGGCGAAAGCTTATTTGGAAGTTCATGTTTCCTATAAAGTTCTGTTACATTCTGCATAATTTTAAATTTTCTCCTATTTCTTTTATATTATATTAATTTTTTACCAGTTTTATATTAAAAAGGTTTAACGCCTGCATTCCAAGGTGTTGATGCATCCCAAGGTTGTTTAGCGTTTGATTGCCATGATTGTGCTGGCTTATTAAGATTAACATAGTTCCTCAGCAAATCATTCATTTTTTCATAATCATATTCAGTGAATATCTCATCAAGGTTAGGTGTTGTATCATTGATAACTGAAATATCCATGTTTAATTGTGAAGGGAGTTCAGCAGGCTTGATATCAAATCTCAACCAATTCTCTTTTGTTTTGTATGCCTTTATTTCTAAATCAAATCCTGAAACTGGATCAACAGCATTCTGATATTTTGGTGAAATAAA
>Ga0208162_1001846_pt1 | contig 10705 bp, 6 predicted proteins | sample CB_VirMetaG_4_FD_184539 | JGI IMG/M metagenome (GOLD analysis project Ga0208162, IMG submission 184539) | Freshwater to marine saline gradient viral communities from Chesapeake Bay - CB_1508_1M Viral MetaG (SPAdes) (version 4) | ecosystem: Environmental > Aquatic > Marine > Coastal | place: USA... | reverse complement strand
ACTAATTTCTTTGACAAAATTACAAAACTCGGATCAAAGATTTTAAATTTCCCACAAGAACTTAAGACAGTTGTTGGACAGATTGGTAGGGCAGCTAGCACTTTTGTTGGGACAATGATTGGTAAATTATCAAAAGCGATTAATAAGTTTATAAGTAATGCCCTTGCCGGTCTAACACAACAAATATTCAATACGATCGCTGCTCCTGCTCAGGCACTATTAAAAATTGTTGGTATAGAAGAAGACTTATTAAATCCAGTTAAGTTACTCAATAAGGCTCTTGCTTGTTTAGCATCAAAAGTTACACAGGCACTTACAAGTGTAATTGAAGATCTTATTATGGGAATGGTTAGAAATGTTCTTAACGTCCCCACCTGTGCCGTTCAGCAGTTTATTGGTGCTTTAACAACGAAGATTATTAATTTTATTGACTCTGCTATTACTCCATTGTTAGGACCAATTAGTACAATTTTAGGTGCTGTCTTTAAGGTAAAAGATTTCCTAGTTGGTGCTGTTAAGACGATTAGAAAAATTCTAAGTTTCCTTAAGTGTGGTGAGAAAGAGAAGTGTCCACCAAGTAGAAAATATGTTATTGATAGGGGTGTAAAGAAAGACAAAGGAGAAAAGGAGCAAGAAGGTTTACTTGATAAAATTAATAATTTCTCCTTGTCAGAGACTGTTGGAAGAGGTATTAATGATTTTGAAAGACAGTATGGTAAATGGGATATTTTTGGATCTGGAGCAGGAACAGATGAAGGAATTGGTGGATCAAATTGTAATACCGGAAATGTATTTGCTTGTGGAGCACCAAAGGTAACCTTCTTTGGTGGCGATGGTGTTGGTGGAGCAGGAAAGGTTATTCTTGGTAAGTTTATGAGAGAATTTGATACTGATAATATTGGTGGAGACATTAAGAGAACCGCAAGTATTATTGGTGTAGAACTTACTGATCCTGGAACTGATTATAAGGATGCCCCATTTGTTTCCTTTGATGACAATTGTGATCAAGGGTATGGTTGCTATGGCAAGACAGTGATTGATACTAATGTAAATTCACCAACATATGGTCAAATAACATCGGTGATCATTATGACCGAAGGTGAAAACTATCCAGCAGGTGATGAAGAAGATGCTTACATTAGAGATGTTATTGTTGAAGATCCTGGTGATAATTATGATGATGGGGATGATTTAGAGAATGATGATTTGGAGATGGATGTTTCTGGTGGAAGAATTACTGCGGTTAGAATTAAGAAACCAATTCGTTATTCTGACCTACCAAAACTAAATATTAGAACGGAGACTGGATATGGTGCTGTATTGAGACCAATTATGACTACTGTACAACCACCACAAACAGAAATAGTTACTTCTATTGATTGTGTAACATGAGCGATAATAAACCAAGATATCTAGAGTCTTTCGGTCCAAAACTATATGTTGAAACTGGAAGTACAGTTGTAGGATTTGCTGGAAAAACGGCATATCAGTTAGTTTCTGTCAATGCTGATGGTTTGAGATATAACCAAAGTTTTCATGAAGGTAGTGGACTTGCTAGATTTAATACTGATAGTAAGTTTCAGTTTGAATGTGGCGATAAAATTAAATCAACTGATGTTGCTTGTCTTTTTACTGCCCACAAAGGGGGTATTGAATTCACTGCCGAAGACGGGATTATAACCTTTAAAGCAACTCAAATTGTTATTGAAGGTGAGGAAGAAGTTGTAATTCAGGGAAGAAATATCAGACTTGGGTATCAAGAAGAAGGTGCTACAAAAAATATAAGAATGCTAGCAGATGATGTTCCAATGCCATATGTTAAAGAAGGAAAACTATCAGCTCTTCTGATGCAGAATACAAACATTTTGGCATTAGGAAATGCTTCAATATTCACTAAACCGTTCGATATTTTAAGAACCGTTTTAAGTTTAGCGGGATAGGAGAAAACAAATGGGATTAGCTCCAGACAAATATACTTTCGGTTCTGGTGATGATTTTGTAGAAAATCTGACGATTTACGGAAAACTAAATTATGATTTTACAACATCTGGACCACTAGAAGTTGGTGATCTAAAGGTAAATGGTAATTCATTCTTTTCTGGAATAGCGACTTTTACTTCAGATGTTAATTTAGAGAATGGATTAGAGGTTGGAATTCTTACAGTAAGAAAACGACTTGATGTTGGTATTGGTGGGACAGTTTTAAGAGCGTCAGATGAAGGAAAGGTTGGAGTAGGATCTCAGACTCCAACACAAGAACTAGATGTTGTTGGTAGTGTTACCATTAGTGGTAAAGTTGGAATTGGAAGCACACAACCAGAGCAAAAATTAGATATTGCTGGTAGCGTTAGAATTGATAGTGATATCTATGACGCTACAAATAGTCCTGGACCAGTTGGTGCATTCCTAACAAAAGATGCTCAAGGTATTAAATGGACAGAATTTGAACCTGCATTTACTGAAGGTATCTTCGTCTATAATGATGGAGTCTTGGTTGGTCCATCCTCTTATAGAGGACTGAATTTTATCGCAGGAGTTAATACAACAGGGACAAGTACAGATACTGTTCAAGCATTCCAAAGTCCTTTAAGCCCAAACATTGCAGATGTTTTTGCATATGATTATTGGGGAACTACAGATAATGGTAATATCTTTAGAAATTCAAATGTAGGTATTAATAATTCATCTCCAACCAGAGCTTTAGACGTAATTGGTGATACTAGTTTGGGTGGTAATGTCGATATTTCTGGTCAAACAACTATTGCTGATCTTTTAGATGTTGATGGAGCTACTACATTAAACAATACTTTAGATGTTGATGGAGCTACTACATTAAACAATACTTTAGATGTTGATGGAGCTACTACATTAAATAATACTTTAGATGTTGATGGTGTCACTACATTAAGTTCTTCCTTAAGTGTATCTGGTCTTACAACTCTTTCTTCAACTTTATTTGTTGCTGAAAATACAAGATTAAATTCTGATTTGAGTGTAGGTGGAGCAACAACTATTAGTGGAGATACACTTATTGAGTCAACACTTGATGTTGAAGATATTACATCAATAAATTCGACTCAACAATCAAATGATATTACTGATGGTGCTTTACATGTAGATGGTGGTGTTGGAATCGTTAAAAATTTAAATGTAGGTGAAAATACAAAACTCATTGGATCTTTAGAATTAGATTCAACTTTAATTGATATTAATGGTAGTGTAGCTGCTGGTAAAACAGATTACAGACTTTCTTCTATTGGTACTGGAGTATCTTGGAGACCACCTGGCGTTGAAACTGAAAATGCTATCTGGGTTACTGTAGATGGCAATGATTCAAACACTGGATATTTGGAAGGTGATGCAAAGAGAACTATCGGCGCTGCCGCATCTATTGCACAACCTGGAGACACAATTTTTGTAAGATCTGGAGTTTATAATGAAGAAAATCCAATCGGATTAAGAACTGATGTTAGTGTTTCTGGTCAGGATTTAAGACTTGTTAAAATCATTCCAAATAATGTTGACAAAGATGTTTTTCATGTAAGAAGGGGATGTTTGGTTGAAAATCTTAACTTTTCTGGAACTTCAGTTTCTGTTGGGCACACTGGATCAGCAGCTGTAGCGTTTCCACCAACTGCTGAAGATATTTCTAATGGAAGTGCTTTTGGTGCTGTTACTGGATTTACCGACCCAGGACCAGCTACAGAGGGAGAAAGTGGTCGATGGAGATCACCATATGTTCGTAACTGTACGAACTTTATGAGTGGAAGTATTGGTATGAAAGTTAATGGAGATCATGCCACAGCATCTACAATAGGCAGTAATTTAAAATCAATGGTTCTTGATTCTTTCACTCAATATAATCAAGGTGGAATTGGAGTATCAATTACAAATAATGGATATGCACAATTAGTTTCTTTATTCACAATTACTTGTGATACTGCGGTTTATGTCGATACTGGTGGTTCTTGCGATCTTACAAACTCAAACTCATCATTTGGTAATTTTGGTCTAGTTGCCGTTGGATTAGGATCAACTGAATTCACTGGAGCAGTAAATGCAGATACAACAGCAGAATTAGACTCTATTGCAATCAAAAATGTAGTTGATTATTCCTCAAGTGTGAGGAAACCATATGATGGTCAAGCACTATGGTTCAAGATTAACCTGGATAATTATCCTGACACTGTTGGTAGTGGAGTTATCACCTCACCTTTAACACAATTGGACAGGATACAAGTATTAAATGGTGGATCTGGATTCAGTGAAACTTCTCCACCAAATGTTATTATTAGAGATTCTGATGGCACTGTAACTCCTAAAGGACCGCAAGGAATTATTGCTCAAGGTAGTGCCACGGTAAGTGCTGCTGGTACAATTACTGCTATTGATGTTATAAGTACAGGTAGAAACTACTTGTCAACACAAAATATTGTTGTCGATATTGATGGTGATACTAGTCTTGCTACTGCTGTAATGACTCCAATTTACTACACTGTTTTTGAAGCAACGGACCCAACAGTAACTGGAATTACAACAGTAACATTTAATGAATTTATTCCCTATGAATTGTTTGAGAATGATACGGTTGAAATAAGAAGAATTAGTAGAATTCTGACCAGCAGTCATTCATTCGAATATATTGGTACAGGTATAGATATAAATACCTCAACACCCTTCCAAGGTGCTGTTCCCATAAAAGAAAATGAAATTGTTGCTAGAGATGGAGCACAAATTCCATTCACTAGCACTGACCAAAAAGGTAATTTTGATATTGGTGCAGGGATACAAGTTGATCAAACAACATCTACAATCCGAGGAAGAGATTTTAGTAGAGCAATTCAAGCAGAAGTCACACCATTAATACTTGCTTTGAGATAATATGGCAGTAGCACCACTAAACAAATTTATTACTATTGCTGTTCCAGTTGCTCCGGGGGAACAAACAGTTTATACTACTCCTGTAGGTGTCTCTGCTATTCTTCTTTATGCACAGGTTGCCAATGTTGGAGTGGGAACATATCCATCAGTTACTTTTACACATAGAAGAAAAAGCATAGCAACAAAAACAGCAGGTAATACAAGAAATATCAGAATCATTAAAGGTGGAGAAGTACCTCCTAATGATTCTCTAATTATGATTGATGGTAGATTAGTCTTAGAAAGAACGGCACTTATATCTGACTCGATTATCATTGAAGGAAATCAATCTGGTACTGTTGGGATTACTAGTTGTGTATATGATAATAACACTGGAATTACGACTGTAGTTACTTCAGTAGCACATAATTTTGATGTTGGTGATGAAGTAACAATGAGTGGGTTAGAATTTACATGTCCAGCAAATAGTGGAATTACAACTACAATCTATCCCTCACCACAACAGACATTTACAATTACAAGTATTGAAGGATCTGTAGGAACATCCAAAACCTTTGTGACTGACTCTGGTGTTGTTGCCGGAATTGCACACACCTATGTAAGCGGAGGACAAGTTGCTCCACTTCAGATGGAATTTATTTGTAGTATTCTAGAGAACTCTACAGTATAATGGCAAAATATCTTAGTAATAGAGCAAAAAGAGTTCCTCAGTCGGCAATTTCAACCGACAGATATCAGTATTTGTCTCTAAGTGAAGCAGAACCTCATTTGGGATATCCTGGAGAAAAGAGTATTCCACTTTCTCCAAGATATTATAATCTTATAACAATTGAAAATGCAGAAGATAGCGATAGATACTGGCAAGAATTACCTCCTGCAACTCTTGTTAATGGTATCAGTATTTTTGATGAGGGAATTCTTGTAGGAACAGCGAATAGTGTATCTAAATTAAATTTTGTAGGAGCAGCAATATCAGCAACAGCAAGCGGAGACATATCAACAGTAACAGTATTTGCTCCTGGCGCTCCTGGGCAGATACTTTTTAATGATAATAATGAATTCTCGACAGATTCATTATTTGTTTTTAATCCGGTTTCAAATGCACTTGGTATTGGAACAACTAATGCTCAGGCAAACTTACATGTTGGAGGAACTTTAAAACTTACAGAATCTTTAATTGATTATCATAATAATGTTGGAGTTGCTGGATCAGTCTTAACATCAATAGGTATTGGTGTGAGTTGGTCTAGCAGTACCGACGCTCTTGCATTCAATAGATTTATATACAACTTTGTTGCCACCCAAGATCAAATAGACTTTACTATAACTTATGATTTAACGACTAACGTAGATGTATATTTAAATGGTGTTCATCTGACACCCAATGAATATACTTTATCTAATGGCGATACACTAACACTGTCCGAAGCACTAGATGCTGGTGAAATAGTTGATGTTATTGTTTATAAGAATGCCGCATCACAAGGAATTCAGGGTGTTCAAGGCACTCAGGGGATCCAAGGCATTCAAGGAATTCAAGGAATTCAGGGTGTCCAAGGCACTCAGGGTATCCAAGGTATTCAAGGAAATCAAGGTGTTCAGGGAGATCTTGGTCTTCAAGGCACTCAAGGTACACAAGGAATACAAGGAATACAAGGTGTTCAAGCATCTCAGGGAACACAAGGTATTCAAGGTATTCAAGGAATTCAAGGAAATCAAGGTGTTCAATCATCCCAGGGAACACAAGGTATTCAAGGTATTCAAGGAAATCAAGGTGTTCAAGGCACTCAGGGAACACAGGGTATTCAAGGTATTCAAGGAACTCAAGGGTCTCAAGGTATTCAAGGTATTCAAGGTGTAACTGGCAATTTTGGTGGAGCTACTTTTGATTATACATTTTCTACTGATACGGGAGACTATGATCCTGGTGCAGGAAAATTAAAATTTAATAATGGATCTCTATCCTCAGCATCTCAAATGTACATTGACGATGTTGATGATGGTGGAACGGATATTCAAACATTCTTAAGAACAATTGATGATTCTACTTCCACAATTAAGGGACATTTTAGAGTATCAAATAAATCAAATGCAGAAGACTTTACAATATTTACTATTAATGGGTCAATAATTGAAGCGACAGGATATTTTAAAGTTCCATGTACTAGAATATCCGGAGCAAATTCTTTTAGTAATGATGAGGATGTTATTGTAACTTTTGCAAGAACTGGTGATGTTGGAGATGTTGGGTCTCAAGGTGCTCAGGGAATTCAAGGTACGCAAGGCACTCAAGGTATTCAGGGAATTCAGGGAATTCAGGGAATTCAGGGAATTCAAGGAACTCAAGGTATTCAGGGTGAGACTGGAACACAAGGAATAACGGGAACACAGGGCACAGATGGTTCTCAAGGTATCCAAGGTATCCAAGGTATCCAAGGTATTCAAGGTACACAAGGGACTGATGGTACTCAAGGAACTGATGGTGCTCAGGGTACTGATGGTGCCCAAGGAATTCAAGGTATTGATGGTTCTCAAGGTGGTGGAGGCACTCAAGGTATTCAAGGTATTCAAGGTATTCAGGGTATTCAGGGTAATAATGGAATTGGTGGAGATCCTGGAGCACAGGGTGCTCAGGGTACACAAGGAACTCAAGGAACTCAAGGAATTCAAGGAACTCAAGGAGTTCAAGCATCACAGGGAACTCAAGGTATTCAAGGAATTCAAGGAACTCAAGGAATTCAAGGAATTCAAGGAGAAAGCGGTGTTCAAGGATTTAATGGCAGTCAGGGTACTCAAGGAACTGACGGTGCTCAGGGTATTCAAGGTATTCAGGGTAATAATGGAATTGGTGGAGATCCTGGAGCACAGGGTGCTCAGGGTACAAAAGGAACTCAAGGAACTCAAGGAACTCAAGGAACTCAAGGAATTTCTGGTATTGATGGTGGTGGTGGTGCTCAAGGTGCTCAAGGTACTCAGGGAACACAAGGAACTCAAGGTACTCAAGGTATTCAAGGTTCCAACGGTGCTGACTCAACCGTAGCTGGACCTCAAGGAACTGATGGTACTCAAGGTGCAACAGGTGCAGGAACTCAAGGAACTCAAGGAATTCAAGGACTTTCTGGTGGAGTAGGAGTAGCTCTATCAATTTCTTCACAGGGATCTGCTTATACGCTTACAGCTTCTGATGCAGGAACCATTGTGAAAATGAGTGCTAATGTAACTATACCTCAAAATATTTTTTCTGCTGGTGAAACTATTATCATATATAACGATACTAGTTCTCCTCTTAGTATTACACAAGGAACTGGAGCTACATTAAGACTTCCTGGCACATCATCTACAGGAAATAGATCACTATCACAAAGAGGGATTGCAACCATTTTATGCATAGCATCTAACGAATTTCTAATTACTGGTACTGGTGTTTATTAAAAATGTCATTAGCATCAATACCATTTACACTAACATCAAACTTTACCGCACATATTACTGGTAATACAACTAATGTAAATGTTGCTGATTTATTTTCGAATGACATTTTATATGGTGATAACCAAAAGACAATAGTCATTGATAGTGGTGTAACAGTTGGTGCTGCTGTTCATACGTGGGGAAATGTTCAGTATCATGCAAATTATGTGTTTGCTTTATATGTTCCTGGATACAGAGGAACAATCTATATTTTAAATAAAGGAACAATATTAGGTGGCGGTGGTAGAGCTGCAAGTTCTCCTGATGTTACTCTCAATTATAACAAAATCCAAGGTGAAGGTGGAACTGCCATTTATGTTGATGGGGGTAATCCTGGTGCAAGAGGAAATGGAATTTTTATTGACAACCAAGGTTCCATCTATGGCGGAGGTGGAGCAGGAGGACTTGGTGGAACTGGTGGCCAGGGACGTACATCTTCTTCAGGTTATTATGCATATCCTCTTTGTACATGTCCTGTTTGTTGTGGAAAACCTTGTTCAAATACTGCTCCATGTTCTGGTGGTACAACTTTTGGAAACGGATGCGCTGAAGGTGGATTGAGATGGTTTTGTCCATATACTTCATATACCTACTATGATGGTGGAGATGGTGGTTATGGTGGTTATGGTGCAGGATCTGATACGGGCGCAACCCCAGGTGGAGGATATTCTGGTAGTGCTGGTGGAACTAATGCTGGTGACGGTGGAGATGGTGGAACTGGTGGTACATATGGTAATACTGGAGATACTGGAGATACTGGATTTAACGGAAACTATACTAATGGTTCAGCAGGATCTGCAGGTGGTCTTGCTGGATATTATTTGTATGAGAGAGAACCATCTAGTGGTAATTATGGCAGTATTGTTCATTTTATCAATCAAGGAACTGTTGGGGGAAGAACAACAGTCAGTACAAACGGTCTGCAGGTCCCTGGTGGATTTTAAATAAATACAACACAAGCACTAATTTATAATGAACTATACAATTTTAGAAATTTCCGCAGGACAAATTACCGTTGAGTTTGAGAATAATTCAAAGGCAAAAGTACCAATTCCACCAAATGCATCACTAGAAGATATTGATGATGCAGTTTCTCATTATGATCCAGATTTTCTGGTTTCATCCGATAGTATTATAAATCCAGATATTAGTGTTGGACAGCAAAGAACATCTGTTAGGAAGGAAGAAGAGGCAACAACTACTGTAGGTATTACTACAACTACTTTTAGTCCTCTAATGCCTTCAGTTCCTACGGGAAGATATCTTAGTGGAGATATTATGCTTCTCGCAGAATACTATGCAGTAAATGGAGATAGTAGGTTAAAAGATGCTGTGATGGGAAATGTTTCACAGTATATTACTGAGCATAGTTTGAATATTGATGATATACTTTCTAATATATCATACACATATGATCCAAATGATGATATTCTTTCACAGGCAGAAGCGGAGTTGAGTGGGGATGGTTGAAGAAAATAGACAAGCAATTGATAGAATGAAGCTATGCCTACAATGTGAGCATTTCTTCAAACCAACTAAACAATGTAAAAAATGTGGTTGTTTCATGCCACTCAAAGTGAGAATTGGATGGGAATCTTGCCCCGTTAAGAAGTGGTAGTCCTTGTGATAAATAATCAATAATGGAAATGAAGTAATTTAGTAGATGGCAATACCACTTGAACTAGCTCAAGTTGCTAAAAAATTAAATTACACTACCACTGGCGGGCAGAAAGTAGGTATTGGCACGACTGTAGATATAACAGGTAATCTTTCTGTTTCTCAACAATCCTTTTTCACTGGAATTGGTACATTCGAAAACGATCTTTTCGTTTCAGGAACTCTTCATGCGCCAAATCTCAGTGCTGGAGGGGGTGCTACTTTAGGGGATGATTTAACTACAAGAAATATTTACGCTAGTGGTATCGCCACAGTTGTGGGAGATTTATTTGTTCTTGGTGATCTTACCTATGAAAACGTAGTTAATGTTGATTCAATCGGTATTGCCACAGCAAGATCTGGTCTAAGAGTTACTGGTGGTGGTCTTGATGTGGTTGGTGTCGCCACATTCAATAATAACCTAGAGTTAGAAAGTACTCTAACAGACTTTTATGGTAATGTTGGTGCTGCAACATCCGTTCTAATCGGAGATGCTAGTGGCGTTAAATGGGAGAAAATATCAACAGCAGCTCTTCAAGGCGTCCAAGGAATTCAAGGAGTACAGGGTACTCAAGGAACTCAAGGAGTACAGGGTACTCAAGGAACTCAAGGTGTTCAGGGTACTCAAGGTATTCAAGGGATTTCTGGTATTGCTGGTGATGGTGGTGCTCAAGGTGCTCAAGGTACTCAAGGTGTT
>Ga0208162_1001845_pt1 | contig 10707 bp, 29 predicted proteins | sample CB_VirMetaG_4_FD_184539 | JGI IMG/M metagenome (GOLD analysis project Ga0208162, IMG submission 184539) | Freshwater to marine saline gradient viral communities from Chesapeake Bay - CB_1508_1M Viral MetaG (SPAdes) (version 4) | ecosystem: Environmental > Aquatic > Marine > Coastal | place: USA... | reverse complement strand
AAATCGGTCAAACCGTATTTCTCAATCATAATCGATCTGCTTGTAATCGGACGAAGAATCGTATTCGTGAGCACGGATCTGAAGGTTTTGTTATCAAGATGTTTGTGCCCAATAGCGGTCTCTTTGTCGGTCGGCCAGCTATTCTATTCAATTCCGTTACTGAGCTTTCGAACGATGGAGCTGGCGGAAAAGAACGATGGTCGGGCTGGCTTCCAATCGACGAAATTGACATGTCTGAAGGAGAAGACAATGCGTAACCTACATGAACTTTTTGAAGAAGTCTGCGAAGCTCTTTATGAGCTGGGCATTGATCCACAAGATTTGGTCACTGGAGAATCTGATGCATGTCAGGCTGCAGCTGCGATTCGAGTCTATGGTGCATATCAACCGAGATACCCTCTCGCAGGCAACCTACAAAGCTTGTCTGTTCTTCATCATGAAGATGTCGACGACAAAGTTGTTTGGCTATCTGTGGGTTACGCACCCAGTGATATGAATCCCTATGCTCCGCATGAACTGTTTGAAGCTTACTAAACTCAAGGAGAGAGAAATGAACGGAAACACTTGTTACTTCTACCACAACGGAACTTACCGAACCACCATTGCATATCAGCGCAATTCTGACGGATCAGTCTCTTACGGCGCTTCTTTCTGTCGACCGACCGATCAGTTTACGAAGCAGCTTGGGCGCAAGATTGCTGAAGGTCGGATGAATCTGATGGTCCCGTCCATCAAGAACGCGCCTGCTGAGCGTTGGGCTCTTCACGAAGAGATCCTTCGACGGCTCGAGGCGCAGGAGTTTGGCTATGTCCCGTCCTGCTTCCGAAGCTAAATATGGTGAGTGCAAATCACTCACACGCAGGATAAGATATCCCCAGGAGGAAAAATGAGCAAACCCAAAACCTCGCTTTCTGGCATCGAATATTTGCTTGTCTGCATGCAGGCGAATCCTGGACGCAGCCAGCGGTACTATTTGCGTCGACTGTACGAGTACAAGCACAATTCGATCGATCCCCACAACGGGGGCACGAACTGTGGTTACTTTACCAGCGCGAGTTATCGTGGGGTCTTGTTCGAAGACGTTGCGCCAAAGAACTCTCGTGGAAGAGTCTGGTTGGGTTACAAGCCCAAGGCAAGCACTTCTCAGATGCAGTTGACTCCAGCTGGGCACCGCAGAGCTAATGCAGCCCGAGCAAAGATTGGCTTGGATCCGATTACCTGTAACGATTGAGGCTAAACATGAATATTGAAGTTTCACGTGCAGAAGCGAGTCTTGTTCTTAGCGCAATCGAAATGTACAGTATGACACTTTCAGATGATATTGTCTGGTCGGGCAATCCAGAGGACGAGGAAGATCTTCGTATTCTTGAGATTTTAGCAGGAAAAATCAAAGATCTTTTGATGACCAACGATGACAACCCGATGAGCCATTAGTTTAGAGTGTAAATACTCACCCGCAGTGATAAAATATTCTCACAAGGAGAAATCATGGAATACTCTTACGAGGACAAGCTTCTTGTCCGTAACGCGTACGTTCAGGCGATTCGAGAGCGTTGGCACCCAGACCCGGAGTGCTTGATTCTCAGGGAAGACTTTGACAAGGATGTCCATGTCGGAGGAGAAGCTCCAGGCGGCTGGGCACCGCGTGCGCTGGTAGAGATCTATTGTGAGGACGGCATCCCCAACGCGTCGGATGTCAATGACTGGTCCGACTTCGGCGGCGGTGTCACTTACAACTGCGAAGAGTGGTTTGCCATCGATAAGCGCGTTTATGAGATCCTTGTTGAAAAGGGTCGAACTGATATTCGGCCTTATACTGAGTCGCACAATAGTGCAGTTCTTGGTGTTTATGAATAACCCTTGAGTGCAAACTCACATTCACAGTGATAAAATAATCCCACAAGGAGGCAACATGCCAAAAAACAACCCGTACTACTGCAACTACATTGACGTCGAATACGAAGTCAACAACCGTGCTTCTGGACGTGTTGACGTCTGGGAAACTGTCGATCCCTGGGAACAGGATTCTGGGGCGAATGATGAAGGCTATGGATACCAGAATTGCTATGAATGTGGCCGAGTCACAGAGCATGATGACTGTGGCACGTGCCTCGAGCACAGCTACTACTAGGGAGATAACATGAAGTACGCCATCCGAAAGTTTGACGGCGACGACAGCTACAGCTGGGCAGTCTTCAAGAAGTCTGATCTTCCCAAGGGACATCGAGGAATCGTGTTCTGGGGAGAGGCGCGGCCTGTCGTCAGTGGATGTAGTCGAGACGAGGCAAATAGTCACAAGAAGTCTCTTGAGCGAAAGTCATGAAAGTTAAATCTACCAGATCGATCTATCTATCTGAAAAAGAGCTAAAAGAAGCTATCACCGATTGGCTCTATTCGAAAGGACACTTTGATTTGGCAAATCATTTGGTCTTCAATCATTGTGAGTTTGATTGGACTTATCAGGACGATGAAGACCTTCTTGCTGTCGATATGGACGGCATATTTGAGGAGAAAGCACGATGAAAGTCTACGGAACTAGTTATTTCCCGACTCGATTGGATGTCTATCGATACTATTATGCACAGCAGTACAGCGGAGACGCAATCAAGTATTTGCTTGGTCAGGGTTGCGTCCACGTCGGTGAGCCACCTAAGGTGAGTCCAAGCGACAAGATTCTGCTCAAGTCTGATGCTGGTGGCTCTCGTCGTTATCATATCGAGGTGATCGCATGAGCTGGTTCGAAGAGATCAAGAAGGCTCTTGAAGAGATAATTGAAAAGTTAAAGAATGAATGAGTGCAAACTCATCCTCAATAAGATAAAATATTACCACAAAGGAGGCCAATCATGGCAATGACCACACGAAAGAAGTCCGCGCACCTCAAGAAGCTCGGTTTTCAGAAGACACCTTTCCAGCTGACCCGAGTCGGTAATACGTATCGCCGAGGAAATACATCAATTACCATTGCAAAGGGTGACAAGGGTGGAGGCAACTTTGTTGCTGTCACACCAGGACAGGGTGCTTTCAACTCTGGTCTTCTGTACGTCGGAAATACTTCTGAAGGCATGAAGCAGGTGATCCGAGATTACCGTGACTTTGGGGTTGATTTGCCAGATCCGGACGGTGCCGATTTCGGTACGCCTGACTGGAACGACCGCCTGTTTGTTGGAATCACTGAAGCACTTCCCTAAGGAAAACGACAATGACTTCAGACGCACGAATCGTCGCTAATCTTCTCAGCGGAAAATATGACTGGGTAGGTGAAGAGCGAGAAAGCTACTGTGTTTCTTACACAGACAAATCATCTATCGGTAATCGATACATCAACTGGCATGGCCTTTGGGTCTTCAAGGAAGTTGATGAAGAGAACCCTCTTGATGGAAATATCATCGATGCTGAATCAGCTCATGATCATATCAAGGAGTTTGACTGGCGAGTTGTATTCGCGCTTATTGAGTACGGTATTTTTGTTGGTCCTACAACGCAAGAAGCACTTCTTGATTGCGTCAAGCTTATCAAAGATACTGTTCTTCCTGAAGAAGGCGGGCCAAAGTTTCAAGTCCCGCAGCGTCTTTGTTATGCTTACGTAACCAAGCGAACTCAAGCGGAATGGGAACTTCAAAGCAAAGTCCGGAGCAGGATGCTTGCTGGGTTCAGTGCTGATCTTGCTGAAAAGAATCTGCTATCAGACAGCTGGGTTTACATGACACGTAGTCGATGTGGTTGGAGCCGGAGTACTTGATGGAACAGTATAGTTGGACCGATCGTAAGACTATTACTTTTTGTCGAATCGTCTTTAGTCAGACTTGGCGCGCCTTCGAATCAGGCGATTATTTTGACACAAACAACGCAGACGACGTGAGCGTGACACCGACTGCACCCGACATGTTCTTTGTTCAGAATCTCGGCTATATTCCGAGAAGTGTGGTCGAAGAAGTTCAGGTTGTTGAGAAGACCATTACAACTGTCACGTCTGAGAGAGTTGAAGTTGTTGATACGATGAGTTTTACTTGCTGAGTGCAAACTCACAACCGGCATGGTAAAATATCTCCACAAGGAGGAAGACATGGCTATCAAGCTTTTTGAGGTGGGTGGTTCCATTCGGGACGAGCTCATGGGTCTGGAGTCTGCTGATCGCGACTTCTGTGCAGTGTCGCCCAAGGGTTGGGAGTCTCTTCTCAGCTGGGCAAATAACAAGATGCGTGTCTTCAAGGTCTCGCCCGAGTTCTTTACGATTCGTGGCTCGCTTGGAGATGACGTCATCGACATCGTCATGTGTCGACGCGATGGTGCTTCTTCTGACGGTCGTCGGCCTGACGAGGTAGAGCCCGGAACTCTGCTGGATGATCTCGCGCGTCGAGACTTCACCTGCAATGCTATGGCTCGACCGGTCAACAGGAATCTCGAGATCATCGGCGATATTGTCGATCCTTTTGGTGGAGCTGAAGATATTCTGAATCGGCAGCTGGTTTCTGTCGGCAATGCTCAGGCTCGTTTTGAAGAGGACAATCTGCGTCTTCTGCGGGCTGTTCGATTTGCAGTGACCAAGTCTATGACGCTGTCCAACGATCTTGAGCACATGATTTCTGATCCGCTCAACTGGCAGTGCATGATGACTACCGTGTCCATCGAGCGAGTTCGGGAGGAAATGAATAAGATGTTCGGATTCTCTACTCCGGCTGCACTCCGATTCATGAGTATGCATCTGACGCCCAGCACTTTCGATGCTCTGTTTGAGGACGGTCGGATGTGGCTCAAGCCAACTCTGGCAAAGCGCTGAGTGCAAACTCACATTCACAGTGATAAAATAACTCCACAAGGAGGCAACATGCGCAATATTATTATTGGCGATGTCCATGGCATGTTCGATGAGCTTGTCGATCTGCTGAATGCTGTTAATCCCGAGTCGACCGACCGCGTTGTGTTTGTGGGTGATTTGGTTGACAAGGGACCAGACAGCCCAGAAGTGGTCACCTTTCTGCGATCCTTTGCTGAAGACCACGACGTTGTTCTGGTCGAAGGCAACCACGAGGACAAGCACCGAAGGTTCAGAAAGAACCTCCGTGAGCGCCCAGATACTGCTCGTGAAATGGCTGATCGAGCTCCAGAACTCGGCGAGATTACTGCGCGTTTGTCTCCTGAAGACATTGAGTTTCTTGAATCGGCTGTTCCTTTTCATCGAATTGAAGAGCACAATATTCTCGTGGTTCATGCCGGAATCCCGGGGAATATGGATGAGTTTCCTCAGACCCTCGAAGAGGCACGTTCTCTTGGAGGAAAGAGAAAGAAGAAGTTCAGCCAGATTCTTCGAACTCGACATATTCACCATGAATCCGGTCGAATGATGACGCTCGGAACTGAAGGGCCAAACGATCCTTTTTGGGCTGAGACTCATGACGGTCGATTTGGACATGTTGTTTTCGGACACGAGCCCTTTCTTGATGGAGTTGCTCACTTCGAACATGCCACCGGAATCGACACGGGCGCGGTATTTGGAGGTGGTCTAACTGCCATGATTGTTGAGGAAGATGGGACGCGCCGATTCTTGACCGTTCCTAGTCGAAAGTTTGCAAACCCATTGGAGTGCTAGATGGAAGATTATATCGAAGTCAGAATGCCTAGTGATAACCCGTGGATCAAAGGTCCTCTCGTAAAGGCGGATCGAGCTTTGGCAACTCGAATCGCTGAGGTTGCTATTGCCACAGCTGAATCTTATCGAGGAAAGTTTAATACTGGTTGGATGTACGATAAGCCTGTTTTCAATGCAGTTGTGGACATGTGGCCCGAGGACGATTACGAAAGAGAAGCAATGTTTCGAGCTGTGCAAATCGTCCTCAGTCAAGATGTAAACTACTCTGACTGGCATGACGGAAAATACGCAGCTTACCGATGTTTCAAGACAAGAAATGCTTATGCGACGCCAGGATTTGTCGCAGCAAAACGCTATTCAGAAATGATGGGAACTTGACATTTGAGTGCAAATCTTTACCCGCTGTGATAAAATATTCTCACAAGGAAGGAAAATGACCGTTCACAAAGACATGTTCGACAACCCCAAGGAGACCAAGATGCGCGGAAGCCTTCTGCCCTTCACCATTAGAGATGTCACTCGGGCACACTGTGTTGACCTGATCAACAAAATCAACAAGATTTGGGATGATCATGTCGGAACTGAATACCTGGAACGAGACAATGTCATTCTTGAATCTGTTGGCGGCTGGCTCAGTCAGGAATCCTGGGAAGATCGGACAGGATACCACATCAAGATTCGGATGCATCCGCTATATTGTCACGCCTCGAAGGTGCAAGGTCGGGCTCGGTCTGTTATCAATGCCTTTGTTGACTTGTTCCCTGGCTGCTCGGTTGAGTTTACTGAGAATCTTGAGATTCTCGACTTCGGGGATGTCGACTGGAAAGAGAAAGAAAAGCTGGGCCTGACCAAGACCATCACGGTCGTGATTGAGACTGGACGCCGCGATCTTGGAGACTAAGATGTTCGATATCAACGACCGTGTAAGTCACTGGAACTACGGCAATGGTACAGTTCTCGATACTAACATCGAAGGCGTGACTGTTACTTATGCAGTTGTTCGATTCGATTACGATGGCGAAGAGATGCGTGTCTACGAACACGATCTGGAATTGATTGAATAAAACTTAGAGTGCAAACTTTCAACCCGTACTGTATAATATAAGCGCACATAGTAAAGGAATGCGAAATGGAAATCATGGGTTTGAACATCGGTCTACCAGAAGCGTATATTCTGTCTAGCAATGCGTATTCTGTTCTTCGAGCTTCTTTCAATCACGGAAAGATTCTGGAACCACATCGCTTTTGGGCCGTCAATGCTTTTGTTTTGTTTCCGACAGCACTGACTTACGGTGGATATTTCAGCACGATCGGATTTCCGCAAATCGTTTATCTTGCAATGTACGCTTTTTTGATTAGCATTTACGCCGCCACTGCTCTTTTGTGGATTTCTGGAAAGACTCCAGAAAAGGCGAAGGAGCCTAAATCGCGAAAGCCCGTCGATGCGCCTCAGGCGATTTTGTTGATTTTTCTCAACCTCGTAATCTTGTACTGGGGCGGTCTTTTTGCCTGAGTGCAAAGTTGCCCTCACTATGGTAAAATAAGAAAGTCCCAAGCATGGAGTCAACAATGCTTACCGGAATTGCTCCCCAGCTTACCGAAACTGAGTTCAAGGCTTTTTGCAAGACAGTCAAGAGCCACGCCACTACGATCCGAAGGATTGGAAGAAAGCACGGTCTTGATAAACAACCCGACAATCCACTCAACATCCGCTTTGGCTACGGGCGTGAGTTCTCTGGTCATGTGTTCCCCTCAGTGGAAGCAAAGAAAAGTTGGTCGAGGTCGAACTGCAACAATCTTCACAAGACAAACGGATTCTCGGGGGCTGATCCTGAAGACTTTGGTGCAACCTATCACGAGATTCTGCCCTGCTACGTGCCTCGAATCGATGCAGCCAACAAGGAAGTCGCCCAGACTCTGTCCACGGAAGAGATGGCGTGGGTCATGGCTCTCTGCGAAGACTGCGAGCACATACATAAAGACCCGAGGTATCAACACAGTGCCTACTACCAACTCTTGGAAAACTGCTTGTTCTTCCCATACTGGTCGCGTGGATCGACTCGAGACACACACGCCCGAATCAAAGCTACGTTGGAAAAGCACGGGCACAAGATTGTTGCGACTCCAGATGAGGTAGATGCTCAGCTCGAAAAGCGAAAGCAGAAGGCAAAGAAGGCTCTTGACAAGAACGTTCGATCTGCAGCTCAGGCTATCGAAAACCTGAAGCAGCAAGTCATTGAATGGCAGGAGGCACATCAAGAGCTTGTCGCTGCTGCTTCTCGATTCGAAGACGAATGGTGTGAGGACTACAAAGTTCCTCGTGCAAACATCTGGTAAGGAGACGATTGTGGTAAAAAAGTGGATTCGAATGGTCAAAGACTTTGAGTACGAGGCATACGGAAGCCATGTCATCGAGAAAGATGTCGAAAGATTTATGACAATTGACAACGACAATCAGGCAGTTATCACTATCGGTCATGGTCATGTCGTCAAGGTGCCTCAAGAGTTTTACGTCTTGCGCGACGAGTAGAGTGCAAACTCACCCTCACTATGGTAAAATAAGAAAGTCCCAAACAAAGGAAGGGAAACATGTACGGAATCAGTAGCTACTATGACATCGTCAACTATGTTCAGGAAGCCGTCGGAGAAATGGCATACGATGATTATGCTCAGGACGATTTTCCCGCGCTGTTCAAGAAGGCAAAGCGACTCGGTGTCCGAGACATCCGGGGATGGCTGGCTGACGAGCTCTACAATGACTCGAGTACAGTCAACGATCTTGCAGGCGACAAGCTTTTTGATCTGATCAGCAGCAAGTACGGCGAAGATCCGATGGACAAGGCAGTCTGGAGCAAGCATATTGCCGAGCTCAACAAGCTTATGCCTCACGTTACTCTGAACTAGGAGATAGAAATGAAGCTCGAAGAAGCAGCTGCTTATTGGGCAGCTGACATCAACGAATGGTACAGTCTCGACGCTACGACTGAGGAAGTCGTGGATGCCTTCAACAAGAACTACCTCGACGCGAAAGCCTACGACGGCACTTCGTATGTTGACAAGTTCTTTCGAGACAATCAGGGCGGATACTCGAGGTTCCTCGACACTGCCGACCGCGAAGGACTTGCTGACTGTATCGAAGTTGCACGAGGATAATCATGAAAGAAATCACTGACACAACGACAGCTCCAACAACTAGTCTTCAGGATATGCACAGCATTGAGTGGCAGATCGACGTAATCACAGCGGCAATTTTCAGACTTGAAGAAGCCCTTGGAAAGGAAGACTCAAGCTGGCGTCAGTGCGAACCGTTTTACAAGGTCATTCAGAACCCCAAGAACTCGATGTACTCAGTTTATAACAAGCTTGGAGATTTGTCTGACGAAGAGATTCGAATGATCCAAGCGCTTAGGGAAACCTCGTGAAGAAAGGCAGAAAGTACTTCGAAAGCGACCTTTGAGTGCAAGCTCATCCAAAGTGAGTTATAATATTCTCACCCACCCATACCTAAAGAGGTAAACATGCTACGAGTTATTGGTGTCGGTCTTTTCGTTTTCGTTACCCACCCACTGTTGGTCAACAACGGTCTGTACCCAGCCGGTCTGGGTTGGGGTATTCTTTACGGAGTCGGAGCAGTTGGGTTCCTCTCTGTTCTTGGAGGCCGAAATGGCTGACATCACTATGTGCATGGGTTCCGGGTGCCGGGCTCGAAACCATTGCTATCGATTCACGGCTACACCGGATAAATACCGGCAGTCGTGGTTCGTTCAAGTTCCCGGAAACAACAAGCAGTGTGAATACTACTACGAACTGGAGGTAGATAAGATGTTCTATAATGTGATTGATGCAGAGACAGGAGAGATCTATGTCGACATGGGTCTGTCTCCTGATGTGAGCAAGTTCCTCGTGAACTATCAGTGCCGAATCGTAGGCGCCCCTGACTTTCTCACGGAAGATCAGCGCAGCGATGAGGACATCTATGTGATTCCTTCTCAGGAGGTGGTGTGATGGTTTTCCCGATTGATACGACAATGATCGAGCGCAGCAGTACTCTCGAGGATAGTGACATCGGCAAGTGGTGTTTCTATATCAACGGCGCACTCTGCGGATTCTGCCGAACACGTCAGGAGGCAGAAGATCTGTATGGCCAGGCGTTGTTTGGCTGAGTGCAATGGGGGTCGGCAGAGGTTATAATATCTCTGCCACCCCCACTAAGGAGTACAAAATGGCTAAGATGCGGTGCAAGATTCGGAGTGGAGCTCGACGCTCCATGGCAAAGGACAAGGCAAACGGCATGGAAGATGCAATCCTTCGACGCAGTCAGTCTTCGACTCAGGGACTTGAGCAGTACAAGTTCTGCACAGATCAGAAGTCCACTGAACAGTGGTCGTCGGGTCGTGCTCCTCGATTCACTTCTTGGCGGCGGGAGCAGTAATGTTGTCTGAATACAAGTACGCAGAAGATCCGACTGAAGATTTTGTCATGTCTATTCTGGATGATGACGAAGGAATCAGTTTTACTTCTTACAACAAGCTGGTCTCTATGCTGGCACTCATGGACATGAAGGCTTTCCTGACTTTTCTCGATGACAATATTGAGATTCAAGATAATCGTGTCTTTTTGCCTGAACATCTATTCGAGGAGGAGTAAGTCATGGCAACCCGTAGCGTAATCGGATACGAAACTGAAGACGGTGGATACGTCGGCGTTTACTGTCACTTCGACGGATACACCGAGCATATGCTTCCACAGCTTCAGGAAATGTCTTATGAAGCAGTTGTTGGCGAAGTGGATCGAGCGCTCTTTGAGAACGCCGGAGCTCGACAGCTTCAAGGCAAAGAGTTTGAGTGCTTTGATGGAGATCCCAAACCAGACGACTGGGGATACTTTGAATGGCCATGTCATGAGCAGCAGTACAACTATCGCAAGCGCCGCGATGGAATTGTGGAAGTAGTTTCCTGAGTGCAAACCCACTCAAGGTATGATAAAATATTCTCACAAGGAAGGAGAAAAACATGAACCTACTCCAGGATCTCCAAGCCCGGACTGAGGCGGCTCAAAAGTCTACCGAAGAAGAAGTCAAGAGCGTGTTCGATGCCATTGTCAGTCAGTGTTTGACTG
>Ga0208162_1001844_pt1 | contig 10708 bp, 6 predicted proteins | sample CB_VirMetaG_4_FD_184539 | JGI IMG/M metagenome (GOLD analysis project Ga0208162, IMG submission 184539) | Freshwater to marine saline gradient viral communities from Chesapeake Bay - CB_1508_1M Viral MetaG (SPAdes) (version 4) | ecosystem: Environmental > Aquatic > Marine > Coastal | place: USA... | reverse complement strand
AGCCTCGTCATGTCCTCCATAGCGCCTGGATCACCACGACGCAGGGCAGCTTTAACGTTAGTAGCCCATTCACGAACTTCCTTGACAGAAAGATCTAAACCTTTGTTAAGGTTGCGAGCATCTCCACTCTGAATAGTGGCTTCCAAGTTTCTGCTAAACATTTCCAACTTACTACCCGTTTCATAGGCAGTAGTCTTATGAAATTCAAGCAAAGTAACAAGACGATCAATTGCTCGATCCATCTGGTTACCGACCGGCTGACCGTTTGCCCGCAACTCCATAGCGTTCTTAGACAGCTTATGGATTTGACTTGCGGTGTCACCTATCAAAACCTTGGTTACCAGCACACCTTCCTTAGACAGAAGTTTAGAACCCATGGTGCTTTTTGGATCAAGCAATCCATATTGATTCATCAAATCTTCCAAAGAAGACGCTGGAACATCGTTTGCCAGAGCGCCTCGAAAGTCATCCAAAGCACGAGCAGCATGAGCAATAATGTCAGCAACAGGACGCTTTAGCTTATTAGCCATGCGTTGAAGCTCAATCTCACCCGAAAACTTACGAATGAGTTCTTCTTGCTCAGGACGATATTGCATAACCTTATACTGAGCATCAGTCAGCATATGGTAGTTGTCTGCTTCAATCGACACATAGTCCTTAGCATATGGATTATTAACTACACCTTTGGGAGGCATGTCGACAGTCATATGCTGTTCAGCACCCATTTGGGCGTCGGCTGGTTTATTGTAAGCAGCTACATCCTGCTGGTCAATACCCTTAATATCGTTAGGGTCATAACCACGCATTAGTTTTTCGTCTACCTCGGCAATGTTAAGATTAACATCATCCAACGACTCCATCAAAGATTGGAACTTAGGATCTGATTCCGTAATTCCAGATGCTCGGTAAGCAGCCATCTGTGCTTCCATGCGTTGACGGACACCCAGAAGCTCTTGAAGTTCTTCTGAGTTGTACTCATCAAACCGTGCTTGTTCTTCAAGTTTAAATTTAGTGTCGTTTTTGTCAACCTCTTTCATCTTAGCGTCAGTCTCTTTCAGACCAACTGCCAAGGCTTCCTCTTGCGTAGCGCCTTCGCTAAGGGCCTTCTGAGCCGCTTTACGGCCCCACATAAGCCACAAAAGGGAATCAGCCGCAGCACCTGCTACGCCGCCTTCCAGGGTGCCCTTAAGCTTAGCAGTGAAGATATCATCATTTTCATCACTCCGCAAGGCAAAAAGGAACGAGTCGCGCAACGGACTGTCTTCTGGCATAAAGTTGTTTGCCATTGCAGACAGGTTACCATCTTCTTTATCGGTTAGGATAAAGTCAGCGATAGCACCAGGAACCAAACCAGAGGCAATGGCACCTTTAAGTCCAACGCCTTTGGTCCCAAGAGTAATTAAAATTTTGGGAAGACGTGTGGCTGCCGCACGGGTAATCACAGCAAACTGAAGCAGCTTAGAAGCAAACTGTCCTACTTGTGTTTTTGGACCTTTAACTCCAAAGTCATAAGCAGCTGCAATGTACCGATCACTCCATGGATCTTCGGTAGCTTTGGTTTCAACACCTCTAATTTTGTTGACGCCAACGCGAGCTACGTCACCCAAAAGGTCAACGGTATCAAGCGTGCTTTCAACCGTACCGGCAGCTGCATCAGCTACAGTACTAAAGATTTCACTTGCAACAAAACCAGCTCCAGAAGACTGTGCTTCTTCTAGTTGTTTGTCGCGTTCCTGTTGAATTTGTTGGGCTTCTTGTACCTTTGCTTGATACTGCTGCCCTTGACCAATAAGATTAGCAGCCCCCTGAGCTAGGTTTTGAATAGTGTCAGGAATGGACTGTAAAGGATTAACAGTAGTAGGTTCAGCTGGTTGAGGCTTTTCACCTTCCTTAGGAGTAGGTGCGTCTCCAACCATCTGATCATATTCTTCTTGTTTTTGAGTAGCAAATTGTTGCTCTGCTTGTTCGCGTTCTTTTAGACGACGTTGGATGTCCGCTTCGTCATAAGAGGATGTTGGCATTGAACAAAGGCCCGCAGGCTAAAGGTTTAGAAAAAAACAAAGGCCCAGCGCACCAGACCTTTATTGCTGGCTAGCTTTCCAACGTGCTAATGCACGCTCAGCTGCCGGTAAATAACGACGATGAAGACCATGCTTATGGACAGACCAGGCATTGAAACCTTGGCGTCCCAACACATAAACCATAGCTCGTGCGTTAGTAGCTGGATCTTCTAATTGAGAATAGCTGGTTAGTCCCAGATCACGCGCACGTTCTGGACCCAGCGCATCAATCATGTTAATTTGCCACAGACCATAAGACTCATCTCCGGTGCTGCGGTCTAAGTTATTGTTGTTTGGAATGCCGCTTGATTCTGCCAAGGCAATAGCCAGCATAATCTTTGCTTTTTCAGGAGGCAATCCAGCATCAATAGCTAACTGAAAAATTTGATCGTCCGGCAACGCAGGCAATAGACCTTGCTTGCTGGACGTAGCGGCTTTGGGCGCTTCACCTCGCTCTTGGGATTCAAAGCGTTCTCGTTCTTGTCTTGCGATGGCAAGCTCACGAGAAGCTCTTGCTTCGGCAAGGGGGTCAGTTGTGGAAAATCGGCGGCTGGCAGCATAAGGGGCTGCGTAGCGTTGAGCACGCTCAGACTGAGCACGCTCGCTGCTGTCAATGTCTGTGGTAGGTAAACCATAATGCCTTAGTTGTGAATTTAAGAACTGACTAAGTTTGCCAATGTCCGTTCCCAAGTAAGTCTGGACTCGTCGGGAAGGCGGTTCACCATTTTGATAGCGAGTAACTTCAGCAGCTAGATCCTCTTGATTAAGAACAATAGATTTATCAAAAGAAGAGAACCTGCCACGAGACGTAGCTTGAGAAAGATCGCCTACTTGAGTAAGGTCAAATACTTCAGCACCTTGGGCATTGGTAGTGACACTGAGACCTGCGGCAAACTCAATCGGATATGCTCGACCAGTTGTGGCATCATAGTGGTCCCCATAAGTAGCCCTTGCAATATCTTCGAGCTTGGCTCTAGTTTCTGTGTCACTTGGAGCCTGACCTTGTGGATGGCTTTGCTTGTACTGCTGATACCAATCAAACAAGCGGTCTTGAACATCTTTGGTATAAACCGCAAATGCCGCTGGATCTTCTGTAGGCTTACCCCCTGCATCCAGTACATAAGGTTTAGTTTTTTTGTTTCCTTTAAGAATTTCAGACGCTGCTTGGTCGCTGCTTGCCTTTCCCCACGTCTTGGTAAAATCTACACGAGCAGCATCGTTTGCACGCTCACGCAGGATTTTCTTTTCAGACTCTGGCAGATTAGATTTGTCAACCTGATCAACGGTAAGCGTGCCTTCGTCTGCTTGACGCAGTAGGCCATTACGTTCAACGTAATCAGACGGCATCATCTGATTGGCACGTTCGTTTTCTAGGAAAGTGATAGCAGTAGCATTTCCCATGCTAGCATATCTTTCCAAGGTTTCCAGCTCAAGCTTACTAAGTTCAGCTAGCTTGCCTGGATCACCGGCAGCAGTACGGCGAGCTTCTTGAAGTCGGCCAATGACTTTACGGACTTCGCGGTTATCAGCTGCTTCTTGTTGATTAAGCCGTTCGACATCATCGGCAATGATAGCATCTCGGGTTTCTTTGATTTGATCAAAATGAAACTGACCAAGAGTTCCAGACTTAGGATCTTTTGCAATCTTAGGAACTTCAGATAAAGCATCCAAAGCTGCTAGTGCTTCCTCTTTGGGTAATTGCCGAATGGCCGACAGCTGAGCTTGGAAAGCAACTTGAGCTGCTTTGCCTCGGGACAATCCACCCTCAAGAACAAGATTTTCTACATTAGTCTGATATGACTGTCCAAGAATCTGTGTTTTTTCTTGAGGCGTACCAGCATTGGATGCTTTGGTAACGTCTACCTTAAGCGAATTACTATAATTAACAATTGCAGTTTCTCGACGATCAGCTGCAATGCCATTGATCAAATTGGTAGCTTGCGCAGAAGAAGCGGCTTGCCAAGACGGTGCAAACTCTTCGGCAATAATAACAGGGTTAATGCTATAAAGACCGTTCTTTTGCGAAATTTCTGCCAGAGCAATGGAGTTTGCTGCTGCAATTTCTTCTAACGTACCTTCTTCTGATTTGATCTGTGCTGGAGATTTGAACGTGCCATCAGGCATAGGAACAATAGGTTCCGTTCTTGACCAGAAACCAGCCAAAAATGCCTGACTCATAAGGCCCGTTTTCTTTGCCTGTGCAACAGCTTGACCGTAAGCACGCCAACCTTTAATGGCAGGACTCTTTTGACGAAACTGTGCACTAAAAGTCTCTTGACCTTGTTCGGCTGCCGTATTGGCTACCTCACCGTCTGCTTCAGCAGCCGCCTTTAATTTATCAACATCAGCATTGTGTTGTTGAATGGTGGATTCTGGAAATTGAACATTCCCATTCATCACCTCAGCAAGACCAAGTTTGTATTCTTTGTCGTTTTGTTTCTTTTGATAATCGACAAGGAACTCACTCAGGGTGTCACTAAACTGAGACAGTGCCCTAAGGTCATTTTCTTGATTCTTTGCGATGTCAGCACCGAGACGCTGAACACCTTCTTTATAGCTGGCAAAAGCATCCTGCCGGTACTGGGCGTCCTGCTTTGCCTGCTGCATCATCTGACCAGATTTATCGTAAACCTGTTCAGCTTTAAAGCCGCGAGGGCCTTGGTATCCGGTTAGTTGTACTGCCATTTGTTACCCAGCTAATTTAGGCATTTTCATTGCATCAGCAAAGCTGACATTTGTAGAAGAAGGAAGAGTTACACCAGAGCCTGCCGCATTACCAGCACCCGCTGCCGGAGCAGCAAGACTCATACCAGTAGTGACACCACCAAGGATAGACTGACCAATGCCTAAGACCATCCCAGCAGCGCTTGGAGCGGGTCCAGAATAAGGCTGGGCTACAAACCCCTTGATCGGTTCAATCATGCGCCTAGAGGCTGCCATAGCGTTAGCAGACTTAGCATCCAAATAGATTTGTTCGGCTTGCAAGCTATAGGCATCACGAGCATAGCCAAGGTTAGTTCCAAGGGCAGCAAGGTCACGTCCATACTCACGCTCTGCGTCGGACGCTAGAACCTCAACTGATTTACCAGTACGACCCACAGCAAGAACTTGTCCCTGTTTCTTGATCTTGTCGATCATTAACTGCTGTGCTTGTTGAGAGGCTCTATCATACTCACCCTTTAGTTGAAGCTGTTCATACTGGTAGGCTCGGTTAGCCGCAGCTGCGTTGGCTTCGATCTGTGAATTGTAGGCTTCTTGAGAGGCATGATAAGCTGCCATCTCTTGGTTGTAACGGGCAGTTGCGTTAGCCTGTTCAACCTGATATTGATATTGAGCTGCTTGTTGTTGATAGGCATACTGTGCTTGCTGCTGCTGATAACCAGCAATAGATTGAAGCGTACCAAGACCAGCAGTAGCTACACCGAGACCAATAGATACTGGATCACACATTTGTCAATTTAGCAAATTCTACATACGTTAGTTTTTGTGGTCCAACCGTTGCATAACCAAGTTTCTTAAATCCAAGCATATGGAGAAGCTTCATGTGCATTCGGTTTCGTGGATCAGCTATGTTATGAAGCACAGCATAGGAGGACTGTTGATCGACCCATTTCTTAGCCTCCTTAAAAAAGAGTTTTGGATAAGGGCGGACATGATCTGTGGTCAACATCCAAATCGCACCACAGTTGGCATCTGTTCTGGATACCCCCGCCATCCCACACAGCTTACCCTTTACAAGAAATGTAATAGGGTCTTCTAGCTGTGAAAAGGACTCGGGTAGAACCTGATAAGGATTGTGGCCCCACCCGAGGATTTCGTTAAGGTCATCCGCCTGAAGGTGTTCAGCCAAATAGATAGTATCTTCAATTGTAGCTGGGCGGATTTCGTGGATCATATGCGTTTGATTCCTTTGTTATTGTAAGTGCCTTCCCATTCTAGCGATACAAGCGCAAGAGGGAAAGGGGCATTACAAATAATTTTAAGATCAATATCAGTTCCTTTGGTCATGATTGGGATGGTGTTGTCAGCGGTCCTAATCATAGGAACTTGGTTGGCAGCATTAAGGTTTGCTGTGATTTGTGGAAGAGTTAAGGTAAATTGATTACGACCTGGGACATTAAGTTCTATCTCAAATGGACCAGATTCATAACTAAACAAACGAATGCGGTGAACTACTGGGATGTTAGTTTCGTCCGCTATGTTTTCTCGTTTGATATAAAATCCAGGGAAGCGAGCTTCGGATGTGATTTGATACCCGATAGCATACTCCTCTGCGGTTTGATCACCGTCAACAGTAACATAATACTTCTGTCCAGCAGGAGCCGCAGCGTCATAAGTTACCGTAGGATAGGTGGCATAACCAGAATCATTAGTGCTGATCTTAACCAAAGACACAGTGCCGTCGCTGATGCGGGCTCCTTCTTTTAGGAAGATCTTTGTTTCTTTATCAGCAGACACATAAGACTTGCTTGGATAATAATCAAACAAATCTAACCTCAGGTCAATGTATTTATCTTCAAACAAGATAGCACCACCTGGAGTCTCTGTCATTAGCTCTGAGTGGCAGATGACTGGACCATCGTCTGTGTTAAGAATGATAAAGATCTCATCCTCGTGGAACTCACACATCAATATGTCAGCGGGGAATGTCCACCTAAACCAAGACGCCAACAGGCGTTCGTTTTCTTGAGTGTAATACCTAAATAGATAAATACTCCTTGGTTCTCGATCTGTAAGGATTCCCATAAGTGACACACTAAGACTATTAAGAGTTGTGTGTATTTCGTTAGGGATATACGATGGGATAATTTTGCTCAGCTCAATCTTGTTTGGAGCTGTAACAGTGCTAGCTTTAATGTTAAGTTGGTTAACAGCTACGGATGTATTGTTTTCTTCAAGAACAACAACCGAACCACCAAGGTCAACAGGAGGAATGTCAATGCTATGACTATAGCTAGTAATCAGGTTAAGTTCTGCCGTAGCTGGAGAAAATGCTTCTGTTCGGGTTTGAAGAATATATTGTGAGTTATCAGCAAATAAAATAAGACCCGTTGATTCTTGAATGCCGTCTCTAAATTCAATACGAGTTACGGCACCTGCGGATAGGTCAATAGGATCACTATCAATAGCAGTAATAACAGTACCAGCATAGAAGTTTAAGAACTCACCAGCAACTGAACAAATGATGTTTTCATTGCTCATCAATACTAGTCGATTCTTAAAGAATGAAATACCAGTAATATAAGAATCAATAAAGCTTGGACTTAGATTACTGTTCTCATCACCAACCTGTCGCTGCTGCCAATACTGAGTTGCCCACGTCGTACCGGGTAAGGTCTGTGTTGCTACTGTGTTGATGGTAAACGTATCACCCTCTAAGTTATTAACCACATCTGCTGCGGTATAATCTTGACCAGCACGTTCAATAGCTACACCTGTAATTTGCCGACTAGCATTTGTACTTGTTACTCGAAGACGTAGGTGTTGTCCTGTGCCTCCATAACAAGAAAAGGTTTGACCCACATTCCAACGAGCAGCTCCATTGCTGGTAACACTGACATCCGTAGGAATACCATTGACCGACGTAGAGGTAACATAAGAACTAGCAGCCGACTCACTAAGCTCACGGAACGTATAAGTACCGTCTGCTTCACGAATAAGCGCATGAGGCATGGTAGTAGCATCTACACCTAACTCAGCGCCCGGAGCAATCGTTTCAATCCAGATACCAGCACCAGCTGAGCCCCCATCGCTGGTTTGGAATTTAAGGAAATAGTCATCCCTTCCATTGATGTCTGATCCAGCTACCTCAATAATTTTATTATTAAGAAATGTAGAAGGCAATGCTTCAACACCAGATACAGAACCCTTGTAGGCTTTAATTGCCGTGCCAGCTGTTCCGCCTCTTGCTTCCACACTAAAGTCAGCACCATCCACCCTTTGAATATGGATAGTGCTGCCTACACCAGTAGCGGTATAAGTAGCACTGGGGATTGCACTGATTAAACCATTGATAACATCTTGAATGGAGAAGCCACTGGAAGGGGCTGTGTGAGACGAATAGGTATATGACGTACCATCAAGAACAACCACATACTCAGTATCGTGAACAATCGTATCAATACTGATGTAAGCATATGGTGTGATTGACGGAGCAGTAAGTCCGTCATCTGTTACCAAAATAGTACGATTAAGAATAAAAATAAAATCGTTAATTTGAAGAACCTTTAGGTCATCAAATTTCTTGTGGGTAGCGTAGGTTGTAGCAGATGCTGAGGGAGTATTGACAGTATACGGCACACCACTCTGAGCATCCCAAAGCTTTACAACACCAGCTCTTGTAATCTGAAGAAGAAGCTTTTCGTTTAGACCTTTACAAATAAAAAACCAGCTGCTATCACCTGTGGATACGTTTGCTAGTTTTTGAATAAATTGAGTCCCTGGTCGTTTAATAAGACCAAAGGTTGGGTCAGGATAGAAGTTATCACATTCTCTAAACTGACCATCAAGTTTAAGAGAATCCGGTTGCTGCGATACCCCACCAATCAATCCTCTTAGTTTTTGTGAGATAGCAGGCATGGTTTATCGAGCAATAGCACGGAATGGAGTATAGCTGATGTAAAGGTTTTGTCCAGTCTCTTGGCCAAAGATATTCACATCGGAACTGCTGGTGTCATAAGCAAGGCAGTTGGCACGCAGCAGGGCTTCGTCTTGAGCATTAAAGGTTACCATTTCTTGGGAACCCAAAACCCGTCCAGCAAAGACACGGGTAGCCCGTTGAGTGATGTAGTCTTTAAAAACCTGAGGAAGATCCTCAAAGTCAAACTTCCAGACAACATCACATTTTACAGTTGACCCGGCAGTAAACGTATAGGTGTGGTTGATTTTATCATAGAGCTTGCCATCACGCAATACGGTCTGGTATTTCTGATTGTTAGCAAACTTGTTATCCGAAATCTGAAGGACATTAGATGCAACACTAATGTTACCAGAAGTATCAGCAATAAAAGGATAAGCAACTTCGGTATTAAAGTGCCAACCTTCTCCTTGTACTTCTCTATCTACTTGCTCCAGAATATCAAGGGCAATAGAGATTTCGGGGTTAGCGACATCTAGGCTCACCACCGGGGCTTGCCCGATGCCACTCAGCATCTGGTTGATAGCTTGTAGTTGGGTAGTCATTATTATCGGGCAAGAAAAAAGGGGGCCACAAAGGACCCCCACAAAACACTAACGTAAGCGTATCAGGCCACGTTACGGAAAGCGCCAGCCACGGCAGGGCGGACAGAGCCAGCACCATAAGCCAGACGGCCAACGATCACGTCACCTTGGTAGATCACCTTGGTGTCGGCACCGGTGGTTTGCACGCTGGGGCCAATAGCCTCAACGACACCAGCAGCGTCACGGTGGAAGATCAGACCACAGGAGTTGGTGAAGTCGGTACGGATACCGTAGTCATTGTTCTCACCGGTCACAGCAGCTGCGTCGATCAGATCGCCGGTAGCAGAGCCGTAACGGGTCAGGAAGGGGATGTTGTTGGACTTGTAGATCTTAATGCCAGCGATTTCATACAGACCCTCACCGCTGTTCAGGCTGCCACCAGAGGCGCCAAAGTCACGGTTCAGGATGTTGGTATCAACTTGGCTGATCAGAGCGTAGTACTGACGGGGAGACAGCACAGCCACACGACCCTCTTGAGGGGCGGCGACTTCGTCCAGACGGGCAGCAGCTTCGAAGAAGCCATCAACCAGGGCTTGAGCGTTGTACTCGTTGCCAACGCCAAGGTTGATTTCGAAACCACCAGGCTCGCCGGTCACAGGGGCAGTAGCTTCAGCGGCTTGATCCAGCACGCGGAAGATGCGGCGGTCATAAAATTCTGCGAGGCTCTGGCCGATTTGACGGGCGATCGGGCCTCGAATATCGTATTGCGCAAGAACTTCATCGAGGTTATCAACGAAGGCGGAAGCGACCAGCAGGTCGTCCATTGCGATCGTGGTCTCTGCCACGTTCGGATCGCCGCTACCAAGGATAGCGTTGCCGGGGGTATGATACCCAGCCGACACACGACCGGTGTGAATGAATTGTGCTTCCTTGCCGTTACGCAGGGTGCGGTTCATCACCAGACCCTTAGCAATCGTAGCATTACGGAAGGCCTCATAGACCTCACCGGTGAATAGTTTCAGGTACAGAGCCTGAGTATCGCCCGCGCCGTTAGCCTGGCCGAGCTGAGTTACAGTTGCAGTCACTTGTCTAAGAAGTTGAAGAGTTTATAGATTAAAGAGTGTCCCGGGAAAAATTATTTAGTTGTGGGGTTTGTCCTTTGTATTGGGTATCCACCGCAGCGGGCCAATACTCCAGTCATGACTGGGTTTTTAACGAGGTTATCCCATCCTCAATAGGCATGGGGGACATTGCAGTCCCCACGATCCACTAGAGCAGATCGCCGCTTGCAGCCAGTCGTTCTTGAATGTCCAAGCGATAAGCTGGATCATTCCGGTAACGAGGATCACCAATGGCACGAGCTAGTTCCGCTTGACTACGGAAGGCCTTGGCAGATTGTGCTTTAACTGATTTACCAGAAACACGCTTGCCTTCAAAACCAACAGCATCTTTGTACCGCTGGTTAAGGGCTTGAACAGCAAAGAAGA
>Ga0208162_1001843_pt1 | contig 10709 bp, 9 predicted proteins | sample CB_VirMetaG_4_FD_184539 | JGI IMG/M metagenome (GOLD analysis project Ga0208162, IMG submission 184539) | Freshwater to marine saline gradient viral communities from Chesapeake Bay - CB_1508_1M Viral MetaG (SPAdes) (version 4) | ecosystem: Environmental > Aquatic > Marine > Coastal | place: USA... | reverse complement strand
CTGCTTCAACTTTAAAACCCTGCGCGCCCGCGTAATACTGTTGGTTAGTTTCGTTTATTTGAGCCATTTATTATCTTTTTTCATTTGCCTCTATAACCGCTTCAGTTTGAGAAGCTTGTTGAACTATTTGAGGATCTCTTATTAATACACCGCAATATTTTAAAATTTCTAATATAACTTTAGATCTTTCATCAGGTACTAAATCAAAATCAATAGACTCAGTGGCGTCATATAAATAAGAACCATTACCTTGAACTTCATAAGCCCATTTAACAGTGCTAGGTAATTGTACACCTGAAACCTCTAAACTTGCTGGTTGAGGCGCTATGTGTAAGTGTGGAAACAATGTGATAGCATCAGGTCTTGTAACTAATATTTCATCACCTGGGTCTGGAGTGTTTGGCGCATAACTTGTTAAATCAATATCTACAGCAACTTGTAAATTTGGAGGACCTAAAGTCGTTATAGTGTTTACAACCCCGTAGTTTTGATCTTGAGTTTTATTATATATACCATCACCTACTATAATGTCCGTTCCACTAATAAACTGCAAAAAGCTTGGAGCGGCCCAGTTTACAAGCGAATATTGCGCTTCAAAAGATTCTTCTGTATACGTTACGTAAAATATAGGGTAATTGTTTGTTGGTGCTGTGAGTTTAGATGCCGATGTAGTTTTAAACTCTTTAAATGAAAGTCTATCAGCTTCTTTGTTTAGTTGGTTATTATTGTAGTTACAATAAACTGCACCTATTTTAGATATTTGTAAAACATTTGATGGGTAATACCAAGCATTCTGCACAGAATCATAAACAAACTCTGTAGTAGTAAATTTAAAAGGATCTAATCTAGAATCTTGATTATCAAACGAATTATAAAACTCTGTGTTGTTTTGTTGATTAGTTTGATTTTTTCTATTAGCCTGGTCACCATCTGGAAAATATGAGTTAAATATTTCCAACTGCACTTGATTGGCAATATTGTTAAATTCTTGAGGAGTTATATAACCTCTCTGTTCTTTATTTAAAATTAAAAGAACGGTTTGATATACACTATTTACGTTTATTGCCATATTTACTTTAATTATAATACAAGGGGTAGCGTGACACTACCCCTTATATTATCACTTGTTTATATTCTTTTTTCTATAGATTTATAAACTTCTACACCTTCATCAGTTTTAAACCAAGCGGCTAATGCTGAATATGGGTTTTCATCAAACGGTACTGTCATTAATTTTCTATCATTTGAACCCCAGTGGAAAGTTCTTTGATCTTGAGACAATTTGATTATGTTAGCTTCAACAGCTTTGATTCCAAAGTTTCTAAGCCCAACGTTTTCATCGTTAGCAAGATTTAAAAACAATGCAGGTTTTTTCTTAGCAAATATTAATAAATCTCTTTTAATTTCTTTGGATTTCATGTCTGAAACTCTACTACCTTTTTCAACTCTTAATATTGCTTCGGCTTGATCAACATCCATTTCCATAGCATAATTAAGTGCTTGAACTTCTAGTTCTAAAGTATCAAGTTCATCTTCTGCTTCTACAACAGCATCAAATTCATAATATTTTTTACCTTTTAAAGGGTGATATAAACTTAATAGTTTTTGCAAGATTTGATTTTCTTGCGGTACTGAAAGTACACCGTCTCTAAAAGTAATATGTCCTAATGTAGCTTCTCCTTTTTGCTCGTCTACAAAAGGTGAGTTCATATTTGTAGCATACCTTAATTCTCTTTGCTCTTTTTTATCTGGATCAAAGTACAATAAAGGATTTCTACGAGTATGTCTACTAGGTATAGTTAATGTAAGTGGTTGTTTTCTACCTTTAACTAAATATGTTCTAGGTTTAATTTCCCACGAATCAACTACGGGTTTTGTTTGTTTTTTTGGTGGAGCAGTAACAACTTCTGGTTCTTGAACAGCCACCTCTGCGTTTGCTTTTTTAGCCATAATATAATATAATTAAATAATTAATAAGGGTAAGTATTACCCCTGAAATTACATCAGGGGTAAGTCTTACCTATGTATTTATGCTCCTTTGAATAATACGAAGTTATTCGCAGCTTGAACTACTAAACATCTTTCTGACAAGAAGTTTACAGTCATAGCATCTAGATCGCTAGTGAAAGCTCCACCAACTGAACCAGTTAACCAAGACTTCATACGTCTGTCATCAGCTTGAGACGCACGGTATCTTACGTGTAAGAAAGGACGTCTAATGTTAGTACCAAGAATTTGATCATAAACTGTAGAAGTACCAGCTGGTACTAAAACACCTTCAATTGAAGCAGGTCCTGAGATAGCACCACGCGTTGAAGCATCGTTTAAGTATTTCCAGTCAGTTTTATAGAAATCATAAGAACCTCTTCGGAAACCGCTGAAACCTAAGTTCAATGCCATTTCTTCTGAGTTTTCAAATAATCCAAAAGCAGTACCTCCATTGTTACCAGCTGAAATTCCAGCTAGCATATCATCAAAATCAAGGTTAGTATTTCTATTCAAGAATAACATGTTTTCTTCAATAGCTCCTTGAGTATCTAAGTTTCTAAGAATATCATCAAAGTCACCGATACCAGTAGCAGCTGAGAATCCAACTTGTACATTACCTCTGTCTTCAATAGCAGCAAATAAACCTTCTGTACCAGTTACACCAGCAATAGTAGAAGTAGCACCTACTTGCTCACCTTCAACAACTGACATTTCTAGGTAGTCTTCAAAACGTAGTCTTGTTTCAGACTCAGCTTTTAGATACCATAAATATCCAGATGTTCCATCTTCAGTAGCAACTTCTACCCAACCGATTTGAGCTGTGTCAGAACCATTGATTGAATATTGGCTACGAATAATGATAGGTTTGTTAGAGAATTGTGTAAAGTCAGGAGTGATAGTAGCGATAGGATAATCGTTTCCAGCAACTGTAACTGCGTTAGCAGATGGAGCAATTGTAGTATTAGTTCCTTTTGGATATTCAGAACCATAAACGAAGATCTTTACGTTACCAACAAGTCCTTCAGTAGCTAAATCAAGTGAACCGTAAGGTCGCACGGTAAGTACACCAGTACCACCACCAGCAGCAGTTCTTAAGTCAGAGTCAATAACTAAACACTTTGATTCGTTGCCAAAGTCATCTAACACAACGATAGTTTGTTGTGGAGAGATTACGTTGCTTACATCTGCAGCCACAGGAATAGTAATAGTGTTTCCAGCACCACTTTGCGCACAGTTATCATAAGCTACATGTAGTCTGTTTTGTTCAGACCAAATTACTTGATCAGACGTCATCGGTAGTTCAGCACCAACCATACGTAAGAATCCAGATAAAGTTCTATTACCATATCTTTCAACTTCCTGCTCATAAAGCTCAGGTAAATATTGTTGGGCAAAGTTACCACCGGCAGCGCCGTCAAATGTTAAATAGTTGCTCGCAAGAGTTTGTTGCAATTGCGATGGAACTATTGTACCAAATGTTGGGTTTAAAGCCATAATTTGAAATTTTTAATTAGTTAAATTTTTTCTTTTTTATTTTTAGTTTAGACGAATCTAAGCCACTAATTGATCTTACTTTCAAACCATTGATAAATACGTTTCCATCGGCAACTTGCCTAGGTTTATCTGTCAAGTTTTTAGAAGAATCAACAACACCTTTTATGCCGTCAGCTCTTCCTTGTTCGTAAAAATGATTAGCGATTTTATCCGCATTCATTGCAGCATAAAGTGCTTTGTGATAACCAGCTGGATCAACAACTCTACCTTCTTTATCTAAAAATTTATTAATAAAATTAGATATATCAGTTTGTGCTTCACCAACTTGTTGAGGGTTTGCTATTTGGTATCTAAACTTTTTTTGTCCTAAATCAAAATCAAAACCTTTGAATTGATCATTAAACAATTGATTAGTACTGTTTTTAAAATCCTCTTGTTGTCTACTAGCTAACTCTTGCTGCTCATTGTATCTATTGAAAAAGTCCATAGCTTTTTGCTGCTCTTGAGTAACACCAGGTCTCAACTTGATTTCCTGATAATATTTATCCTTCATAGCATCAAGCTCTTTACGGGCTTTTGCAACTTCTTCTTTGAAGGCCAATTGTTTCTTTTTTATATCTCTTGGCTCATCAATTTCCTCATCATATTTGAATTGATCTTCCATAAGGAAGTTAATCTCTTCACTGTTTAAATGAGGTTTAGTTTGTTTGTAATACTCACTAAGCAAAACTTGCTCATCTACTTTTGAATAATCATGATTAAGTCTTACATAGTCTTCTATTGTACCACCTGTTTCATTCATAAAATCTACAAGTGACTGTATATTTTCAGGTAATGGTTTACCTTGTTTTACTTGTTCTTTAACAGCTTCTTCTGCCTCTTCGTAAAGCTCCATGGTTTTTTCATCAAGCTCTTCTTCAGTTATTTCTTGTAAAGGACTATCTAATTTTTTTTCGGTGTCCCGTACTTCTTCAACCACTTTTTGGCTGTCGCCACTGTCTTTGGACTCTTCGACAGCAACATTGCTATCATTTGTCTCTTGTGTTTGAACGGCATCTTCTTCTTTTTTCTCTGTTAAATCTACTTTTACTACGTCAGGCACAACTTCACCTTGTGCCTCTGGTTTTGTTAAGTCAACCTTTACAGGTTCATTTACTGAACTATTAACCAGTTTTTTAGGTTTTGTTTTCTTACCTTTTAAAGAAAACTCACCCTCTTGCTTGACCTCTACGGCCGCGTTTTGTTCTGCCATAATATAATATTATAAAATTAAAAAAATTATTTAGGACCAAAGGCTTCTAGCCCAAAATCTCCTAAGCTATCATTAGTTGACTCAAAATCAATAGGAGTACCATCATTGTTCCTTTGTTGAATCAGCTGTGATTGTTGAGTACCTTCCATACGTACTCTTTTGTCTTTACGATCTTCTATTTCTTTTTCTTTATCACCTTCAGCTTGAGCTCGTGCTCTAGCCAACTGCATGTTATACTCAAACTCTTGTGCCATCAACGTTTGCTTTATTTGTGCTTCAGTTTGCATACGTTGCATTTCAAACTGTGACTTAGCTTGTTCTATTTGCATTTTTTGTTCTGTAAGAACTTGTTGCTTTTGTGTTTCAGCTATCGCAGTTTGCTCTGCTAACTGAGCGTTTGCTTGTGCTTGCGCTTGCATATTAGCTTGAGCTGTAGCTTGATCTCTTTCAGCTTTTAATCTACGTTTTTGTTTTAGCATTTGATTAGCTAATTTTAAATTACGTATCTGTCTAAGATCAATGGCGTCTTCTAAATCAATACCACCTGATTGTAAAGCAACTTGTATGTTTTGTTCTAACTGTTGCTTTTCTTCTTCATCTGGTTCTAAATCTAAGAATATACCAAAGTCATGTAAATTTAAATTAGAAATTTCTTCTAAAGTTCTTACATTAAATGTTGATATGCTTTCTATTAGTGCATTAGCTGTTAATGGAAAGTTTAATACATCAACTATTTTCTTAGAAATATTTTCACACAATCTCAACGTTAAATATAAACTAGCATTATTAATATGCTTAGTTGCTATATTTGATTGTTGAGCTGCTATTTTTTGTAAACCTACTAGTGTATCTTTGTCTGGTAACGTACCATCTCTAGCTTCATTAAGCCCTGTTACGTCACGTATCATTTGTATATAATAATTATACGTGTTTACAAGTGCACCGATTTTAGCTTGACCAGCTGACGTTGATAACTCTTGTACAGGAACTTTGCCAGCATTCATACCACCTTCTTGAGTTAACGATCTACCTACTACAGAACCAGTTTGAAAATACATGTTTAATGCTTCAGCTGGATTATAGTTTGTACCATTACCAAGATCAACCTCTGCAAGACCGTCCATGTCTAAGAACACACCATCAGGTACCATACGTGATATAACTTGCTGTAATTTTAAATGTGTTAACTGAACCATATCGGCAAAGCCCATAGTCTTTGTAACAAGTGATTCAATTCTACCTTTATACATACGAGGTGCACATATAGCATAGTTCATTTCTACTTTAGTGGTGTCTGACATAGGTCTTGTCATGTTCTGTGCCATTTCCCACTTAAGCATCATATCTGTACCTAAAACCTTTACGCCTTCAAATAAAACTTCTATAGATCTTGATACTCTATTAAAGTTATCACTTTCTGGTGGATTAAACGTATCTGGTTTTTCTAATATTTTTTCTAGACCTTGATCTGTTCGTTTTAACTTAAACACTTGGTCCATATATGTTTTATATTCAAAGTATAAAACTTGCACAGTATTTTCATCATAAGCACCCCAACCATATATATAGTTATTATTGCTATATGACTTTTGTATTTTTTCTAACTCATCATCAGATATATGAGGAAATTGTCTTTTGATTTCAGCAACCGTCATTGCTTTAACCTCACCAACATAATATATATCTTCAAAATTAGGATCTTCTGTGTATGAATAAACCATGTAAGAAGGATCAACATAATCTAATGTTATACCATTACTTACATTAAAATTAGTTTTAGCAGCAGCAATACCTAATGTAACTAAATCATAGTTTAATCTACGCTTTAATAAATCATATTTATTTTTAGCTAGTATTTGAGTTATAGCTTCTTCTTCTGCTATTTCAACTGCTTGTTTATAAGACAACTGTAAATGTAATTCCATTTCTTCAATTGTCTTTGGCAAATCACTTGGCGCTATATTTGTGTTGGATATATCTTCACCAGTAGTTTGTTTTGTTTTTTGTATAATTTCCTGAGCAAAAATATCTTGTGCTAAACCTTCTGCATATCTAGTTCTTTTCTTTACAGACTCAGGATCTTGTGCATAAGCTTTAATATCATAATCTTTATTTGATATACCATTGACTAATATATCTACAAATTTAGATAATATTGGTACAGGTTTCCAGTCTAGATTTAAATAGCTTAAGTCACCGTTAATAGATAATTCATCTTTGTACTTTTGTACGGGTTGTTCACCTCTAGCATATAATCTACGAGTATGATAATTATTAAACGTAGTCAAATACCTATTACCGTTAGTTCTACCTTGCGCAAACCATTCTGATTGTATAGCGTCAGCAACTTGCTTACCATACTTTAAACTCATTTTTTCCTCCAAAGGTACCACCTGATTGGGAAAAGCGCTATTAGCATTATAGTTTATATTCATTTATCGTATAATTTTCGAAACACTACCAGTGTTGTCATATCGCTTTATACCTAAATCATATGACACTAGTTCTCTTTTTGGTATTGGTCTATATCGATGCTTGTTGCAAGCCATAATGGCTAGACCAGAACTAATTGAAGCATCGTGTTTTGTTCTATTGTTTATATTAAATCTACTCCAATCATTTAATGTTTTTTGAAAATACATATCGCCATATTTATTTCCATCATAGCCTACATAACTTTCAATGTAAGTTTCTATTGCAGCTGCATGAGCTTGCTTAATGTCTTCACTTGAATTAGGTATACCACCTATTTCTCTTTCTGACACTGATAGTTTATTATAAATCTTATCAGGTCTATTCATTGAATAACCTCTATAACCTCTTCTTTTTAAATGATATAAGAGTCTAGGTTTGTTATTCTCTGCAAGCAATGGCATACCATAAAATACGCAAGCCATCAATACATCTTCAAAAAATATTTCAGCTGTTTGAGGTCTAGCTATATATTCTAAAAAGAAATGATTCGGTGGAACATCTAACATACTAAATTTAGTTAGACCATGTAAAGCTCCATTAGAACCTCTGTTATCTACGGTACCCGATATATCATAGCTGTCACAACCAAAAGCACCAAGATCTTCGTTTCCAGGATATTTAACTCCATTTTTAAGTATTACACGATTTTGAAGATTTGTAGGTGGAACCCAAGTTATATTAAATCTACCACTATTATTTGGTACAAATATTACTTCAGTGTCTTTTATTCCATCTCTCCACTGAAAACTACCTTTTGTAACTAGTGAACTATTTTTAAGATCACCATTAAAATCTATTTGCTCGTATATTTTTGTTAAGTTAAACAATGATTGTTTAGCTTCATCTCTGAAAGCGTGTTCTTCAGTTCTAGGAAATTGACGATAAAATTCGTTTAAAGCATCTTGATCACCCTTTAAACCATCAACTTCATTTTGCCAATAATCAATTACACCTAAATTTATAAATTCTCCATGAGGCCCTTGAACTTCTTCTGTCGGTGTTTCGAATACAGGTAATCCATAATAATCAATGTATCCCTCGTAATTCCATTCCATAGGTATGAACAAACTATATAGTCCTGAGCGAGTTTGTCCATTGCGGTTTCTTTTTGTAACGTCTGAGTCATAGTATAATTTTTTAAAATTGTCACCACCTTTATCTAACGCGTTACACGTTGAACCCATCATACATTTACCTATAATTCTACTACCTAACCTTAACGTGGTTTTTGTGACACGCCAGTTGTTGAGAATGTTGTTTGGCCTTTCCCATTTACCCGACTCATCGTGAACAAGGAGCTTTAGTTTCTCACCGTCGTAGGAGTTGTCACCTGTGTTCTTCCAATCGATCGTGGTGTCGAGACCTTGTAATTGTTCTTGCGGTTCGTTTGCAAGTATCTTACGCCTCGTGAATTTACTGGCTGGTACCCTGTACGCAAGCTCTGTCTTTGGTCGGTCCATGCCGTCCTGTATTGGTTTGAAAAAAAAAGGATAATTGACCGATATGGGCACCACCTTGTCTGTAAACATGGTCTTTGCATCAGGACCGGATTTTGATAATATACCATATCTACTATCGGACGATATAGTTGCCAAGTTAACCACTTCTCCCGAGGCCATAAAGGAAAACCCAGAACGTCTGTTTTTAAGGTAGCACATTCCATAGCAGCGCTCGTCTGCTTTGCAAGCTTCCCAAAAGATAAAGAATAATCTGTTTGCTTCTCTATAGTCTGGTTTCCCAACATCAATCTTGGACCACTGCAAGTACATAAAGTGAGTACCAGTAATATAAGTAGCCAAACTTTTATTATAGAACCAAAAGCCTTCGTCTCTTCGAGTAAATTCTTGATCAATGTAATCATACCAGGTTTCCTTAAAATCAATAGGGTATTGCTCCCAATCAAAGATTGTTTTTATTTTTTTTAATTGCTCTGGTATTTGGGTGTATTCCCAAGTATTAGATTTAAATGTATGTACTTCTTTTGGTTGCTTAGGTAAAGCTATTTTTAAATTTTGTATTTCATATATTTCACCTATCTCACCTGTTTTACTTATTACAACAACATCGTGTTCTTTGTTATAACCATATTTCCATTTTTTATACCTATTATTTCTTTTAATTATATTAGGTTTTATATGATCATCTAATACTTTGTAAAGGGTTTGAGTATACATTATCTAGACCTTCCTTCTGCAAAACCTTTAAAAGATCTTTCTTTAATTTCTTTAGGTTTTTCGTTTAACATATCCTCTTCTTCTTGTATACGTTGAAGTATTTCAAACGCATCAAATATAGCTAATTTTTTTGTAGCAGCCGCGTTTTTTAAACGATCAGCTGATATGTCATCGTCAGAATCTACAATAGGTTCTTTAGCTACTTTTATTAACTCATCGACTGCTTTCTGCCCAGCGTGGATTATACTCTGCTTGGTTTTCTTTATATCCATGTTTTAATAAAATATCATTTGATTTCATACAATATAAACGCTCATCGTCTATATTAAACTCCCATTCAGACCCAGTTTTAAATGTAACTAAGTCACCTGGCATTATTTCTAGCTCTTTTAAGAAGCTATTACCTATTTTTAATATACCAACATTACTAACTTCTTTTTGTGTCGTTAGAGTGTCTGTATTCTTTATAGGTATAATAAAACATCTGTCGTTTAAAGACTTCCAATATTTTTTACGTTTGTATAAATAAACTTGTTCAACAGAAGCAAAATATAAATCATCTTTAAAATATGATCTACTGTCTGCTTGCTTACCTTTCATATTGTAAAACCGTCTAAAAACATTTTGATGTAACACAACAATGTCACCTGTTCTTACAGGTGTTGCTATAGCCAATGGTGTTGATACAACTTCTGCAAACCTGTTTACAAACTTCCAGTTTTCTATTTTAGTATTTAAAACTAAATTTGTATCACCAATTTTTTTAGTGTTTGCGTATCTTTCACCGATTGGTCTTACGATAAAATCATACACACTTTTCATTAGTACTGTAAATCATACTCGATAGATATAGCCATGTTAGAATTAAACTTCTTCCATGGCAACACCTCATCGTTTTTCTTAATAAAAATGTTATATGATGTATCGTTGTCTTCAAATAAAATATGAGAAATTACGTGACCACCATACACTTCTTGTCCAACTGAATAATGCATGGCGTCATTTTTGTAATCAGATCCTATACTGATTTTTCTAATGACGTTATCCATTATTAATCTTGTTTTTCTTTTTCTAATAAAGTATATGTACCGTCTTTTAAGTCAATATTTATTTGTCCGTATTTCTCTTCTAACTTTAATTTTGTTTTTTCAATAGCTTCATTTACACTTGCTATCTTATGAAGAGCACTATGCTTTTGACTTTCTAAAACACCAATGTTAGTAAGTAACTCTTGGATTTGTTTTTGTTGATCTTGTACTTCTGTTAACTCTTCTTGTGTAATTTTATTTAATTCAGACATTTTAATATAATTTAATTGTTTTTCA
>Ga0208162_1001839_pt1 | contig 10723 bp, 26 predicted proteins | sample CB_VirMetaG_4_FD_184539 | JGI IMG/M metagenome (GOLD analysis project Ga0208162, IMG submission 184539) | Freshwater to marine saline gradient viral communities from Chesapeake Bay - CB_1508_1M Viral MetaG (SPAdes) (version 4) | ecosystem: Environmental > Aquatic > Marine > Coastal | place: USA... | reverse complement strand
AAAACAAGTTGCTATTTGCAGAAGGCAACGCTATAAAATATATCTGTAGACATCAATCGAAGGGAAAGGAAGAGGACGTGAGAAAAGCTATACACTATTTAGAGATGATTATTGAAAGGGATTACTCATGAGAAATACTCAAATTCCTTTGTTTACTCCTGAAACGGAATGGGTAATGCCAGACAGTTTAAAAGATTTAAAAGGTTATAAAGAAATAGCAATTGACCTAGAAACAAATGATCCAAATTTATTAAGTCTTGGTTCTGCTAACGTTGCAGGCGATGGCCACATAGTTGGCGTAGCTGTAGCTGTTGATGGTTGGAAAGGTTATTACCCTGTTGCACATGAAGGTGGTGGTAACATGGATAAGAAATTAGTTTACTCTTGGTTACAAGATATACTTAATCAAACTGATACCACATTTATATTTCACAATGCAATGTATGATGTGTGTTGGTTGCGTCGAGAAGGTATGACAATAAATGGCCACATTGTTGACACAATGATTGCAGCCAGTCTTATTGATGAAAACAGATTATCTTACAGACTAGATATACTTTCTAAACATTATGTAGGAATTGGTAAGGACGAAAAAATTTTAATTGAAGCTGCTAAAGATTATGGTCTTGATCCTAAAAAAGATATGTGGAGATTGCCTGCGCTTTTTGTTGGACAGTACGCGGAACGTGATGCGGAGTCTACACTAAAACTTTGGCAAAGATTAAAAGTGGAATTATTAAATCAAGAATTGATGGACGTGTTTAACCTGGAGACAAAATTGTTTCCATGTTTAGTTGACATGAGATTCAAAGGTGTAAGAGTTGATCTTGAAAAAGCGGACAATATTAAAAAAAATCTTATGGATCGAGAGGCTAAAATTGTCAGTAAAATCAAGGGTTTAACAGGAATTGACGTAGAAATACATGCAGCACGAAGTATAGCAAAAGCTTTTGATAAATTAAAACTTCCATATGATAGAACAGAAAAAAGTAATGAGCCAAGTTTTACAAAAAACTTTTTACAAAATCATCCACACGAACTACCAAAACTAATTGCAGATGCAAGAGAGATAAATAAAGCTCACACTACATTTATAGATTCAATTACAAAGCATGCACACAATGGTAGAATACATGCAGACATAAATCAAATTAGATCAGATCAAGGTGGAACTGTAACTGGTAGATTCTCAATGAGTAATCCAAACCTACAACAGATTCCTGCAAGACATCCTGAACTGGGTCCAATGATTAGATCTATATTTATTCCAGAAGAAAAAACTACATGGGGATCATTTGACTATTCACAACAAGAGCCAAGAATTTTAGTACACTACGCAAAGTTACAAAATTTAGAAGGTGTTGATGAAATTGTAGAAGCATACAATCAGGGTGATGCGGACTTCCACCAGGTTGTTGCAGACATGGCAGGCATTGAACGTAAACAAGCCAAAACAATTAATCTTGGTTTGATGTATGGTATGGGTAAAAATAAATTGATGGCCGAATTGGGTCTAATGAAAGACTCTGCAGAAAAATTAATAAAACAATATCACACAAAAGCTCCATTTGTTAAACAACTTATGGACAATGTATCTCGTAAAGCAAACGATAGGGGTAAAATAAGAACGCTATTAGGCCGTGCGTGTCATTTCGATCTTTGGCAGCCGGTGCAATTTGGTGTATTCAAACCATTACCATTAGAGATGGCAAGAAAAGAATATGATGAGCCTTTAAAACGTGCGTTTACGTACAAAGCATTAAACAAATTAATACAAGGAAGTGCTGCAGATATGACTAAAAAAAGTATGGTAGCTTTATATGAAAATGGTATAATACCACATATACAAATTCACGATGAAGTGGATATCTCTGTTGAATCTCCAGAAAAAGCTGAACAAATAATAGAAATAATGGAGAGTGCAGTAGAGTTAAAAGTTCCAAACAAAGTGGATTATGAACAAGGAGATAATTGGGGCGATATTAAGTAATGGCTTTATTGAATGCAGACATACCACCCATTTATTGTAAAGTACGGAAGGAGTATCTTTATGACTTTAAAAAACATCAGGGAGAAAGTGACGAATGCGTTATCTTTGGCCTTACTAGTATGGCAGGTGCCGCTACATTATTTAACATTATGTTACCAAATGGTGCGGTCTTTTTTAGGTTGCCTATCGCAGCGTTTTTCCAAAAACATCTTGATAGAGAGCAAGTGCGAGATATGCAGGTTGACGAGCTTCAACTGTGGAATAGCTTCAGCTATTATCCTAGTGTGCATATGTTTAATTATCTAACATCACAACGCGGCAAATATTTCGGAAAAGATAAAAAAGAACATTTTGGAGAGTATCTCTTCACAATTGATTGGTGTCATCCTGAAAGTAATATTCTGGATACTGAACACAGTGAGATTCCTCACGAGCATAAGTGTGGACATGTGTTGGCTCTTGATAATGGCAATTATGCTATTCAGCCTAACAATAGGATCCTTTGGAATATTAGTAATTTTACCACTCGAGACGACATACCTGACTATAAGGTCCAAACTACAGAATGGAATGTCGAGAATAAGGGCTGGGTTACTGAAGATACGGACAAAATGTTCTACAAAATAGAAGACAAATAATATATTATACTTCTAAAAAATAAAAATGCCTTATGAATTTAGCAGATCTTTTAAAAAAGAATTTTGTATTAGTACCCGTAGTAGCTTCAGTGCTGGTCGGAACATTCACTGGCGTTCGTTATATTGTTAATCTTACAGATACTATCAACACTAATCAGCAAGAAATTGTAGATCTTAAAAGAGATTTAAAAGTTGCTGAAGATAAAATTGTAGATCAAAACACAAGACTAACTTCTGCAGAATCTACGTGGCAGATGGCAGAAAATTTATACAGACAACTAGCAGATCAAGTCAGAGAACACGACTATGATATTAAGGATTTAAATAGGTAATGAATTATGGAGATAGCCAGGATGAATTATTATTTTACAGGATTAATTATTCTAGCTCTAACAATCTTGGCTCTGTTTGTAGAACCTGCATATCCTAAAAACGAATATCTTAATGAATATGGTGTGCGATGTGGTGAAATGGAATTTAGAGTTGAAGATAGAAATAACACACAAGATTATCATACATACAACTCAAGTGATTATGATAATGACTCACAAAATTTTAGTATAACTTACAGAAAATATTTAGGTACAGACTGTAAGACTTCAAAAGAAAATGTAGCAATCAAACAACAACTAGAGCTGATGAAAATGTGTGGTAGAGTTAACAGTAATCCTAGTCTTGCACACAATGAAAACTTTGCTTTACTTGTATCTAAATGTAGAGGTGTAACTCCTGCAAAAGATAACACTAGACCAGTGAATTCACAAAGTTTATGGGATGACATGAAAGATGAGTATAAAAAAGAGAACCCTGACGTCAAATTAATGAATGATAAGCTTATAGGGCCTTCTAAAAGCAAATTGAAAATTCCTCCAAAAGATTATATACTCCCACTACCAAAACCAAAACAATGATAGACAATTTTATATATAAATGCTTTGCTAAACTTGACGACTTGTTTGAATGGATGGGAAAATTATTTACACCTAAAAAACAAAAGAAAAGAAAATGAGTAAAAAACCTTTAAACATATCTGAATCCGCTGCTGTGCAGATGCCGATGAAAACGGTTGCTAGCCTCATAATTCTCGTCGCGATGGGCGTGCTCGGCTACACGGAGCTGACCTCGAGATTAGTTTCGTTAGAGACATCACGTGAGCTGTTTCAAAATGATTTGCTTAAAAAAAGTGAACAGGTCCCCGTCGATCAAGAGCAGATATTTTTAATTGAGGATCTTTACAAGACTGTAGAAAAAATGGAACAAACTCAAGAAATGAATATGACTAACAAAGTAAACATAGAATTTTTAGGAGAACAATTAGATAAAGCATTAAAAGATATAGAAGATTTAAAAGATAAGGTAAGAGCAAATGGAAACGGGGCGCATTAATAGACAGATTATAGACTACATCGAATCGATGGAGAAAAAAGCAAAACAGATGAAGTTTGTAAAAGATTTAAAAAAAGAAGTTGAAACTGGCAAGCATGGTACACAAAAGTACGTTGTAAAGCAAGGTGTTAACAAAGGAAAAATTTTATGACAGAGGTAATAGTGGCTCTTCTTATGATAATCAACGGAGAAATCAAAGAACACAGAATTCAAGAATCTATGTCTGAATGCCTGAAAGGTAAGAGAGTTGCAATGCGTGATACGAAGAAACAGGTACAATACCAGTGTATAAAATCTATGGCAGAATTAGAAACAAATATAGATGGATCTTTTTCAATTAAGAAGTTAATACTAGAGTAATGAAAAAAAATTGTAATAAGTGTAAAAAAGAATTTGAAGCTAAAGAAGAATTAGATTTGTTCTGTAGCGATGAATGTAAGCAGGAAGCATTAGCTGATCTCGATAGTGACAGCGACGAATGTTTAAGTTGTCAGTAATGGCAAAGAAAAATAAAACTTTTAAATTTCAAGCAGAAGTCGTTAATGGTAAATGTCCAACATGCGATCAATTTACTATGTTAGTTGGAATTGATAGAGATTTTTTTAGGTGTATGAATTGTGGAGCAGATTTAGAACAACATGTAAATGGTAAGATAACTTATCTACCAGTTATAACAGCACCTAAAGGAGCAAAACCATTTGTTAAGGAATGGTTAGACGAAGATGGCTAAACAAAAATTTACACATTTTGTACCTAGAGATAAACCTAAAAAACGTCGTGGCATTCACACGAAGAGTTTAAACAAGCACAAAAAATTACAAAGAAAATTAACACGTTATAAGGGCCAAGGGCGTTAGATGAAATTCCTACTTACGGTGTTCATCTGCTCTGCAATGAGCGGAGAGTGCTACACCAACAAAGATTATCCAAAAGTATTTCCAGATCATCATGACTGTATAAGAGCAGGACTATCAGAGTCTTATGAGATTATATATGCAGAGGGTAATTTTACTAAAGATGAAATAAACAACACACAGTTGTATCCTAAATTTACTTGTATACCTGCAAAAGACGAAGGTAAAATAATCACTTAATTTGTATGTCTGTGCATTCCAAGAAAGGAACGCACAAACAAAAGGTGTGAGAAGAGAACAAGATAATATCTTAAAAAAATATTACTTGCAAGGGTTGATTTATTATTATAGAATCCCATATATGAGTTATAATAATAACACAAGAAAGGACAAATAACATGGCTGATCCAGCTAAATTTAAATCGGTATCTGTAAGTGTACCCACTTATAAGATACTTAAATATCTATCGGAAGGTAAAGTAACCGATGCTGACTTGACAATTAGTAAAACAATAGAACTACTAGCAAAGAAAGAAGGTAAAAAAAATGGATATAAAAACGGAAAAAGTGGTTAAGAAAATATGTGAGGATTGTAAGGGTAATGGATTTATCCGGGTCCCTTACAAAGAAGCTTATGAAGAGATGTGGGCTAACTGTGATACATGCGAGAATGAAGGAGAAATTGTAGTTGAAAAATATAATATTATATAAGTTATATAATAAAATACATGGTGTTGCCGGTGCGATTAATTCATGGGCCTGGCAACGTAGTGTCCACTATTTAAGAAAGATGCAAAAAGAAAGGAAACAATGATTAACGTAGAAATACATAATGATGACAGACAAAAAGCAGTTGAAGTTTTAAAATATAAAAACTTTGGTAACCGTAGTTCTGGATTCAATGGTAATTATGAAAAACAATATACAGGTTTAATTGGAGATTTAACTGTGCATCGATTGTTAGAAATGGATCCTCCTAATTATAATGAGGGTAGAATTGATACTGATATTTTAGTGAATGATAAAAAGATAGATGTAAAATCTATGCTTCGTAAACACGATATGAGAGATGATTGGGTACATAATTTTGTTGGCTATCAAAAAGAAATATCTTCTGATGTTTTGTTATTTGTAAATATAAATCGTAACACAAAGACCGTACAACTTTGTGGTTGGTTAGATAAGAAAAATTTTTTAGACACTGCTGACTTTTATAACAAGGGAGATCTTCGAACGAGAGATGATGGAACTTCTTTTAAAACTTACGCACCGCTCTATGAGATAAAACAAGAGAAGTTAAATAAATTAAATGATATCAAGGATTTAAAAAATATATGAAAAGAAATAATAATTATATCTACCCAAAAACGATTCGTGAGATGATAGATGGTAAGCGCCATTATGAAATCAATGGTAATGAAAAGCTGCCATCGGTTACCACAATTTTGTCAGCGACACAGCCTGCCGAGAAAACCGAGTCGTTGGCCGCGTGGAGATTAAAGGTAGGCGAGGACAGTGCGACGCGGATCGTGGATGAAGCAGCTGCACGGGGGACCGCGATGCACAAGATTCTTGAAAAGTATATTCTCCAAGAAGGTTATCTTGATTTAACAAATGTTGGTAAGCAAGCACACAACATGGCAATGCAAGTTATTCAACAAGGACTATGCAACGTGACAGAGTTCTATGGTAGTGAGTGTACTTTGTATTATCCAGGATTGTACGCAGGGCAAACAGATTTAATTGCAAGTCATAAAAATGAAATGGCTGTAATTGATTTTAAACAAACTAACAAACCAAAGAAAAGAGAATGGATTGAAGACTATTGTCTGCAGTTAGCAGCATATGGTATGGCTCATGACTTTGTATATAAAACAGCTATAACTAAAGCTGTGATTATGATGTGCAGCAAAGATAATTACTATCAAGAATTTATAATCGAAGGTGCAGAGTACAGAAAATATAAACATAAATGGTTAGGGAGGGTTGATGAGTATTATAAAGGAAGATCAAAAACGACTGGATAATATAGCTAACGCTTATTGGAAAACATCTGGAGAGATGAGAGAGATGTGGGGCCGTAAGTGGTATGAATTAATAAAACAAATAGGAAGGAAGTTAGATGAGGTTAAGAGATCTACAACAGATACTGGATCAGTTCACTAAAGGTCAGAAGGGTACTATGATATCTGATTGTCCAGTTTATATTGAAACTATGACAGGACATTTAGAAGATGTTAGACGTATTGAAATACAAGAAAGCAATATAATTGGAGATGCAAACCCGGCTAGACTGGTAATTAAAGCAGATAAAAATGAATTATTTAGATCAAAAACATTTAGACAGAGTTAATATATCCCTTGGGAATGGGGTGGAAGCGAGAGTGGAAGCCCCATGCATATAGAATTGGTCAAGTATCCTGACGTATTTTTACGATCAGTAAGCAATGACGTGACTTTTCCACTAGATGACAAGACTAGTAGACTTATAAAATTTATGGCAAGAGCTATGTACCAAAATCATGGTATTGGTTTAGCTGCAATACAAGTTGGTTATCAACTTCGTATGTTTGTTATGGATTGCTCACGTAGTCAAAGTAGCTACAAAGCATATATTAACCCAAAAATAGTAGAGAAATCTGATGAAACATTACGTGATAATGAAGGTTGCTTATCTGCTCCAGGAAAACAAGGAGATGTTAGAAGACACATTAGAATTATTTTAAACTACAAAGATGAGGAAGGAGAAGAGTATACAAAGACATTTTACAATCTAGAGGCCAGGTGCATACAGCACGAGATGGACCATCTTGATGGTAAACTTTGTATTGATTATGAAAAAGGTGACTATAGTCGGGACAAACATAAGTCCCAAACAATGGTCGAATCTGATTTTAGAGCTAAATCTGATTCGTAAACAATGGAATCCATATGCGCAATTTGAATTGCAAGGCACTGGAGTCAAGAAAATCATCAAACATGGCACAAATGTGTTCAAAGACAAGTAGTGTGCCGTGCTATAAGAGAAATTCTAGGGTAATTTTTTTTTTCAGTGATCACTTTTTATTGGTGGCACAGATGGCACAGTGCTTTTTTGAGCTATTATCGTTGGTATTATTGACTAATAGGTGTGCCAAGGGGGTTGGCACAGGGTGGCACAGTCAAATAAGGGTTGATTTTACTAGGTTTATTGCTTATGTACTCGGCGCGCGAGGCAATTTTTTTATTTTTAAAAACTTTTTTGCCCTAAAATTTCTCTTATAGTATAAGATTCCTATGAAACGTCTGAAAAAATCTAAATATAAATCTGTAGTCATCAAGAAGAAAAGATATTATTTCTACAAAATCACATGGTTGGATATCACTGGGGATAGCGGGCATGCAGACTTACATTCAGCATTAGGATTCATGCCATCAATAATGGTAACACATGCATACTTATTGAATAAAGATAGTAAAAATGTTAGAACCTTTGCAAGCTATGAAGAGAGTGATGAATTATTCTCTGATAGAAATGTATTTCCGAAAGGATGTATAACTAAAATGGAGAAAATAAAAATATGAAAAAAAAGTTAAAAAAACTAGAACCAGGTGTTATGAAAAGTGTCAGAAAAATGATTAAAAAAGCAAAAGCAACTACAAGAGACAAAGCTAAAGTAAAAAAAAAATAAGTGAATAATAAAAAATTTAGTTATGATGGTAGATCAAGACCTACCAATGATACGTACAAAAAAGAGTTCAATAGAATCTTTAATCCTACATTGACAAAGAATATGCCTAATGTAAAATGGGACCAACTTCCACCAAGGAAAGGACCAGACTCAAATGGAATACAAACCAGTTATAAACAAGTGGGCACTAGTAAAAAAGTTTCCAAGAAAAACATTTAGTAAAGTTTTAAATATAATTAATCAGAATCAGGGCTTGACTCTTTTGGTAATTCTAGTTCTTCTAGTTTTACATCTTCCGGCGTAATATTTATAATTTCTTTATTGTCATTTATGATTTTGTGAAGTCTTTCTTTGATTTCATCTGGGGTCATGTTATCTACATTACCTGTCATAACTAACTTCTGATCTACATATAGTCCACCAGCTTTACCACGTGCAACTTCAGCATTTACTGCTGCACTCCAGGCTTTGTTTTCTAATGCTTGGTTTCTTATCTGTGCTAGTTCTGATATGTGCCTTTCAAAACTAATACCATATTTTTCTTGTATTTCTGATCGCAGTTCTCCTATATACTTGACTACCAATGGAGATACTTTTGGATTCCTTAACTCTGATGCAGCTTGTCTGGGACGTGTTTTATACCCTGCTTGAAATGCTGCTTCAGCTGGTGAAAGCCTGCCTTCGTTATATACTAATAACTCTGCAAACTTTATTTGTCGTTCTGTTAATTTGGCTGGTACTCCCATAATGTTTGACTTATAACGTAATCTAACGTATCAGTCAATTGTGAGAATAATACTAATATTTATACTGCTATCCGGCTGCGTAAAGGATTATGATTTGAATCCTTGGACAACAGTTTTGAAACAAGTTTATAAGGCTTCGTACGATGAAACCAGAGTCAAAGTTTTGGCAGATTATTAAAAAAAATACACCCAAAATACAGTGGACAAGACTAGAATCTTGGTCCTCTTTTGGTACACCTGATCTGTTGGGATACAATGATAATTGTGGTTTTTTCATGGTTGAAATGAAGATAGCAAGGGGACCTAAAATAGTGTTTTCACCACACCAAAAACTGTTTCATCAAACCAGAACTAATCGTAACTTTATCATAGTCCAGGAGGCCTCTTCTGGACTAGTAAAACTTTATGAGAGCTCCGCGATCCACGGTCTCCTGACCGATCATCGCGAAACGCCATGCTTGGCGCTTGACGATTGGGATGACATTCAGCGCTTGCTGCTTGCAGCTGTACCTAACGCTTGAAGCTTGTTGCTTGAAGCTTGTTGCTTGTAGCTTGAAGCTTGTCGCTTGCAGCTTGTAGCTTGACGCTTGTGACTGTGATGTCAGCCTTACCTGGTACACCACCTGTTAAGTCACTTGTAGCCTTGCGCCCGAAGGCGCACACTAGGCCCGGACCAGGCGAACGCTCCACTTCAGCCGTCGCTTCAGCTCCGCTAATTGCCTGATCCGTTATTCCACGCGGGAATTCTTTAATGCTTTCCATAACTCACAACTTTAACTGAAGGATCCCAACATTGTCGACAGTCTCCACACTTGCCGCCCTGGCTTGGTGCTGGGCAGCTGGCGTCCTTCAATACTACCATCGAAGAGTTAGGCCAGGTTGTGTTTTCTTGTCCAATCATTGGAGGAGAGAACCTGATCACCAAATTATCCGGCTTGCTGGCCAGGTGATCCTTCACCCACGCTTCGCGCGTCGGCATCCAGTGCTTCGTTGCTGGTGTGAGCTTGCATACTTCAAAAATTTTATTTAAATGATCTAGATCTTGTACATCTCCGGCGTCGTGCCATCTGAAATATTTCTGTCTTTGAATTTGTGAAACCATGGCCGCGGTCCACAGCTTGTTGGTCAGGCTGGCCAGTCTCACGTATTGCGCGGCTTTGATTGCTTTGTATCTTGTGTAGTTACCCTTCAGGGCGTAACACATGCTGCAGACGCTGTTTTTAATTTTACGTAATTTGCTGCCGGTCTTACACTCCCACGCTGGCAGGCTGTAAGATAGGCCAGGCATCTTTGAGGTTCGAGTCATGGACCCGGTGATTGCTGCTGCTTCTTTTACTTTCATATTATCCTTTCTGTTTACTCTTATATAATCCCATAGTCACCAATTGTCAAGTGCTTGCTGCTTGTAGCTTGAAGCTTTTATATTTTCTAGTTTAGA
>Ga0208162_1001837_pt1 | contig 10727 bp, 8 predicted proteins | sample CB_VirMetaG_4_FD_184539 | JGI IMG/M metagenome (GOLD analysis project Ga0208162, IMG submission 184539) | Freshwater to marine saline gradient viral communities from Chesapeake Bay - CB_1508_1M Viral MetaG (SPAdes) (version 4) | ecosystem: Environmental > Aquatic > Marine > Coastal | place: USA... | reverse complement strand
TGTAACAGGGCTGCAATTACTTCAAGCTGGAATTATTGATAGACAAACACTACAAGAAAACTTAGATGGTTTAGATAATTTAGTTAGAGTAAACGATAGAATTACAAAAGAAAAAGCTGATAGTGTATTATTTGATACATTACTAGCACAAGCTCAACAGGGTGACCCTAAAGCAACTATGGCTGTTGTGCAGATAAGAAAAAATCCAGATGATATGCAAAACATATTGGATAAGTTCTTTACTGCAGAAGAACCAGAAATACCAGTCGCTGAACAAGAACTGCTTGGAGGAGGTGCCTTACCACCACAAGGTCCTCCACCAGGCATAGCACAGTTTTTACAAGGTATAGGTGGATAATGTCAGTTAATAAAGATTTTGCAGATATAGTACACAACTCATTAGGAGATATTGATGAAAAAGGTGATGCTATTATATTTCAAAAAAAAGATGAAGGTAAAGTATTTTATGACCAAATGCCTCCACTAGCTTTTCCTTTTGGTTATATGATAATCAGTTCAACTTTTATGTATTATGATGATGAGGAGAATGAAAATGGCTACGAGGAGTTCTAGTAATAAAGGTACTGATAAGAGAGCATTAAATGTACCACCACCAGCAAGAAACACACAAGATAATACACAAGCTGTTAGAAGAATACCTGGTGTGGATTATGGAGAACAACAAGCATTAACAGAACAGCAGAAAGCTGCTCCTTTACCAAAAGAAGAAACACCTAAAGCACCTGCTAGAAGATTTAGTCCTGTAGATGTATTTGCACAAACACAAGCACCAAGTCAACCAATTACAGATGGTGCAGCATTAGGTCCTGGTAGGATGGGTGCTCAATTAACACCACAACAAATAAATGACCAAATGATAATTGCATTAGCTACTAAATTTCCTACAACAGATTTAATTGATTTGCTAGATGTAGTAACAGAAGAAATAGATTTAGATGAGATATAATGTCAAGTTTTTTATTTGCAGATAATTATGATTCTTTACAAGATGCTACAGACAGAAAAGAACAGTTAGAAAAAGCACAACAAACATTTAGAGATAGTTATATAACAACTGGTGTTTATGATAGAACAAAAAGCATTTATCAAGCGTATCACATATTACCACCAGGTGTTATAGCAAGTTTGTCTGCTACTAATGCAGATAATGATGCAGTAAAAGAATTAGCACAACAGGTATATAAAACTGCTGCTAATCAAGATACAGATTATGCAAGAGTGCCACAAAGTTTTATTTCTAAAGTAAAAGATGCAGGTAAAAGAAGTTTATCTCCTTTAATGAAAGCTATAAATTTAGGTTTTAATATTTTTGAACACAGTACTACGCATCAAGCAGCATCTCAAATGAGAGCAAACATACAACTTGCAGGTGATTTAGAAAATATATTTGAAAAAGGATTTGAGGCAGAGGGAGATAGATTTGCTTCAAAAAAAGCAGAGCTAATGGGATTGGCAACAAGTTTTGCTGTTGCACCTTCTTTACTTAACCAAAGAAACAATGCAACAAGTAATGCCCTTATAGAATTACTAGCTAATAAATTATTTGGTAAAGATATAAATTTAAGGTCGCAGCCATTTCAAAATCAAATAACACAATACAGACAAGATGCTGGACCTAGTACCTTTGAATATACATTTCAAGAATTAGCTAAAAAAGAAGGTTTAGACCCTGATTCGCCATTTCGTAATATGCCTGAATTATATAAGAGAATAGGTTTAGAAGGCATAAACGAGTTTTATGAAGAATATAATGGAAAAGGGTTTTTACCATTAGGCAAAGCGTTTGAAGAATCAGAAAAAATCAGAAGGACAAGTTTACAATACAATGACCAATCTATTACTACAGGTAAGTATGTATCTAACTTGTTAGGAGTTGATACAGATGAAAACAAAGTTAATGTTTTAGCAGGTGTTGTAGATGCTGCATTTGTAGCTGTAACAGACCCATTTTTAGTTGCAAGTAAAGCAAGAAAAGCATTTAAAGCATTAAAGCTACCTGATAGTCCAGAAAAACTAGCATCAAGAGGTAAGCAAGTATCTAATAATGTACAAAAATTATTAAAGGAAGGCAACACAAAAGAAGCTAACGCTTTGATAGAAAGATTTACTAAATCACCAGATATGGAAGCAACTTTAAGAACAATAGTAGCTGATGATTCACCTACTAAATTTGTAAGGTTGTTTGATGCTACTAAAGATGCTGACTTCGCAACAAAAATGACAGAAGCTCAAACATACAGACAGGCTAAAACTGTGTTCCAAAGAAGTATGAAAACTGGTCCTGATAGTAGTGCTTCTAAATTAGGAAATACAAAAGTAATTAATGATTGGTTAAGTGACCCACAATACAAAACTTTTTGGAACTATATAAGTAAAAATGCAAAGAAAAACAATGTGTATGGTGTATTTGGTTCAGGAAGAGTATTACCAGCACAAACTAGAAATTTAGAGGACATAGATGGCGTAGTGTCAGATATGCTTAATTATGGTGCTGCTGCAAAATTAGACCCTAAAGTTTTAAATGATTTAACTTTTAAAGTATCTAGCTTGATTAATAAAGGTAAATTAGGTGAAGCTAAAGTAACATTCCATGAGGAATTTTATGGAGCTATAGCTGATAATTTAGATGAGTTTAAAGCCAACAAAGAAGTAAAAAAAGCATTTATGGATTATCAAACATCTTTTAGGGGTTTCGTTACAGATGGCGTAAGGTACACAATAGACCAAACAACATTTAGAAAAGAAGGAGCAATAAAACCTATACAAACTAAATTAGCTGCTAAACAGCATATTCTAGGAGATGCAGTACAAGCAGATATTGCTTTTCCACATCAACTAACAGATTTAACAGTAGATTTTATAAATATTAGGCAATTAAGAAATCAAGCAAGTACAGTAGGAAAAATATTAAATAATAAATTAGATGTTGGTATCAAAGGTGCTATTAATGGTGACACAGTTGTAGGTAAAATACTAAACAAGTCTGGTATTGCACAAAATGATATGTTTAAAACAGTACCTGAACTTTACTGGAGTACTGGTGAGTTTTTATGGTCAACACAAAAAGTTTGGACAAGAATGCAATTAGTAACTCGTATTGCATATCCTTTACGATTAATAGCAGAAGGACAACCAAGAATGTGGTTATATGGATTAGATGCTTTACCTAACAACCCATTAAGTTATTTATCATACTTTTTATCTATGCCAAAATCTTTAGCTAGTAAATTTGCAAAAGTAGGTTTTAAAGTTCTTGATGAAGATGTTATGGGTGATAAATTTATTAAAGGACTTCGTAGGTCAAAAATGACAGCACACGAAGCTATAGAAAAGGCAACAGGTAACTATCAAAACAAAGTATTTGGTCCAAGTAATAAAAATGCTTATATGCAGGAAAACTATGTAACGCTTACACTATCTGATGAGTTAATGGATAATGCAGATACTGTTCAAAGATTTGCTGATGCAATACAAATACAATATAACAATTTAGCTAAAGAGGATTTAGCAAAAGCTATATCAGAAGCTCTTGCAAATGGTAAACCACTTGATGCTGTAAAAGAGGCTTATTGGAAAGGTGATTTGCAAGATATAAGGTTAAGTCAACTTAGACTTTATGAACCAGGTAATGTCAACAAAACATTGTTAGCAACTAGAGAAGGAGCAGATGATTTAGTAGATGCTTATGCTAAATACATAAATGAAACAGTAGGATATGACAATAAATTATTACAAGGTTTAGCTACAGGTAGATTAGATGATGTAGATTTATTAAAATGGGATAGGTTTGAATCAGGTGCAAGACAAAAAATATCTGACAATATAAAAAATATGCTTAGAACATCTGAAAATAGACCAGGTATTATTGGTGCTCCTGATTATTTAGCAAAAGGAACTGCAGATGACTTTTTAACAAGACAGAAAAGAGGTGGCTCTTTCTTGTGGTATTATTTAGGTCAGTTACCAGAAGCAAGACTAAATCGTATACCTTCATTTAAACAATTTTATTACAGAAGAATAAAAGAAATACTACCTCAAATAGATGCTGCAGGACAAAAAAAATTATTAGCTAGAATGGACAAACTTCCTAATGAATTAGTACAAGACCTTAAAAATGTAAAATCTATAAAAGGTGGTGGATTTAAAAAATATACTTTAGAAGAAGCCAGTCAAGATGCTATGGAATATTCTTTAAATCAACACAATAAAATACTTTACAACCTATCACAAAAAGGTTTAGTAGCAGATGCTTTTAGATTTATGTTTCCTTTCTTTGAGGCATATAAAGAAGTTGCTACATCATGGGGTAGAGGATTTGCACAAAAATCATATTCTACAATTAGACAATTTTCTAATGCTACACAAGCTGCTAGAAGGCAAGGTATTTTTTATAAAGATTTTAGAACAGGAGAAGATTATTTTGTTTATCCACAAAGCGAAGCAGTATCAAGAATTTTAGTTCCAGGAGAATCAGAAGATAGAGATGTTGATTCAAGATTAGTTGCACCTCTTGCAGGTTTTAACTTAATTTCTACATCATTGTTGCCAGGTGTTGGTCCAATAGTAGGTATATCAGCAGGTGTTATAAAAAACTTAGCATCATTTGACAATGAAGAGTTAGTTAGAATATTCTTTCCATTTGGTTTGCCAGTAGAAGATATTGGAGAATTAGGAACAGGTGAAACTTTTATAAGAACTTTCTTACCTGCTTACATGACTAAAGCTATTACAGCTTTAACAAATCAAGAAATAGATGGATTTAATTCTGAATATTTTGCTGCACAAATGAATGAAAGTATTAGAGTGTTGGCTTTATCAGAAAATCAACCATTAGAAACAGTTGAACAGTTTAAACAGTTTCAGGAAAAAGCATATAAGTTAACAAGAAATAGAATTTTGCTTAGAGCTTTTGCACAGTTTATGGCTCCTGCTTCACCTAGAATTATTTATCAACAGGCTTTTACACCAGAAAATGCAGAAGAATTATTAGAGGCTGTATTAGATACAGATAAATTAGGAAAACTAGATGTAAAAGATAGAAAGACTATGGTACAGCTAGGAGTACTTGCAGCTTATTATTCTAACCTAGAACAAGAAGCAGAAAAATTATATGGTAATGAAGGTGAAGAAATTGCTTTTTATACATTTGTTAGAAACTTAGGATTAGATAAAAATAGTTTAGAAGATTTATTAGCAGCAACTACATTAACAAAAGGTAAATACAAATCAAGAGGAGCTAAAGAACCACAGTTTGAGGGTGAGGTAAAGTTTGCTAAAGAATATCCAAGCATATTAGAAAAATATCCTCTAACTGGTGTGTATCTTACACCTAATATACAAGATGAAAAAACATTTGATGAAATACAATTCTTTGATTTACTTGATAAATTACAAGCTATAGACCCTGCAATATTTTTAGTTGAATCTCAAAAGTATTTATATAGTTTAATTAAAAAGAATTTAGTAGAACCACTAGATGGTGATTACAGTTTAGAAGCAAATATGATTAGAGATAAAGTAAAAGTAGAGTTAAATCAAATGCTTCCTTTTGGTGACCCTTATGTACAAGAAAACTTAGCTGTAATTTTAGATAGAAACATACTACAGCCTTACAGTACAGACATTGATGCAAATATACTGGAATTAGAAAATATGGCAAAAGATAAAGCACTAGATGATATAGCTCCTGTTTGGACTGCGATAAATCAGTATATGGAAGCAAGAGATATGGTGCTTACTTTAATATCTGAAGATGCAGGAAGAATACCAGCAGACAGTAGAGAGTATGCAAAAGGCAGATTAAGAAATGCAGATAAAGAAGTTGCACAGTTTGGTAGAGAAATACTAAGAGATTTTGCAAAAATATTGTCATCAGAAGTACCAGAATTTTTGGTATTGTATGATGACTTGCTTAGAAAAGAGATACAATATAATAGAGAAGAATAATTATGGAAGAAGAAAATAATCCTTTAGAGGAACAATTAGAAGAAACTATTGAAGAAACTGCTAATGAAGCATTAAATAGGTTAGATACATCTACACCTGAAGGTATTGAGGCTATACAAGATGTTAAAAATCTTATAGACCAATTTGCAAATATGAGAGGTATGGGAGATTATCCTGCACCAATAGGAATGAATCAATTTTATTTTGTTAGTGAAGATAACATGAGTATTCCTACTGTTGAGTATTTAACAAGTAAAGGTGTTTTATTATCAGATATTTATTTTCCTGGTGATGAAAGAGTTGTTTTAAATAATATAACAAATACAAATGATGTTAAAAAATTACAAAAAAAATTACAATCTGCTGGTTATTTAAAATCTGATGAATATAGACCAGGACAAATACAATCATCAACATATACAGCTATGTACAAACTTATGGGTGAAGCTAATAGAATAGGCTCTGATTGGAGTAATTTACTAGATGAAATAGTAGTTAGTCCTCTTTATGACCCATCTGATTTACCAGAGTTTCAAGAACCAGATTTTGTTACATTAACTAATGATGTTATAAATACTGTAAAACAAGAAATAGGTAGAACACCTACACAATCAGAAATAGATATACTTACATCAATATTTGCTGGTTTAAAAGAAAAAGAATTTCAAGAAGGTATTGATGCACTCACAGACACTCTACAACCAGGTTATGCTAAGAAAAAAGTTTTTGACCCTGAAACAGAAACATTTGTAGAACAAGTAGTAGAAACATCACCTGCAGTAGCACAACAATCTGCTTTTGATGCTAACGAGAGGTTTCAAGCTAAAGTAAGAGAATTATTTAAACCTGAAATGGATTTCAACCAACGAAGGGAACAAACTAGAAATGTTGCCAATATTATTAAGTCTAGCGTTGCTGGGCTCAGGAGCATTGGTGGCTGAAAATCCTTATGATGTAGAAGGTGGACTAACTCCTGGTAATATTGCTGGTTATGCAAAGAAAGCAGGGTTTCCAGATGAGGTCATACCTGAAGCAGTAAGAATTGTTTTACTAGAATCTAAAGGTCAGCCAGACAAACTACAAAACGATAAAGGTCCTGGTGTAGGTTTATTTCAAGTTGACTTATCAGCACATTGGGATTTAAAAGGTGAAGAAAATCCTATGCGTAAATGGTTTAAGCAAAGAGGTGTTAATTCTCGTAAAGATGCTGTAGAATGGTTGAAAGACCCTTTGAATAATGCAGAGGCAGCTTTTCAGATATGGACTGATAGAAAACGAAGAGATGACAGTCCTACTGGTTGGGAGGCTTGGTCTGCTTATAATGGTGGTAACAAGCCAGAAAACAGAGAGCAAGAAGATTGGGATATGGCTACAAATGCTATGGAAGCATATATGCAATCCTTACAACCTAAAGATGAGGTAGAGATGGAAGAAGAAACAGTAGAAGAAGTTGTAGAAACACCAGAGGTAGAAGAACCTACTGTAGAGCCACAACCAATGCAACAAGAAAACTTTTTAAGACAAAGGCAACAAGAAGCATTTAGAGCTAAAGAAATAGAACAAAGACCTATGTCACCTAGAAAACAACAGATTAATGATATATTTGTTAAGTTATTTGCTAGTTTAGGGAGAATGTAATGGCTGATTATGTATTTAAAGCTGAACTAGGTTATGACAGAAGAATATTAGAGGACCAAGAAGGCAACAGAGTTATTGTTAACTCTAACACAGAGTTTCAATATTATACACAAGCAAGAGCAGGTGGTCCATTCAATGGTAGTTATTGGAAAGATGTTGGTAGTGCAGGTCCAGTAACACAAGAACTTTATGAACAACTTACAGGTGAGTATCAAGAAAAAGAAGAACAAGGTGATTCTATTGTTGAACCAGATACAGATGTTTCAGAATTAGACCCTAGTGGACCTGATGGTGGTGATGCTGGTGATGGTGGTGATGGTGGTGATGGTGGTGATGGTGGTGATGGTGCAGTAGATACATCATTTGGTGCTGGTCAAACAAGTGGTAATACATTTGCTACACAAATACCTGATGGTGGAGAAATAGTAAAATCAGGTAATAAATATTATGTTCTATATACAATACCTGGAACAAATATGTTGCTTAGTTATGATGCAACAGAAGCAGACATTAGAGGTTTATATCCTTTAGATTTTGACCAACAAACATTTAGAAATGTTACAGAAGAAGATATAGCAGGTGCTATAGACTTTGGTAATATTGCAGAACTATATGACCCAAGACTACTTTCACAAGGTGTTACTCCTTGGGAAGGTTTCATAGATTACTTAGATAAAGAAGCAGAACTAAGACCTTGGTTAGCTGATGAAGAGATGGTGTTCTTGTTAGCAGAATCTACATTAGAAGGTAGAACTGTAACAGAAGCTGAATGGAAAACAACTAATTGGTGGAGAACACATACACAAGCTGAAAGAGATTGGTTGTTATTATCACAAGGTAAGTCAATAGATGAGCTACCTGCAGATGCACAATCTAAAATACAAGATGATAAGATTGCAATTAGAAACGCTATGATAGAAGCAGGTATAGCTAATCCTCCAGGTAATTTAATTAATTGGATTTCAACAAGATTTACAACAGGTGAATGGTCAACAACATATTCACAAGACCAAATAGCATTACTTGCAGACCCATCAAAAGTAGGAACATTAGATACAGATTTACAAGATTTTATTAGTGGAGATGCTATTGAGTATGACACTACAAGAGCTGGTGAAGATAGAGTACAACAGCTATACAAGAGATATTTAGGTCCTGTGTTTGGTGATGTACAAGCTAACTTAGTAGCAGAAGAAGCAGGTAAATTAAGAAATGACCCTGATTATGAACAAGAATTAATTACAAAACTTACAGCACAAAAGAAAAGTTTATTTCCACAATATGCAGAAGATGTTACTTATGAAGAGTTTTCTGCACCATGGGAAAACTTTACAACTAATCAATGGGGTCAACAAGTAGATACTACAAGTGATTACTTCCAAGAAGTATTGAAACTAAATGATGCTACAAAAGCTAGTAAGTATCTTACACAAAAAGGTTTAGATATGGGCGTAGATAAAGTTGTTAATGAGGCTTTAGATGCTTTGAAGGTATTTGGGCAAGGAGTTAGAATACAGTAATGGCAGATTTTAGAGCAGAAGTACAAGCATTATACCCATTTCTACCAGAGGGTCTAGTAGATTTGTTTATAGAGAAGTACATAGATTTTGATAAAAATGTAAACCTAGCATTAGGTGCAGTAAGACAAGATGCAAGTTATACTAACTATTTTCCAGGTAATCAAAGAGCAGATGGTTCTGTAAGGTTATCAGAGGCAGAGTATGGCTCTGTTTTAGAATCATACAAAGATTCTCTAAGAACATTTGGTATAAACCCTGATGTATTTGCAGATAACTTTGGACAATTAGTAGAGGGTGATGTAAGTCCAACAGAGTTTAAATCAAGATTAAATACTGTATATAGTGGTATTGAACAAAACATACCAGAAGTAAAAGAATATTATGCTACAAACTTTGGTATTGATTTATCTAATGAATCTATATTTGCTGCTGCTGTTGACCCAACAATTGGTGATGCTATATTATCAGGTCAGATTACACAAGCTCAAATAGGTGGTGAAGCAGAAGCTAGAGGTTTTGAAATAACACAACCACAGGTGGAAAGACTACAAAGATTTGGAGTAACTCAACAACAAGCTAGAGAAACTTTTAGACTTGCAGAACAACAAGTAGAACAGTTACAAGAACTAGAAGCTGAAAGAGGCATTTTAGAAGAAGAAAGAATAGGATTGCAAGAATTTACAGAAGCTGCTGTTTTTGGTGAAACTGAAGATATAGAAAGAATTAGAAAACTTAGAGAACAACAAGCATCAGAATTTACACCTACAACAGGAGCTGTTAGAAGAGGTCGTAGGGTACTAGGTTTAGTAGAAGAATAACCTTGACATACTACATATAGTGGTATAATAAAATTATCGCATAGTGGTAGTCTGCGAATATAAATTGACTCTGCACCTTCCAGTTTATATCTGGCGTGTAAACTGCGTATTAAAATTCGCCTAGTATCTGAATAGCCCAGAAGTGGCTGACAATTCTAGTTATTCTTAATTTATTTATTTGTCGCCTATCGCATCATTATCCCAAGGGTGATGTAGCTAGTAGTAAAACTTGGAGTAGGAGAAAAAATGGAAAACGAAGTAGAAAATACAGTAGAAGAAACACAAGATAATAATGCTATCAAGCAGATGCGTGAGCGTATCAAAGAGCTTGAAGCTGTTGAGAAGGAATTTAAATCTGTGCAGATGGATAAAGTTATTCAAGATGCAGGATTTGACCCTAGCTCAGGACAGGGCAAAGCGTTAAAAGACTTGTATAAAGGTGAACTACAACCAGATGCAGTACAACAGTTTGCAAAGGAAAACTATGGCTGGGGCTCAGAAACCCCTACTACAGAGGACCCACAAGCTGCACAAAAAGCAAGGGTTGTATCTAGCCAAGAAAGTTTAGACACTGTTATTGAAGCATCAGTTCCAGTTGAACCTGTAGGACTAGATGACCAGATAGCACAAGCACAAGCTGATGGTGATTGGCAAACAAGTTCAGCTCTCAAAGCAGACAAATTAAAAGCACTATTAAAAGATAAGTAAAGGAGAAAGATTTAAATGGGTGCAGTATCAGGATTGGGAGACTCTTATGACCTCCCTAATTATGTGGGTGAGTTAT